>JGI1221J11331_1000920_pt1 | contig 9965 bp, 10 predicted proteins | sample LakVidmifraction_4_FD_11331 | JGI IMG/M metagenome (IMG submission 11331) | reverse complement strand
CCTAATCTTCGCTTACTTACAATATTATTATTAGCTTGTGATTGTAAAACACCCATTTCTTTAGCTTCTTTATTTTGATTTATATATCCCATTGTGCCTCCTATGACTGCACCACCAGCTGCTCCCCAAGGACCTAAAGCTGCTCCAGCAGTTGCTCCTTGCAAAGCTCCTTTACCTATAGCAGAACCTTGAGTTTCATAAGTACCTAGTGTATTACCATCAGTATCTAATACTTGTTTTTCAGGTATCATACCAAGGGCGGCAGTACCTGCAAAACCTGCTAAGCTTACTGCACCAGCATTTAGTGGTTTTGTGTGTAAAGATTGTGGAGGTACAATTGGTCCACCACCATCATATTTAATTTGACCACCATTAGCATATTGTTCATAATGTTGTTTTGTAGGAAACTGTTTGTAAAATTGAGATTCTGTCATCCCATATTTTTTTAATAATTCTTTTTTGTTCATAATATTATATTTGGTCTAACCAGTTAATTGTGCCACCGTGTTTAAATGTTCTTTTTCCTTTAAGTCCTGTTTTAGCTAACTCTACTTCTTCTGGATGAAATAAACCAGGTCTTAATCCAGTTGCTTCCATAAACTGTCTACCTTGATACGATTGTTTTTGTGAAGTATATACAGGTTGTTGATTAACTACAGGTTTTGCTACAGGTTGATTAATAGGAATAGCTTTATCATTTTCCCATCTAACTGCTGGCATACCTTCTTTATAATATTTACTTTCATTACTAAATGTAGGATGATTTGGTAATTTATAAGTATCAGGTAAATGATTTTTATTTGGGTCTTTAGCCCATGCTTGCATTGTTTTTAATGGTAAGTTATTATAAGCTTCTTCTAAATTATAATCTGGTCCAACAAAATCTTGATTAACTGTTTTAACAAAGTCTTTATATGTTGGTTTTGCTTTTGGATTAGCTTGAGGTTCTAAAGTTTTATTCCAAACAGCTACATTTTTACCATTTTTTATTGTTGTGTTGTTTGGCATTTGATATACTACTGGTTGTGTTGGTTTTTTTACTATATTTATAGGAGTGCCTTCTTCTAAATATACTGTTTTTGTATTTTTAGAAACCTCTTTTAATAAGTTTTGATATTTTAATCCTCTTTTTTTTGTTTCAATTCCTTCTTCATAATTGTTTTTGTTTTTATTATATAAATTTAAACTATCATTATAAGCTCTTAACTTTGGGTCATTAGGGTTGTCAACTACAATAGGTTTTCTTAATGTTTTACCACCATCAGGATATTCATCTAACCAACCATTTTTTTTAAACTTTTTCATTATCTTATATTTTTAATTACCATTTTAGTTACATCTAACAAATGAAGTTTAGGTTTTTTAGTTATTTTTTGAATTGTTACAAATTCAGGAAAAGGTAGAATTTTTACAGGGCTGTATAATTTTAAATTAAATACATTAGATCCTTCACTGGTAATTACTTTAACATATATTGCATAATTAGAATTTACAATTTTTAAAACATCACCAACATTAATTACTTCGCTTGTGAAAAGAGTAGCTTGTAAATAAGTACTGTAATCAGTAGCTGAACTAAATCCACTATCGTCGTTTTGTATATCAAGTCCTTGAATATAAGGAATATATTTAAATCTAACACCAAACCAAAAATCTACTAGTTTTTTAAGTTTAGTCCAATGTTTAAATAAATTGAGATTAGACAAGTTAAAAGGTCTATACCATAAATTATTATTTATAATAAATACACTATTATCAATAGTATCATCTCTAAAATCATTACAAGACCAATAACCTTCTAAGTTTCTAGCATTTTTTGTATTAATTATAGCATGTTCTTTAGACAATTGATAACTATCATATGCTTGTATACTATCAAAAGTAGTAAGTACATCTTCATTACCAAGAGAATCTACAGCTTTAGTTTTCCATTGAGCAGATAATAATCTTACAGGTGTAGGATTATTAAACAAAGGTTCTAAAGTAACATTTACTGGACCATTATTATCTGGTATTAATATACTGTTAGGTTCATTATGTTTAAAAAGTACAGTGTCTTTAGACCAAAACAAAATATTATTGTTATATAAATAATTATCAGGATAAAATTCATACCAACTAGCCCAACCATCATATTCAGGATAATAAGACAAAGTTTGTCTACTAGGTTCAAAATATGTAAGGTTGTTTAAATATACAGGTAAACCAAAAAACCCTCCAGGTAAATTAACAGTGTCGTCTGTTGATATTGTTGATTTAAGATACAATATATTATTATATATAAAAAGACTTGCATCTGTCCAAAAATTACTTATTTTAACTACGTCATACTCTCCTTTATAATTATCTGTAAAAGCTTCTGTTACTACTATGTCTTTTTTAGTTAACAAATATCTTTTATACAAATTATCAAATCCTCCTATGTAACCATAATAAATAGAATCTTTACCTTCAAAATTAAAAGTATCATAAGAATACAAATATTGCCAATCTTTGTTTATTAATGATGGTATGGTCGTAGTTGTAAGTTGAACTACTTTCCATATAGAATTATTGTAAACAACTGATTCTCCAAAATCATAAGTACCTGCTGCCCATGTACTTGTTTCAGAAAAAGTTAAATTTCTAAATAAATTTTCAAAAACTAAAGGTGTTTGAGTTAAAAAAGAAATAATCATTCCTTTATCTGAAATAGGTTTTAATTTATCACTTAAACAAAAAACTTTAGATGTGTTATAATCTAAATAATATACCCCATATTGTGTAAGCACACTTGAAAATTGATGTTTTAAACCACCATACCCATTATCAGTTAATAACAAATCTTTAGCAGGATATTCAAATATATCACCTGCTCCTAAAAAAGCTTCTCCTTCATCAGTTTTAATTCTATCTGTTGTAGTTGTAGCTTTAATAGAGTTTTCATGTTGAATTATTAATCTATTATTATAATTAACTATGTTAATTATATCACCTTTTGACTTTTCTACATCAGTATATTCATTAGGTAAATAGATTCTATAATTATCCATTACTGATTCAGGATTCTCAAGTGCTGAAGCAGCTATCCTTGTAGAAAAAGAATCTGTTCTTTGAATGTAATTTTTAAGATGTATAGGTTTACTAATCAAATCGTTAACAGAAGTATAATCATTATTGTAGCCATAATAGTTACCAAAACCATTAGGTAATAATGGCACATTTAAAACATCATTCATTGTTGATTTAGGATAATATATGTCATATTGTCCTGTACCTTGATGTCTATAGTTAATATTAGCGTTTGATTCACACAAATAAGGATGTACTACTTTCCATTCACCTGCTATATTACCAGGAGATTTAAAATTAATAGCAGGTAAAAGATCAGTTGTTCCTCTATGACCATGAATACTTACAAAAGTATCACCACCATATACATTATCCGCAGTATCAGCACCACCACTAAAAGCATTAGTTAATGGAAACACTCCTACTGTAGATACAGTATCTTGGTCATCAAACGATTTATACAAATCTTGTTTAAAAAAATAAAGATTACCTAATAAAATTCTTTTATCAACACCGTACCCCATATTATCAATATAAAAAACATATTCGCTTGCATATAAATCTAGTTTAGAAAAATCATTAACAGTTTCTAAAATAATATGTTTTTCATTTCTATAATGTACAGTATCTAAAGTATAATTTAGTTGTCCTGCATTTGCAGCATTTCCTACATTACCATTAGGATATGAAGGTATAGATTCTGCTAAAGTTGCTGGTCCTTTTAATCTTCTTACAAAAGAACTATATATTGTATTACGAGCATAAGTTGCAGGAGTAAATGAAAGTCTTGAATTATAATTTAAATTAGCAACATCACTAGAAACGTCAGTAGGTGGAAATTCATCTACAAAATCACCTCTTAAAAAAGCAAACACTTTAACATACGAAGTAGAACTAGGATCTATATCTCCAATCATTGCATCAAATGGTGACATTTTAAACCTGTTCATTATCATATCCATTTGTTTATAACTAGCATCTCCTGCACCATTGGTTTCCATAGTAAACATTTCCATACTAGTGCCCATACCAAAACTATAATCTGTTGACACTTGTCCTATACCATCAGTTATAGGACCGTATGTGCCACCAAACGTACTGCTACCTAACAAATTACAATCATTTATTAATATAGATTGACCAAACACTAATCTGTTAGCATTTGTTCTTTTAGCATAATGAAATTTAATTCTAACTATTTCAGTACTTAACTCTTGAGGAAAAATTATATTTTTAAATCTTAAAGCTAAAGGTTTATAAGCATAAACAGAANGACCTGGAGTTTGTAATTTAGCAACAGATGGCATTTTATGATGTCTAACTTTATTACCTATTAATTTTTCAATAGAAGATAATGTTCTTACTGTACCATTAGCTAACGTAACATTCCAATCAGGAGTATTAGGATAAATTTCGTCTTTGTTTTGCCAAAAACCTAAGTTAGTTGTTAAACCAACAACTCCATATATATCAACAACATTTGCATTATTAGCAGTATCAAAAGCATGAAAAGCTCTAGCTGTATTATCAATATTATATATTTCACCACCTGGGCTAGTATCTGCTACACCTCCACCATTATAGGTATAAGTGTTAAATGGAGATATACTACTTATAAGATTTGCTTCTGCAACACTTTGTGTTCCTCCACCACTTAAAAGTACATTTACATTATACTCTGGACGACCAGGAATATGATATAGTTCACTTTCATATCCATCATTAAAAACAACAGATGCATATAAAGCATATACTTCATCATGTTGAAAAACACGTTTGGTAGATGCTACTTTTTCACTATGAAACGAAGTATTAAACGCTTCTACATCAATAGGAGTATTATAATCAGTAGCAGTATCTACAATTATATTATTTATATATGTTTGTAAATTAGGTCTTGGTTTTAATTTTAAATTTCCAATATATGCTTTGTTGTTTAATTGAGTAATAGTCTTAGCAACCCACATAGGTTTGTCAATTAATACATCTAAAGTAGATAATGATTTATTAATTAAAGTGTTTATTTGTATATTTACATTAGCACTAATTGTTTGATAACCAAAGTCATATACTGATAAAACAGAATTAATTTTAGCAATTACATATATTTTAAAATAACTAAATGATGTGTCTGCACCAGTTACAGCAATAGTAAAAGATTTAGTAGAAGTAGTATCAGCTACAGCACCATCATAATTTTCTATAGGTATAGGAGAAATTTCATTAACAATAGATATAGGACCAATAGGTGCTAAAATATTACTTTCGTTATAATCTTTGTCAGTATAAACTAACGCTACATAATATACACCTGTAGTAAGATTACCATTATTGTCTACAGAACTTAACGATAAACTAGTTGGATAAGCATTATTTAAAACAACATTTAATTTATTAAATTCTTTTTTGTTAAAAACTCTAAAAAAATCATCTGTTTGTATATCAGAATTAGTTATATTAAACATTCTAAGTTGATTAACAAAATCAACCCAGTATATAGATGTACTACCATCTAAATTTATTTTATAAATGCCTTGTATTTGAGTATTTAAATTCCAACCAAACTCTGCAAAATCGCCACCTACAAAAGGCCCATTATCTCTAAGTAATATTCTATAAGAACCATTTGGTGACAATACTCCTATTTCTCCTGTAACATGTCTTTCGTAAGCATTGTTATAAAAACTATCACCTTCTATAACAGAAAACAATACTATGTTACCATCAAGTAAAGGAATTTTACCAATTATTGTAGCTCTAGGAGTTTCAGTTGTTGGATATAAATGTAAAGGTGCGTTTCCATCTTCTGATGAAATACTACCATACTCATAGTTTAAATTAACATTAATGTTTAATCTTGCTGTTTTATCAAGTTGATTTTTAGGATCACTATCTGTATTTAATAAAAAAGGTTGCATATGTTATCTCCTATGTGTTTGATTAACAAATGTTTCAGGAATACTATTGTTACTAAAGAAGTTTTGTGCAGCATTAGTTTTAGGAATTAATCTAGCCCAACTATTAGCAAAAGATTCAAATCTAGGTATATCAAACATTTCAAGTTGATTTTCTGCTTGCCCTCTATATTTAATATATTCAGCTTTTGCTTCTCTATAATTGATTTCTTTAACAGGATGTTCAAATCCTCCTAACATTAATTTCATTGTAACGTACCAAAACAAACATTCACTTGCAGCGAAATTATCTGGCATCATAGGAAAACCTTCTTCGTCAGTAGGTATTGCTTTGTAAAATATACAAATTTGTTCACCTTCTTCTGCATTAGTATTTATGTAATTAGGGTTTACAGTATAACTATAATCTCCATAACTAATGTTTGCATTAACACAATCATCAGTATGTAAATTGTAGTTAAACGTCTGACTACCATAACGTAACCACGCTCCTTGATAACTAACAGATTCTATTAAATGTAAATCACAAGGTAAAGATACCTTACCATTAGTTATAACACCATAATGAGTTTTAGATTCTAAACTAATTACTGAACCTATAGATTCAATAGCGTCGCCAATCCAAACAATACTTTCGCCTATTAAACGATCAGAATGTTGAGAAAGTAATGTACCGTAAGCACCAAACACTTTGTCAATCAATCTTTTACAAGAAACGACTTTATAATTCATATAGTATTAGCTTTGAGTTACAAAGGTATTATATTTCTTCTATATATGAAAATTTAAAATGATATAAAGGATCTTTAAGTTTTTGAGCCAATTGAGTTTTAGCTCCAGATGTGCTTTCTACACCATTAGTTCTAGAAGCTTTAAACATATAAGCATGGTTTCCTTTTATATTACAGTGTTCTTTAATCCATTTAAAACCTATAAAATAATTATCTGTAAAGTAAACAATTTTTCCAGGACTTAGTTTTCCTTCAGCTTTAAGTTTTTTAGTTGTACCCCAATCAGGAGCAGCAACTAACTTATTGTCTCGTATTTTAAGTTTTCTATGAAATTTAAATATGCTTAAATAACCTAATCGGCTACCAAAATCAAACTTTCTATTTTCACCTAACAATAAATAATTAATAACATATTGGTTTAATTCCCAATTAATATTATTAAATAATGTTTTGTTTACAGGTTTGTTGGTGTTGTTAATATAAAAATTATAAATCTCACTGGTCTTTGTTTTGGGTGTCGTTTTCTTCATCTGATACAGTCTGTAATAAAAATCTTAATTCGTTACCCATAACATCTTTAGTAATCAAATCTAGCATATCAGCTGTCAAAGGATACTCGGAAAGATCTGTGTAACAGGCTTCTCCATCACAAATAAAAGTTTTAGCATTGCTTGGATTTTCAAGAATAGCTCTCACGTTAATTGCTTTAATGTCTAAAGATTCAGGTATATATAAATAATTGTTTAACCAATATACTTTAACTCCTAATTGAGGATGTTTAGTGTGTCCTAAAAAAGGTACACGTTCAGGAAGTATAATTGTAAATCTGCTTTGTTTTTCAACAGCTGAAATTTTAATAGGCAATCTGTTATTAAGCCTAATCAATTTAGGTATTTGTACTTCAGTACGAAGTACATTACAATCTAATTCTATAACACAACATTCTGCTTTATCAACAGGTATCATATTAATACAACCTAAATCTTGATAAAATTGATCGTTATCAAAATAGTTTTTGTTTTGATCTTGCTTAATATATTGTGCTCTTTTATAATCAGCTATAAAAGATAGTTGTGCATAACTAGGTAAAAAATCATCTGACAATCTTCCACCTACTAATAAATTTAACCAGTTATAAACTATTTGTGATTTAGTAGCCATTTTTTTTAATCATTAAAATAAGAAACGCTACAAAGATACTTATTAATAACCATAAATACCATTTAGGATAACCTTGATTAACTGTGACAGAAGGAGGACATTTAGTTTCTATCTTAATAGTATCGTGTACGATAACTTCAAAAGGTACTAAACGTTCTTTAACTTTACCTTTAAATTTTAATTTACCAATGCTGTCATATTTACCAGATATAACAACAAAGGAATCATTATATACCATAATAAAACTATCCAAACTATTACGCAAGGAATCAATAGTAAAGTTAAAATCATAACTCGGCACAGAAATGGTATCACGGATCGTATCTTGTCTAATAATAATTTGTACATTTTTTGTAGAATCTCCATATTTTGGATTTAATTTAATTGCTTTACGCAAATGCCATTCAGCTGAACAGCTTGTTAAAAATATTAATAATAATATGCTAAGTGTTTTCATTTGGTTTTATTAATTTTTCTAATATTTCTATTAACAAAATCCATTCTGGATCGTCTTGTCGAAATAGTAAAATGTTTGTTTTTAATTCGTTTAACTTCTCTTCTATATTCATATTCCATTTTAATTAACAAAACTAAAACAAATATAATACATATAAAAGATATCATGCTACACTATTTCAATAGTAATTTTTTCTTTTTTCTCAACCTTCTTTAACACAGCTATAAAATTTGCAACAGCAATTTTAGATTTGTTTATATTATCAATTCCTTTAGCTACACCTAATAAAATACAACCGTGACTATCAGCATCTGTATTTCCTGCATGTATACGAATACCTAAAAATTGAGGAACACTTTGAATTTCAGGAAGATATCTTTTAAATCTATTACTAAATGACATTACAAGATTATATTTTCCTCTAGGAATACATGTTTCACCATATACTTTTAAACCACCTGTTTCTAACTTGCGGTCTTCATCTTCAAGAGTATAACAAAAAAATACACCATCAATTGTCATTTCACCAATTGTCGATCTATCTGTAAACGTTGTTCTTTTTACTTTAATTTCCATAATTTAATTTCTTTAATTGTTTAATGTTAAATCTTCACTTACTTCTTTGTCTTTAGTTAATCTATTAGTTGCAATAAGTGCACTACCTAATGTAAACAATGCTACACTTTGCATCATTATGTTTTGAAAAGCTGCAGATACGCTAGAATAATCAATTATAGTTTTTGTAGTAAACCATAAAATTACACATATACTAACAGCAGCTAAAGTAAATGTTAACAAAGATATTAAACAAGATATTACACCTATAAATTTACTAGGACTTGTTCTACCTTTATGGTCGTTCACTAGTTCAACCCACCTAAACTGATGTATATCTATCTTACTCATAACTTTCTCATTTTATAATAAAACCAATTGAATGTCATTCCTGACAATAGAAACAAAATAAATGTAAGCCATCCTACATTAATGTTTGTAATAGGAAAGTTTACATAAACTAAACCATTATTAACAATACCTATTGCAAGTATTGCTACAAAATATTGTGTACAAACCATCATTATAGCTTTAGCACAATGCCACATATCTGTAAATATTACAAACACATCCATTGATAAATACTTAGCTAATCCTTCAGGTACACCTATTTTCATCATCCACTCTTTCATTTGGTACTTGTTCTCCCAGCTATCAGAATCACACCAAAAAGCTAGGTGTTTCCAACCTTTTCTAACAAAGAAATTATAAATACCTTTTTCAGCATCCATTACAGCACTACAGAAAACTATTATCAAAAGCAGTATTAAGTATATCATTGACTATGTCGTTCTAATTTTAAAATCCTATCTTCTAAGTGNATATATTTTTCTAATGCTTGAGTAATATTACCTTGATTTTTATCTAAATGGTGAATTGTTACTTCAAGCTTTTCCATAACAGTTGTCATTTTTAACAAATTAATAGTAATAGTTTCCATTTTTAAATTGTTGATGTCTTGCATTGCTTTAACGCCTAAAGTGTTGCGGTCTGTTTCTGTGTTATTTATAGCTAAGTCTACTTGAATTTTATCAATATCTTTATCTCTTTTTCTAAGCATGTAACCCATTACACAAAATAATACCGTAACGATAA
>JGI1221J11331_1000917_pt1 | contig 9975 bp, 11 predicted proteins | sample LakVidmifraction_4_FD_11331 | JGI IMG/M metagenome (IMG submission 11331) | reverse complement strand
TTTGGGTATTAAAGTCTCACAAACCAACAAAACCACACAAATAGTGCATTAAAAAGCACTTATATGGTTTATAAGCTGTTTGTATATATTCTAAAAATTTCCCATTAACTACTTTAATCCTTATCTTGATTTTCAAAAATTTTAAAGATGAAAAAGATTTTTAAAAATATCCAATTCGAAGCGGTAATTGGCGATATCGCGAACCAGCCGGATGTAGAAGCCGTGGTAAACGCGGCCAATGCGCAACTTCAAACTGGCGGTGGTGTTGCAGGAGCCATTCATCGTGCCGCAGGAACGGAGTTGTATAAAGAATGCAGGAATCTGGCTCCAATTAAACCAGGGGACGCGGTAATTACAAAAGCTTATAATTTGCCGAATGATTATGTCATTCATTGCTTGGGACCTGTTTACGGGAAGGACAGCCCGGAAAAAAGACTCCTGGCAAACTGCTATAAAAACGCATTAAGACTTGCTGAAAAACATCAAATTATATCCATTGCTTTTCCCTCAATATCTACAGGAGCTTTTGGTTATCCCATTGAAGAAGCAGTAAACGTCACTTTTAACGCTATTTTGGCGGAATTACAGGGGCTTAAACACTTGCAAAGGGTTAAATTTGTCCTGTTTAGTGAGCAGGATTTAAACCTATATATAAAAATGATTGAAGATTTAAAGTAAGCTCATCCAATCAATTTCAATTTTCTATGATCGATTTTTCAGCAACCTATACAGACCAATACCAGCTTTCCATGTCGCAGGTTTATTTTGAAAATGGGCAAAAGGACCATACCGCCGTTTTCGATTATTACTTCAGAAAACTTCCCTTTGACGGCGGCTACGCTATTTTTGCCGGCTTGGAAAATATTTTGGAGATCCTTGAAAATTTTAGGTTTAATAAGGAAGATTTGGAATATTTGAAAAACAGGGTTTTCCAAATGAGCTTTTTAGATTATTTAAAGGATTTTAAATTCCGCGGATCAATTTATTCTACTAAAGAAGGAGATCTGTTATTTCCGAATTCTCCTGTTTTACAGGTGGAAGCTAATATAATAGAGGCGCAAATAGTTGAAACTGTTTTGCTCAATATGCTCAATTTTCAAACCCTGATCGCTACTAAGGCAAGCCGAATGAGGTTAGTTGCGGAACCAGGACATTGCTTGATTTTGGACTGCGCCGGGCTCACGGGCCGGGAGGATATTATGCCAGCCGCGCGGCTGTATTAGGTGGTTTTAACGGGACAAGTAACGTAGTTGCGGGAAAGGATTTTGACATTCCGGTTGCCGGGACTATGGCACATTCATTTGTTCAAAGTTACGACGATGAAATATCAGCTTTTCGGGCATTTGCCAACGGGAGGCCAAAGGATTGCGTTTTTTTGGTGGATACTTATAATACTTTACTGAGCGGACTTCCAAATGCTATTAAGGTTGGGAAGGAAATGGAAGAAAAAGGCCAAAAACTTGCCGGGATCAGGCTGGATAGCGGGGATTTGGCATATTTGTCCAAAGAAAGCCGGAAAATGCTGGATAACGCGGGTTTAAATTATGTAAAGATTGCAGCTTCCAATCAGTTAGACGAATATGTGATCAAGAGTTTATTGGAGCAACAGGCGCCCATAGATGTTTTCGGGGTTGGCACCAATTTAGTGACAGGTAATCCGGATGCAGCCTTGGATGGGGTCTACAAATTGTCCGTTTCAAACGGCAAACCAAGGCTCAAAATCTCTGAAAGTATATCCAAAGTTACGATCCCTCATAAAAAGCAGGTGTACAGGCTAAAAAATTCGGCAGGAGAGCTTATTGGGGCAGATGCAATTGCAATGCGTGACGAAACGGAGATAAACAGGATTTACGATCCACAGGAGCCCTTAAAATCCCTGGCAATAGAAAATTTCATCAAGGAGCCGCTGCTTCATCCGGTAATGGAAAACGGAAAAAGGATCGGGGAGAAACGCAGCCTGGAAGAAATTGCCCAATATGCCGTAAAATGTCTGGAAAGACTTCCAGATGAATATAAACGCTTTCAAAACCCGCATATTTATAAGGTCGGGATCAGCAGCAAATTAAATGCAGAAAGGGAAAAATTATTACAAAAATACAAAGGCCGATCATGAAAACACTTGTTATAATTGATGTCCAAAACGATTTTATCCCGGGTGGCTCTTTGGCAGTTCCGGGAGGAGATCAAATAGTTGCATTGATAAATAAACTTCAGGAAGAATTCGACCTGGTAATTGCAACCCAAGACTGGCATCCCCGGGATCATTCCAGTTTTGCCGCGAATCACCCCGGAAAAAATGAATTCGAAAAAATTGAGCTTCACGGACAGGAACAGGTTTTATGGCCGGTACATTGCGTTCAAAACAGCGATGGAGCCAAGTTTCATTCCGAATTGAAGTCCGCAAAAATCGAAACTATTTTCAGAAAAGGAACATCTAAGGAAATAGACAGTTACAGCGGATTTTACGATAACGCGCATTTAAAATCTACCGGACTCGCCGGGTATTTAAAAGAAAAAGGAGCTGATGAGTTATATTTTTGTGGCCTTGCAGCGGAATATTGCGTGTATTTTTCGGTAATGGATGCACTAAAAGAAGGGTTTTCAGCAACATTAATTGAAGATGCCACTCGGCCGCTTGATGATGAGGATTTTCAGCAGGCAAAGGAGAATATTTTGAAAGCCGGCGGAAAAATAATTAAAAGCAGGGAGTTGATCTCAAGTATTAAAAAATCCCTTTAAAGGCTGAAATCAATTTATCCACTTCTTCTTCTGTATTATAATGAACTAAACTCACGCGCACCACGCCGCCATATTTTTCCAGGTCCAGATCCTGAATGAGCTTTCTGGCATAAAAATCCCCAAAGCGTATCCCGATATCAGCCTTGTCAATTTCCTTTACAATTTCAGGGCTTTTCAAATTTTGGTGTACAAATGAAATTGTGGGAACCCTTTTAAATCCATCGGCAGTTTTATTTCCTATAATCCTGATCTCCTGAACTGAATTGAGGTACTTCAGCAATTTTTCGGCAAGTTTTTCTTCATAATCGGTGATCAGCTCAAAACTCTGCTTAAATTTTTCATCATCTGAAATATTGCGATCCTTATCTTCAGTAAAATGATGATCATATAATTCGGCAAAATATTCAGGAATGCCACCAAGGCCATAGGTGAGTTCAAAATTGAAGTTCCCGGGCTGAAATTTATAAGGCACATCTTCCGGCTTAAAAAAATTGTGGTTGATGCCTTTCATCCCTATCAACAAAGGCAATTTCCCGTACATAACTGCCAGATGGGGGCCATAGACCTTATACCAGCTTAAAACATAAAAATCTGCGTCCAGTTCCTGCACATCCACTTTCCTGTGTGGGGCATAGGCAACACCATCAACACATATTAAGGCGCCGGCCTCGTGCACAATTCCGGCAATTTCCCTGATAGGATTGATGCTACCCAAGATATTTGAACAATGGGTTACTGCTACCAGCCTGGTTCTATTGGAAAGCAGATTTTTGAGCTGTTCCGTTTCCAGTTGAAAAGTCTCCGGATTTACTTCCCAAACCTTTATTTTGATGCCTTTTTCCTGAAGGTCGGTCCAGCAGGAAACATTCGCCTCATGATCCGTATTGCTAATAATCACTTCATCTCCCGCTTTCCAGGTATCGCTGATGCAAAGACTTAAAATACGCAATAACATAGTTGAGGAAGGGCCAATAACAATTTCCTGTTGCCCCGGGGAATTTATGAATTTCGCCACTTGCCCGGTGACGTGTTTCAATTTTTCTCCTGCAGTTTCCGAAATTTTATACGAAGCTCCCAATTGCACATTGAAGTTTGTATAATACTCACTGATATAATTCACAGAGCGACCTAAAATTTGAGATCCTCCGGCATTATCCATAAAAATAAATTCGTTTTTAAGCGCGGGAAACTGATTTCGTACAAAGGAGATGTCCATTAGTTTTTTTTTGAGCATTATATGCAAGGTATGTAAATTTCAGCTTTTAAAGCAGGGAAAGGAATGACGCAATTTGTATTTACAAGGTGTTAATTAGGTGTTATTTAGGATTATATTGCTTATTTCAAATAACGGTGGTTTACTAAATATTCGTGTTAAATTCCCGTCGAATAAATTAAAAAATAATATTCTCATTTAGAAATCTGCTGGAATTATTTGGTTAAGGCAGCTTTTTTCTTCAAACTATTGGCAGCTCTGGTATAACCTCCATCGGAGCCATCTACAAAATGAATATGTTCGTTTGTACCCATATCCCTTACGTAACAGGACATTACACTTTCCTGGCTCACATGCAAACCGTATTTAATTTTATTGGATCTTTCCAGTTGATCCAAAAAGGAAATCAGGGAAATCCGTTGCTCTGAAGTTCCTATTATCACAGTATTAATGCGGCCGTCAATGGTAAGTGTGTCAGTGAGTTCCACTAATTTCTGAAGGTATCTTTTTCCTGTTTTACTGTTTTTCAAATAAAATTTTCCGAAATTTGCTTTCATTAAATTTTTCAGAAAATAAAACCCATCAAATCTTCCCAGTTTCGCATGCATTTCAGAATTGACCTTCTTAAAACTTGCTTTTAGCCGTAAACGTTTTACTGAGATAGGTTTTCTTCGTGTTGCTGAGCCGTAAATTTCATCGATCGCTTTTAAAACCTCAGAAAATATTTTTGAAGGATCCTGATCTCCACATCCTGTAACTAATAAACTCACTACTTCCTGGGTTTCTTCGGGAGGCTTAATTTTATCCCATTTACATTGCATTCCATCCAGATTTAATGGAGAATCATCCATTTGGAAATTTCCTTTTTTAAGAGGATCTTCATTTTTAATAAGGCTTTCGGCATATTGTAATCCGCTGCCCAGAATGACCGGGATATTAAAAATATCGTTAATTTGAGCTTTGGCAATAATAAGTTCGATCTTCTCTTTATAGATTTCTTTAACTGATAAATGCCCGACCTTTAATTCAAATCCAAAATTTTTAAGTGTATTTTTTCGATGCTTTTCCAAAGCCGACATGGCGCTTTTAAGATATTTGGAAGGCACGAGGATAGTGGCGCCATCGCCCCCAAAAAAAAATGGAACCTTTATCTTTTCAGAATAAACAATATTTAAAACAGCAATAATACTTCCTGTGGCCACTAAATTTACCTCGTTATGCTTTCCGTTTTTAATGGCCCGGGTAGAATCTTTAATATCGGCAATAAGTACATGCCAATCTTCAGGAACTTCAGAAAATAATGATTTATCGGCAACCAGATCACTGATAGAAATTGTATTTACCGGTAATTCAGAATAAAAGTGTGGGTTATTTGAGGCAATCATTTTTTAATTGTTAGTCGGATTTTTTTATTAAAAATACCCGGGCTATCTAATTTATGTGTTAAAAGATATTATCCTGAATCTTTAGGGTTTGAGATTCGCCCCTACAGGAACAGCACAGTCGTGCCCGGGTTGACCGTGAGGCGGATTTTTTACCGGAGCAGGCTTGTTTGCCCAAACCGGTGAAACTTCAGAAGAAATCGTTGGACTGCTTTGTTGCGCTGTATTTGCAGCAGCTGCCTGATCAAGAGGAGCTCCTACAGGAATATCACAACGATGTCCCGGTAATCCGTGAACGGGATTCAAGGCCGCGGTGGTTTTTGAATTTTCCCGGGTCTCAACTTTCGAATTTGCAGGAGCCGCTTCTTTTTTTTCCTCCTTACAGGAAATCGTTACTCCCAATATTCCTACAATTATTGCAAAACCTATATTTTTAATTTTCATGATCTCCTGAGTTTAATTAAATTTAAATGAGTAATATAATAAATAGTTGATTAATCCACAATTTCTTTTAGTTCTGTTTCTGACACATTTAATAATCCGGAAGCGGGTAACCGCATGGTCAGTGTGCGCCAGTTATCATCTGCTTTAAAAACCGATTTAAAAACGGGTATGGCTTCTTCAAGTCTTTGGCTGTTTGCCAGGGCTACAGCTTTCCAGAATTTCATTTCCAGATTTTCGGGAAACAATTCCTCTGCTTTGCCATATTGTTTCAGGGCTTCATCCACATTTTTTTCTTCCATGGCCAGATCACCGCTGTTCATAAATTCATAAGCTCTTGCTACTTTTAGAAGGCGCTCCAATTCTTTCAAAGGATCCTAATCGTCTACCCGCAGATCAATTTTCTTGTCTTCCCAGGAATTTTCAACTTTATCCGGCCCCACCACAATTAAGGCCGCCGATTGTTTCCCGCGAATATCTCCGCCAGCTGCCTGTGCGGCCTGTAAAACTTTCACGACCCTTTCGGCCAGCGGGAGATTTGCATATTCCTTAAATGCTTTGGCCATTGCAGGAACCACATTGTCGTTTAACATCATATTGGCCTGAACCGAAAAGTTGTTTCCAACGTGTTGTAAAGCAGATTCCACGCATTTTTCACCCGTAAATGCCGAAGCTTTTCCCGTGGCATCCAAAAAAGCCACCTGGCGGTAATCTTTTCCTTCATCTTTAGCAACCAGCTCTTTCAATGCCGAAACCGAAGACTTTCCTTTTTCCATCAATTCGAGCCCTTTTGGTCCATAAGCAGGATTCACAAAGGATTGGGTAGCGACCACCCCAACCCCGGATTTCCCCCAGGGAACCAAAACACCTACAGAAAACCAATGACTTTGAACACCGACGGCCATTTCCCCGGTGATGGAATCCCGGGCAACTATAGAAAAAGTATGGGCAAAAGGATCTTTCATAACAGGATTATTTTGAGCATTTGCCGCGCCTAATATAAAGATGCACAACAATGTAGCGAATAAATAAGTAGACTTCATAGCGGGTTTAATTTTTATTAAAAATAGGAAATTTCTTTTTAATGTTTATTCGTTGAATTGTTTAGTTCGTCATCCTTAATGAAATGAAGCAATATTTTATTATTATGGGATAACCGATATTTGCTCCTCGTAATAACCATATACCACAATTCAACAGTTAAACAATTACATATCTATTATTTTTAATGTTGATTCGTTGAATCGTTTAGTTTGTCAGTCTGAAATAGCCATTCCCCTTCTTATTGTCATCCTGAACGAGCTTTTGGGCGTTTCCCTTCCTGCGGTCGGGTCGGGCTTTACGCTTGTAGTTTTAAAAATGATAAAGCCATTTTTAAAAGCTACCGCTGCAATCCCTAACGCTTTTAGGTTCGTGGTATAATCGTTTAATCGTTGATTTGTTCAATCGTTTAGTTTGTTCTTCTGCACGAGGAATTCTCTTTTTTTAGTGATTCTGAACGAGCTTTTTGGTAAGGAAGAATCCCTTGATACATCACAACTCAACAGTTCAACAATTAAACATTGATATTCGTTGAATCGGCTTTCAGAGTGACCAGCCGGGGAGTTTTTCGTGATCTATACTTACAGACTCTGTTTTTAGTCTCAAATTTTAAAAACCAGCTATTTTTTAAAAAAAAACAGACTCGAAATGTTGTAACTACTCAGAAGTTTATAAATTTGCACTCATTAAAAATAATGGCCTCGTAGTTCAACGGATAGAATAGAAGTTTCCTAAACTTTAGATCCAAGTTCGATTCTTGGCGAGGTCACTTAATTCATTTTGAAGCATATAAAAACCCATTAAAATTAATTAATGGGTTTTTATAATTTTTAAGATGATAATTAAACCCTGAGCAACATAAATTAATGCATCAGGCTTAGAGTTTTGTCAAAACAGTAGCGAAGCCATCCTCATCGGTGATCGTTAGTTTATTTCCGGAAATGGAATAGGTCAATATTTCAGGCGAATCGCCACTACTTGTAACGGTTAGTTTGTTTCCACTGGTGCTCCAGGTAAAATTTTCAGTTTCAGTTTCAGTTTCTCCGTAAATGGTAGTCTTGGTAACAGCAGTACCGGTTTGATTCGCATTAAAGGTAGCTGTCACCGTAAGCTCGAAACCTTCATCAGATTCTGTAGCTCCCCAAGTGCCTACCAAGGCATTGGTACCAGGATCGCTACTGCTATCATCGTCACTACAGGAAACGGCTAGCATAACAGCAAAAACCATAACGAATAAATACTTAATGTTCTTCATTGTATTAGAATTTAATAAATTAAAGATCTCTACTCTTATGGCTTTTCGAGTACCGCCTGTTTAGATTATAGTTTCTACTCTATTGGTTTTAAGCTAATTAAATTTATGCTAAATATTTGAATTGCTACATTTTAATTTATAATTTCTTCAAAAGCAGAAATTGGATCAGGACAAGTGCTCAAACAAAAAAATAAATGCAATTCCCGGGGGACCCTTGCCTCAAGGACAATTAAATCCTTTGAACAGGAGAATACCGCCCAGGGCTGTAAATAAGAGTTGTGCTTTTAGAGCTCCTATAGCTATTCTGCTGTTATGATTCTTATAGATAGGGAATTAGGAGAGGAGGAAATTTGATTCTTATAGATAGGGAATTAGGAGAGGAGGAAATTTAGCAAATCTTTAAAGAATGAGTATAAACTGCGTTTATCCCGTAATTATTTGGCTTAAAGGACTAAATTGCTATGGATATAACAAGTTATGAGCCAATTAGGAAGAAAACTGCTGAATAGAATAAAAACACATTTAGTAGCATCACTCATCATTCTATTGTTTGCAAGTTGCACTAACAAAAGTGAAAGAAGCATCTTAAATATTAAGGATGCCAGTTTTGACAGGGGGCAAATTTCAAGTGGAAACAATGATCCGAATAGTATTATTTATGAAGATAATGTTGACGTATTATTAGTTTCTCTGTATTATGGAAAATCGATAGAAGAAATCAAAAAAACTCTGGGCTGGGAAGATTCTAAAATGCAGGAAACGATTGATTTACTTATAGAAAATGGCATGCTCACAGAAAATAATGGGATATATACTCCAACTGTGTTCGTGTTACCATTGAAAGTGGGTATTGCGTTGAAAAAAGAATCAAACTTAATTGCGAATGAAATTTCAGATAGTATTGTTTCGGGATTAGATAAATTCAAAGAGCTTCATGATAAAACGGATATATCAAAACAATATTCTTTTAAGGATTTGTCCTTTTTTTACCTGAGTGATATTGTATTGGATATGGGGCAAATAAGTAATGTGGAAAGTCTTTTTTTAAAGAAGGAAAGACCATTGAGAAATGGAAAGAATTATTATTTCTCTATCATGGAAAAGGATACAACAAAAAAGGAAGCAGCATTTGGGATATATGGAAATCAGGGGTTACTTAATAATGATTCTATTTACATAGGAGTTTACGGAAATACAAGATATCAGGAAGCAGGCTGGGACGATTATAAAAACAAAGAGGTACATTATTTTAGTAAGAATGACTATAGTATCTTATTCAAGGAATTTAATAAACTGTTCCTTCCAACACTGATTAATATTTTAGAGAAGAACGATGCGGAATTTTTGAAGCTGTTTAATGAATATGGGTATTCTGGAAAAATTAGTTTTGAGGAGTTTTTTATCTGGTATTATCACTTGATATACACAGAAGCAACAAATGAATTAATTAAGAAGGAAGTAATTAAAAAACCGGAATCAGGTCTTCTTTATTATCAGATAGAGCTATAATCAGTGCATAACAATGTATAAAATAATAGCCTTGACAGAAGAAAATTTAAGGGGTGTAGCCCAATTAAAATTTCTTGTAGTTTGACAAGTTTTTGGCCTGCAATCGGGTAAGCAACATATAGTAACCGTTGTAAACAAATTGATATCTAATTAATAAAGAAAATTATGCTAAAATGAAAAAAACACTATCATTAATTATTATCGGAATTCTTTTTATAGGTTGTTCAGACGATGAAAAAGGAATAGATTGTTGTACTAATATTGATATTGGTATATCAGTAAAATACGTAAATGAAAATGGCGAAAATCTATTTGAATTGGAAAACGGCGGACTGAATGAATCTAATATTAATATATATCATAAAATCGATAATGAATGGGTAAAATATTTTGAA
>JGI1221J11331_1000916_pt1 | contig 9978 bp, 11 predicted proteins | sample LakVidmifraction_4_FD_11331 | JGI IMG/M metagenome (IMG submission 11331) | reverse complement strand
GTGTTGCCAAAGACCACCATTGATGCGATCTTCGATGATTTAACCACCAATCATCCATTATTAGATGCGATTAGCTTCCAAAACACTGGCATTTTAACCGAAATCCTCGTTTCAACATCTACAGGCGTTGCGGCTTGGGGCGAATTAACCGCTACTATCTCCAGCGAATTGGCTGGAGCATTTACCATGATTCAATTGGGGCAAATGAAATTATCCGCGTTTATCCCTGTGGCAAAAGCAATGCTAGACATTGGGCCAGCTTGGTTGGATAAACATGTGAGAACGTTGTTAAGTGAAGCACTGGCAACACAATTGGAAGCTGCGATCGTTGATGGCGATGGTAATAACAAACCTTTAGGCATGACACGAGCGTTGACCGGAGCAACCGATGGTGTATACCCACAAAAAACAGCCGTCGCGATTACAAGCTTAGACCCCGCAGTGTTTGGAACATTGGCAAATACTATTTCACAAGGCCCGAACAGTAAACGTCGTGCCGTGCCTGAAATGTTGATGGTTGTCAATCCTGCCGACTATTACACAAAAGTATTCCCTGCAACAACTCCACGCGCCACGGACGGCTCGTACTCCTATGATGTGTTCCCGTTCCCAGTCAAGAAAATAATTTCACCCGCCGTCCCAGCCGGAAAAGCCGTGTTTGGATTGGCGTCACGCTATTTCTTCGGTTTAGGAACTGGAAAAGCCGGAAAGCTTGAATACTCAGACGAATATAAGTTTTTAGAAGATCAGCGTGTTTATTTAATTAAATTATACGGCAACGGTAGAGCATTAGACGAAAACGCCTTTGTTTTGGCTGACATTTCCGCACTCGTTCCTACCATCCAAACTGTGACGATCTCGGGCGTTGTTGCAACTGACGAAGTAGTCTAAAATTATGAAAGTGGAAGTAGTCCGACGGTTCAAAGACCTGCATAGTGGCGAAATCCACAGAGTAGGAGACATCTTGACTGTAAATAAAAAGCGGTTTGAAGAAATTCAAGCCGCTAAACATGTTTACTTGAAAGAAAAGAAGGTTGATAAATGATGCCTGAATTATTAGCAGCAGTTAGGAATTATTTGGATGTAACATGGGAAGATGTTGAAACCGATGAAAAATTGACAGGCATAATAGCTAGAGGAATTAGATATTTAAACAGCATTGCCGGGGCCAATATGGATTACTCTACCCCCGATAATCCACAAGCCCTACTTTTTGACTACTGCCGATATGCTTGGTCAAACGCTTTAGATGAATTTTCAAAGAATTATTTAGCAGAAATATTATTTTTGCAGATAACGGAAAACGTGAAGGCTTATGAAACAACAATTGTTTAATAATGGCAAAATTAAAATATACCAAGTAAGTGAAGTGAGTGAACCGGGGGGGATGCCGGTCGAAGGTATTTATGAATTGTTTGCGCACTTTAATTTTGAAGAACGTAAAATCGGAATAACAAGAAGGCACATGGCAATGCAAGATAATCAAAAGATTGATCGGTTAATTCGGATTTGGCAAGATCGCTACATTGAGGTTGATTTTATCTGCACAATAAATGATGGGTTCAACGCCGACGCACAGTACAGAATTGCGAAGGTTGACCATTTTCGTAACGATGACGGATTAAAGTTAACCGATTTGACGTTGGAAAGGCTGGATGATTTTTATGACATTGAATGATGTTAAAAATGCGCTGTTGACAGTGACACCAAAGGTATGGCACTACACCGCACCTTCGGACACAACTTGCCCTTATCTGATATGGATGGAAGACGGTCAATCTGAGGGACTTTATGGTGACGGGAAAATGGTAGCCCAAACAATCACTGGGAGTATTCACTATTTCACAAAAATTGAAAATGATCCTAATTATGGGGAAATTCAAAAAGCATTAAATGATGCTGGAATTCCGTTTTCTTTGGAAGCCGTGCAATTTGAAGAAGATACTAGAATTATTCATACACACTGGGATTTTGAGGTCTCGAAGGAGGTGTAAAAAATGGCGCGTATTATGTTCGGTGCATCAGAAGAATTTGAAATTCAGCTGAGCCGGTTAAAAACCGATATTGATGAAATAGCAGAAGCGGCTATTTTTGCCGGTGCTGAGATTATGGCAGATCAGATCAAAAATAATTTAGAAATGAGCTTGAGTCTACACACCACTGGTGGGCTGGTTGATTCTTTTGGAGTTACCCCGATTAAAAAAACCGGTGCGGGTTGGAGCGCTAAGATAGGCTTTGATGGTTACGATGATCACCCAAATAAAAAATATCCAAAGGGAATCCCCTATCAATTAATTGCGAGGGCTTTGGAGTCGGGGACGTCGACGTCTACTAGGGACCCACAACCATTTGTAAAACCAGCAATATCAAAAACACGGAAACAAGTTGAAGCAAAAATGAACCAAATAATAATGGAACGAACGAAAGAAATATTCGGAAATTAAAAAGCGCATCTGAAATGGTACTTTTTAATGCAAAAAAATAAAAGGAGAAAAACAAATGATAAAAATGCAATTGCAACTATTTGCAAGTCCGGAAACAGGTGTGAAAGGTTTAGTGTACGCCGTAATGTTAGATGAAACATTAGAAACATATGGGGCGGTTAAACCGGCCATCGGGTTGATGAACATGAAGATTTCCCCTAAATCGGATACGGCAAAATTGCCGGGTGATAATAAAATTATGGCCGTAGCAACAAGTGTTGGTGATATTGCTGTTGACTTCGAAGCGTGGGACATGCCGATGAGCGTTCAAGCTGATTTTTTCGGACACGTTTTAGATGCAGCTACTGGAATTATGGAATATAACGTCAATGATGTATCCCCCTATTTAGCGGTTGGTTATCAGCGGACAAAATTAGACGGGACAAACCGTTATGTTTGGTTGAGAAAAATAAAATTTGAAGAAATATCAGAGGAAAGTAAAACCGCCGAACCTGGTAAAACTTCTTTTCAAACACCAAAAGTTGTGGGGACGGCGATTGCTAATAAAGACGGTAAATGGAAAATAGTTGCCGATGAAACAACAAAGGGTTCACCGATTGTCGGATTTTTATCAACCGCACCGGGCATGACGGCGACTGATTTAATTGCCCCAACCGCGACCAGTGTACCGATTGATGCCGCTACAGGTGTGATTGGAACCGCTAATCTTGTATTAACATTTAACAAGGCCATTATGGCGGCCACTGCAATTGCGAGTAATATTTTTGTGATTAAAGCCGATGGCACAGCCGTCCCAACCTTGATTACAATCGACACCGCAAAATTAGTAGTAACGGTCGATCCGGTCGCAACTTTGACAACCGGCGCTTATATTCTCGTTGCTACAACGGGCGTAAAATCCGCAAGTGGTGTGGCATTAACAGACAACTATGTGGTTAACTTTACAGTTTAAATAATTATAGGGGGCTTAACGGCCTCCTTTTTTTTGAAAGGAATTATACATGAAATTAAAATTAGGTAAAAAAACATACGACACCGGAGCATTAAAAGGTTCAGTTTTATGGGAGTCGATGGAATTTGAAGATTTATTAAAAAAAGAAACAACCCCACTTAAGCAATTAAATATGATGGCCGAAAATGTCATCAAACTATACGGCAACCAATTCACAATTGAGGACATCCAAGACGGGTTAAGCGCAGACGAAGTGTGGGCCACGCTCAATAGTCAATGCTTTGGTGTCGGCATTAAATTGCAGGAAAAAATACAACCAAAAAACGAGTAGCCGGCGGTGGTACCGGGAAAATAATCACGCTATTTGAGTGGCTAAAAGAATTTTATTTAGCTAGATTAAATGATGGGGAAAAACTCACCAATATTGATGATATGGATATTTTTAAATATTTAGATTTAATTCATTATAAACAGGAAAAAATATATTTAGCAGAACAGAAAGCGGCGGAAGATGCCGGGCTATAATTATACAGAAAGGAGGAATATAAATGGCAGGTGGAAATAGTATCGGCCCTCGCATAGTGATTGAGGGAGAGCAGGCGTTTAAAAAATCGATCAGTGAAATTAATGAAAGCTACAAAACTTTAAAAACCGAAATGAAATCAGTGACGTCGGAATTTGACAAAAATGATAAATCACAAAAAGCGTTGTCCGCACAGAACGAGGTTTTGGCTAAGCAAATTGATTTACAGAAAAGAAAAATTGAAGAAACGACGACAATGGTCGAAAAATCAACGGCTGAATATGGGAAAAATGCTAAAAGCACGCAAGAGTTGCAGCGGTCTTTAAATTTAACGACCGCTGATATGAATAAGTTGGAATCACAGTTAGATTCTAATAATAAATCGATTGCATTACAAGATTCGCATTTGGAAAAGCTAGGTAAAACACTTGAAACCACGGGTGGAAAATTAAAAAATATTGGCGATGGCATGAGCAACGTTGGCAGAAATATGACGCTGGGCGTCACCGCTCCAATCGTGGGATTGGGTGTTTTATTTACAGGATATGCGAGCGACCTAGAAGAAAACATGAATAAAACTGAGGTTGCTTTTAAAGATAATGCCGGCGAAGTAGAAAAGTGGTCTGAAACAACCCTTGACGCCTACGGCATATCACAAGGCGCAGCGCTGGAAATGGCGTCACTTTTTGGTGATATGGCAACCGCTATGGATTTACCAACGGGAACAGCGGCGACAATGTCAACAAGTTTGGTTGGATTAGCGGGGGATCAATAAAGGTCCTCACTATTAGTAATAATAGTGTAATAAATTCGGTGAACTTACAAATGTAAGGTGTGGGGGAAACCCTGCTAACGATGGAAGTCTTTAGTATATAAATTTGAATAATTAGTTAAAATTATATACTAAAGATAATATCGTGCCAAGCAAGTTAATAAATTAACTTGAAAGGTGTAACGACTAGGATATACAACCTAAGTTTTAATATGGTTATGAAATCCGTACTGATGAGATGAAATTGCTCATCGGGAAGCGCCGAACATCCTTAATGGATGAAGAGATAGTCTACTCCGACATTTGAAATAAAATGTGTTAAAGTATTGGGCAACCAACGGTACAAAGGTTAGCAAGTTTTAAAAATATTGGCATTGACCAGGCACAAACAGCATTAAAGGGAATATTCACGGGTGAGGGCGAATCGTTATTAAATAGCGACGCAGCATAGAAATATGTTGCAGAAACGTTGTGAACCCTATTGTTTAGGGGTGTGATAATTAAATTTATTGCTAACGGTGAAAAACTAAATACATACTTTCTTCATTGGCGAAACGGAGGTAATTATGTACAAGTCAATACCGTGCCAAGCTTTATTAAACACCTGTAATGGGTGTTTTTTTATTGAAGGTGTAACGACTATCCGCAAGGAGTAGGGCGGGGGATAAACTACCGCCCGAAGCGCAACGCAACTGACCGCATAATGGCGAAGTTGAAGATATAGTCTACTCCCCTAATAAATATCGGGAAACCGAGGGTATAAAGGTAAAAACATTAGGAATTATCATGCAAGATTCCACCGTTTCAGCATACGCCCTAGCAACCGGGCAAGAAAAATCCTATGCTGAAATGACGCAAGCCGAAAAAGTGGCAATTCGTTACGCATATGTTATGGATGCTACGAAGAACAGTCAAGGCGATTTTGCAAATACATCTGATGGCACCGCAAACAGTTTACGAACAATGCAAGAATCGGTTAAAGAATTAGGGGCGTCATTTGGCAAAGAACTATTACCGGTAATCACGCCCATTATTCGGGATATTACCGATATGGTAAAAGAGTTTGGTGATTTAGATACTCAGACGAAAAAAAACATCATTGGTGCATTAGGATTAGCAGCGGTAGTAGGGCCATTATTGGTTGTTGGTGGAAGTTTAACCACTATTGTCGGCGGGGCAGCCGTTGCAATCGGCACGCTAAGCAGTGCAGTAGCAGTCATGACAACCGGCGCAGCAGCGGCAACACCTGCGATTGGAGCGATGGCCGGGGCATTGACATTTTTAACCGGCCCTGTGGGGTTGGTAATTGGAGCAGTTGCATTATTGGCGGTAGGCATCGTTGCCATTACGGCAAACACAAAAGATAATACCGAGGAACAAAAAAAAGCGATTCAAATTAGTAAGGATTATCTTAAAAGCAACGAAGACTTAACTAATTCAGTCACAAAATCATTAGACGCACAGAAAGATTCATTACTGCTGACTGAACAGAATGCCGTCGCCTCTGAAATATTAGCAACCAAGATTTTTGATTTATCTGAAAAAGAAAATAAATCGGTAGCTGAAAAAGATGCCCTGAACGCGATGCTGGCAGAGTTTAACACTTTAATGCCGGACATCAACCTAGCGATAGACACCGAAACCGGGGCATTAAACAATAACCGGGATGCTATAAGGGAAGTCATTGCCGAAATAGAAAAGAAAATCAGACTTGAAGCCGTGGCGGCGATGTTGACTGAAAATGCAAAGAAATCTGTGGAAGTCGCACAGGCCATGACCGCGAGCACTCAAGAAGTCACTAAAGCAAAAGAAAAATATGTTGCCACGCAAAAGGCGATTAATGATGGGATTATGACGGAAGGGGAAAAAACAGAAGCATTAAGGCTTGCAAAAATTCTTTATGGCGATCAGTTGGCTGGGATTAAAGGGTCGTATGATGGGTTGAAAACAAAACAAGATGAATTGACCGCCGCCGGGGATTTATATAATAGCTGGCTCACGGATGATACGGCGATGAAAACTTATATCACAAATGCCGGAACAATGGCAATCGGTACCGGAGCTGCAGTTACAACAGTTGACGAAGAATGGGATGCGTTGCACACAAAAACCATGCCTAAAGTATCGGAATCGGGAAGACTAACAGGGGCCGGATTCAACGCAGGACTATTAAGCACCTTGCCTGGGATTTTAACAACAGCACAGTTAATGCGGGATGCGGTTAATACTCCAATCGCACCGATGCCTGCTGAGTTAACTAAAAAAGGGGCAGAGGCTTCTTTTGGTTTAGGTGATGGGATATTATCTGGGACTCCGTGGACTTTGATCAATGCTCAAAATCTTCACGACGGAGTTAAAAATAATGTTAATCCACTAGAGCAGTTAGGGACGAATACGGGAGTCAATACCGTTACAAACATGGGTGCCGGTATTGATGTTAGTAAATACCTTACCGATGCGGCAGCTCAGGGCGTCTACGATGGGACAACCAGCAAATTAAACCCTCTAGGACAATTTGGGCTAGACACTGGCGGGTCTTTAAATTCAGGGCTAAATAAAGGCATGACGAATTACGGAGCCATCTCAGCTGCGATTGGTGGCGATGGTATCGGTGGTGTAGTTGGATGGATTATGAGCGCATTCAGGACAGGGTTTGATATGCATTCACCGGCCCGCAAAATGGAACCCTTGGGGGTTAATGTTGTCAAAGGTTTATTCGTCGGGATGAACGCGTTAGACTTAGGCAGTTTTGCGGATAGTATGATTCGCAAAATGTTAGATTCATTTCAAAAAGGTTCAGTCTCTGCAATGTCCCTATTTAAATCAATGGGCGAAAATGGTGGGGCATTATTAAAACGTATGGGGATTAACTTACCGACGTTTGGTTCATTGGTTGGCGGGATGTTTCCAGCAAGTTCCCAAGATATTACAAGTTCCTTCGGCTATCGGGAAAGTCCCGGGGGGATCGGCAGCAAATATCATGAGGGTGTTGATATTGGTGGGAGTATTGGGGACGCGGTGTGGTCTACGATAGACGGTTATATCACACAGGCCGGATGGGCCGGTGGTTACGGTAATATGGTAACCGTGGATAATGGATCAGGCATTGAAACCATTTACGCACATTTATCTAAAATCATGGGTTACGTTGGTGACTATGTCAATGCCGGTACGAAAATTGGTGAAGTTGGTAGTACTGGGAATTCGACCGGACCTCATCTACATTACGGGGTTTATGAAAATGGCGTGGCCGTCGACCCGATGACCTCCAATTTAGGCGGTAGCGCTGGCGGCGATGTTGCCTCATGGATCAGGCAAGCGATGGCGGCAGAAGGGGTGGGGATGGAGAATTTCAGCCATTTAATGGAAATTGCCATGAATGAATCCGGTGGAAATCCTGGGGCCATTAATAATTGGGATAGCAATGCTATGGCTGGGACGCCATCAAAGGGGTTGATGCAAACCATTCAGTCAACATTTGACGCTTATAACCCCGGCGGGAACATTTGGAATCCAATTGATAATGCCAGGGCGGCGATTCGGTACATGATTGACCGTTACGGCTCAATCGCCAACACGGGAACGCATGGATATGCAATGGGAACATTAAACGCTTCACCCGGCGTGCATTGGGTAGGGGAAAATGGCCCGGAATTAATGAGTTTTGCGGGTGGCGAAAAAGTCTATACTAATCAACAGTCGACTAATATTATAAATAATGCAATGGCAAAACAACCGGTAACTGTACAGCTTGTACTGCAGAATGGCACGAAACTAGCAGAGTATATGATCGATGATATTAATAACATGTTAGGCAATAAAACAGGTTTAGCGGGAAGGGGGATGGCATGAGTGCAGACGTAAAAATTGGCGATAAATGGCTTTCGGCTGATATGGGTTGGATTTTCAGCGAAAAGTCTATTTCGCCGCCGGAACCAAATTTAGTTTTAATAGAAATTCCGGGAACAAGTGCGGTGATTGATTTAACCGAATCGCTATCGGGGGATATCGAATATAAACAGCGGAAATTAGGGGTTGCGTTAATTTCGGACGATGGCAAAAAAAGTTACTATTCCAAATTTTCAGAACTGGCAAATACGATTCACGGCAAAAAAGAAAGAATTATATTTAGCGATGATGCTGGGTTTTTCTGGATAGGCCGGGTTGCTGTAACAAAAGCGGACCCGACGTTTTACGGGCAAACTGTTGAAATATCCGCCACGGTCGACCCGTATAAATACGAAGTAAATCCAGAGACTTATAGCATTAGTACATTCCCGGGGGATTTAACAATTGTGGGCAACAGAAAACACATCAGCCCGGTTATTACTTGCTCAAACGTCGGAATGGTTTCATATCTTGAAAATAATTATCCATTAACAGCAGGGATAAACAGAATACCTGAAATCTTTTTCGGAGCAGGGGAACACGTGTTGACGTTTGCCGGGAGCGGCACAACAAGCGTTGATTATCAGGGTGCGAGCTTATGATCGTTAGTTATAAAACGCAAATAGAAAATGAGGGGTGGAATATTCCCGTTATCGACGGGGCCACCTCCGGGACAGTCGATAAAGGGTTGCGACTGGAAGCGATAGCGATAACACTTCTGGATTTAAGCGGCCTGGACGTTCACATGGAATATCAAGCATATGTTCAAAACACAGGGTGGATGCCGTTACAAACCGATAATGGCATTGCCGGGACTGTGGGCTTAGGGTTACGGCTCGAAGCCATCAGAATTCGATTGACCGGGATTGATGCTAAAAAATACAGCATTAAATATAGGGTACACGTTGAAAATATTGGGTGGCAGTTATGGTGTGAGGACGGCGAAACGTCTGGCACTGAGGGCTTAGCATTACGGGCCGAGGCCATTGAGATTCGGTTAGAATTAATAAAAAATGATGTGGTCGTCGTGGTTCCTAACGACCCAGCCATTGACCCAACTAAAAAAATAATTACCGATATTCCACCAGGTACGAATTTATGCGCCTCGTACTCGACACATGTTGAAAATTATGGATGGGGCGCAGACGTAACAGACGGGCGGTTATCTGGACGCGTTGGGCAAGGGTTAAGAATTGAAGCCATTCGGATAACACTATTAAATATAGGGGATCTAGATCTAGGTGTAGGTTATCAGTCACAAGTTGAAAATCTTGGTGTACTGCCAGCTGTTTGGAATGGGGCCACATCTGGAACCACAGACCAAGGGTTACGCCTCGAAGCTTTTATTATAAACCTAACCGGAGCGGATGCCGATAAGTATTCAATTTGGTACCGGGTG
>JGI1221J11331_1000914_pt1 | contig 9989 bp, 8 predicted proteins | sample LakVidmifraction_4_FD_11331 | JGI IMG/M metagenome (IMG submission 11331) | reverse complement strand
CCCCCAAACATTTCATTTTAATTAATGATATTTTATGAAGAATGAATATTTTGGAATTACATTTTGAAAGTTCAGATTAAATTAAAACCAGGAACAATTCATTTGCCTTTTTAGCAATAAATCTGCTGAAATTTACTGAGAAAAGGTATAAAAATAATTCGCCGAAAAATGCCACAATACAACAATTCCAATTGCAAAAACCTTGGCTATATAAAAATGTTCAAAAAAATTATGAAAGCAATTTTAGCTTTGCAAATCGGAGCAACAACTTTTTGATACCACCATTCTCAAAATTAATTTCCGCTTTTTTATCCTGGCCAATTCCTTCCAAGCTAATCACTATACCTTTTCCAAACCTCATGTGTTCTACAGCATTTCCAACTTCCAGTCTGACACTATCTTTAATTGATGCCGTAGCCGAGGCTCCACTTGCAGGTTTCAGTTTTCTCAATTTTCGAAGTTGTTCCTCGCTGGGTTTATGGGCTAGTGGTGGAGTTCCCGCAGTGGGTTTTGTTTGACGTAATTTGCTTTTATCTACTTCCCCAAAAATATCCAGGTCAATTAAGGGCTTGTATTTGTAATCGTCCTGAGGGATCATATAAGATTTATACTGCTCCTCAATTTCTTCTATAAATCTGCTGGGTTCAGCTTCCACCAATTTTCCCCATCTGTAACGCGATTGAGCATAGGTAAGGTATGCCTGTTTTTCGGCACGGGTAAGAGCCACGTAAAACAATCGGCGTTCTTCTTCCAATTCACTCCTGGTACCCATACTCATTCCAGATGGAAACAGATCTTCTTCCAATCCTACTATATATACATAAGGGAATTCCAAACCTTTTGCCAAATGAATAGTCATAAGGGCCACCCGGTCATCATCCCCGGTATCATTATCCAAATCGGTTGCAAGTGCGACATCCTCAAGGAATTCGGCTAAAGAACCTGTGGCATCTGCCAACTCTTTTTGTCCTTCCACAAAATCCTTCATCCCGTTTAACAACTCCTCAATATTCTCAATTTTCGCGACCCCTTCAGGAGTTCCGTCCTTTTTGAGTTCTTGCACCAGACCGGTCTTTTTTGAAACAGTATCCGCCACAGTAAAGGCATCGGCATTTTCATTTAAGATCGCGAAACTCTTGATCATATTCACGAAATTGGAAAGCCTGGTCCTCGTGCCTGAATTTATTTTAAGATCCATATGATCTATATTCTCGATCACCTCAAAAATTGACTTTCCGTATTGATTGGCTGCAATAGTCAATTTATCTATGGTGGTTTGCCCGATTCCCCTGGCAGGAAAATTGATGATTCTTTTTAGGGCTGCCTCATCGTTGGGATTTACAAGCAAACGCAAATAGGAAAGCACATCTTTGATCTCCTTTCGCTGATAAAAAGAAAGTCCGCCATATATTCTATAAGGAATCTCTCTTTTTCTCAGGGCATCCTCCATTGCTCTACTTTGAGCGTTTGTCCTGTATAAAATTGCAAAATCGCTGTTTTTGAGCTGGTTTTGCATCTGATTTTCAAAAATTGAACTGGCAACAAAACGTCCTTCTTCCCCATCTGTCAACAACCGGTTTACTATAATTTTGGGGCCTTCTTCGTTATCTGTCCAAACTATTTTTTCAAGTTTGGTCTTGTTTTTTTCGATAATGGAGTTTGCCGCATTCACAATGTTTTGTGTAGACCTGTAATTTTGTTCAAGCCTGTACAACTGGACATTGTCATAATCCTTCTGGAAGTTGAGAATATTGTTGATATTCGCGCCCCGGAAGGCATAAATACTTTGTGCATCATCACCAACCACACATATATTCTGAAATTTATCTGAAAGCGCTTTTATAATTAAATACTGCGAATGGTTTGTATCCTGATACTCATCCACCAGAATATAACGAAAGCGGTTTTGATATTTCTGAAGCACTTCCGGAAAACGGTTTAACAACTCGTTGGTTTTGAGCAACAAATCATCAAAGTCCATCGCTCCGGCCTTAAAGCAGCGATCCACATAATTTTTATAAATGTCTCCCAACCTGGGTTTTTTAGACATGGCATCAGATTCCTTCAACTCGGGATTTTGAAAATAGGCCTTTACCGTTATCAGGCTATTTTTATAAGAAGAGATCCTGGAGTACACCTGTTTGTATTTATAAACATCTTTATCCAGCCCCATTTCCTTAATAATCGCAGAAATTAACCGTTGCGAATCCTGGGTATCATAAATGGTGAAATTAGCCGGATATCCAAGTTTATCGGCTTCAAAACGAAGCATTCTTGCGAAAATGGAATGGAAAGTTCCCATCCATAAATTCTTGGATTCAGTGCTCCCAACAATTTGGGAAATCCGTTTTTTCATTTCCCGGGCAGCTTTGTTTGTAAATGTCAACGCCAAAATATTAAATGGGTCCACATCCTTGCTCATCAAATAAGCAATTCTGTAGGTAAGCACCCTGGTTTTTCCGGAGCCGGCCCCTGCAATCACTATCATTGCACCGTCCTTTTGGAGTACGGGGGCTTTTTGGGCATCGTTTAATTCAGCTAAATAAGATTCCAATTTTTCTCTTTCTTTTAAGCCGTGAATTTAACCAAATTTCACCGTTAATTAAAATTCTATTCCACCTTACTTTTGAACAAATGCAATTCAGATTATGTCAGCATTGATATTTTAAATACTTTTATGCTTCCTTTTTAAATTATAGGATCAATGAGCAATTACCTTCAAATACTCTTTATTATGAGTTTCGTTTTTGCTGACTCAATATCTGCTGCCCCAGTTCAATTTCAAAATGAAGGCTTCCGGCTCATTAATTTTTAATTTAAAATATATCATTCTATGAAATATTATCCTTTATGTATGTTAACACTCATTGTAATTGGAATCCAGGCACAATCAACACAAAGTGTTAATCCACAAATTGATCAGCAAATTAACTCAGCGGCAGAAAACATAGAACAACAAGTGATAACTTGGCGAAGGGATTTTCACCAAAATCCGGAATTGTCCAACAGGGAATTTGAAACCTCAAAAAAAATATCAGCGAACATTTAAAAAAGAACAATAACTTTCAGAAGAAATTTATACAAAAAACCACGAACTTCAACAAAAATTCAGCAACCGTAGAGACTTCGGTCCAGCCTAAAATATTATGTACGAAATCAATCTTTTACAATTATTAACTTCCCTGTTACCTGCAGCAGTAGTAGGTTTGGTGGCCTTTTATTTCTTTAAAATGCACATCACCAATGAGGAAAAACGCAGACGTTTTTTACTTAGACGCAATAATCAAAACACGGCCTTACCCACCCGGTTACAGGCATACGAGCGTATGACCCTGTTTTTGGAACGCATTTCTATGGGCAAAATACTTTTGAGAATTAAACCTTCCAATTTAGATAAAGATGAGTATGAAAGGTTGCTTGCGCAAACCATCGATCAGGAATTTGAGCATAACCTCGCGCAACAAATTTATATGTCCGCAGAATGTTGGAATGTAATTAAAACCGCGAAAAACGCTACCATAGGAATTATAAGGAGAACCGGGCAGAGAGAAAATATAGATTCAGGAGAAAAATTACGGGAAGTGATCCTGACCAATTTGATGGACCAGGCTGCTCCCACAGATGCCGCGCTGGAATTTGTAAAAAAAGAAGTGAGAAATATTATCTGATCAAAAGAAAGGTCTCCAGAATCTTTTGGAGGCTTTTTTATTTTGTAATTCTCTTTCCTTCGCATATTCGTAACCCTGTTCCCACCAGGATTTCATCGCTTTTTTATTGAATACAAGCGAGTTTTCTGTCAATTGTACCGGGGTATAATACGTTGTTAATTTTACCTTGCGGTTCAGGGCTGCAAGTTTCCCTTCCACAACATCGTGATATTCTACCTGATCCAATAAAAACCCAAAGAGATTGATCATTAAGGAGAAAGGATTTTTTCCCAGCACCTTGTTATATTCCATATTTTCGGCTTCAAGGATAATGGCATCCACCTCGGTAGCCCCTCGTTTTATGGCCTCCCTTATTGGAACTACACATCCCAACCCCCCATCGGCATACTCATATCCGTTTTTTGTAGCCAGGCTCATAAATGGAATGTAATTACAACTTATCCAGATCCAATCGCAAAAATCATTATAGGAAAAATCCTTTATTGATTTATATTCCACCCTGTTTTTGGATAAATTGGAAACCGTTACCACCACATCATTGTCCTTCTGTTTTAAGGAGTTGAAATTATCCTCGGTAAAATGGAGTTTTATGTGCTTTCGTAAATTTTTACTTTCCCCAAAGGTTCGCCGCTGTTTGATAAACTGCCAAAACATATTCAAATAATTGATGGTCACGTATTCTCGGCCATCTTTTTTCTTGACAATAAACGGATTGATGCTGAATATTGTGCGTTGGGTAACATTAATATAAATATCATGTATTTTTTCAATATTCCCATCGGCAAGATGGGGGATCAAAAGGCTGCCGGTAGATGTCCCCAGAAAAAGATCGTATTTTTTCCCACCTTCTTCCATTAAATACTGAGCTACGCCGCCGGCAAAAGCGCCTTTGCTGCCACCTCCTGAAATCACTAATGCCCGCATTAAATTTCTATTTGGTTGAGTTTTTCATTTTTAAATTTCGCATAGCTATACCCGCTTTCCCACCAGCTTTCCATCTTAATTTTATCAAAAATAAGTGAATTGGTGGTCAATACGGTTGGAGTATAATAAAAGTTGATGATAGTATCGCTATTGACAGCGACAAATTTCCCAATCCGGACGTTTTGATTTTCTATCCTATCCAGCATAAAATTAAATAAATTGGTTATGAGAGAAAATACATTTTTTGATGGTAACCGATTAAAATAGGTCACTTCTGTATGTAGAATAATAGCATCTATCTCTGTAGCTCCCCTCTTAATTGCCTCCTCAATAGGTGCCATAGAGCCAAAGCCTCCATCAGCATATTCACAACCATTTTTTTTGACCAAACTCATAAAAGGAATATAATTACAGGAGATCCAGATCCATTCACAAAAATCTTCATAATTGTATTCTTTAATAGATTTGTATTCCACCTCATTCAGGGATAAATTTGAAACCGTAACCACTATATCCTTATTTCCGGCTTTTAATTCCTCAAACTCCGCCGCGGAAAAGGAATCCAAAATCAAATTTTTTAAATTTTGGCTTTCGCCGAAAGTTTTTCTACCCTTTATAATATTCTTTAAAACGTTGAAATGGTTGATAGAGATTTGATCATACCCATGAACCCGTTTTACAAAAAAAGGGCAATTGCTGAAAATACTCTTTTGGTTTACTGAAGTATAAACATCCTTGACTTTCGGGGCATTGTTTAACGCCAGATGAGAAATTAACAAGCTGCCTGTGGAGGTCCCTATAAACATGTCGTATTTATTACCCTGAACTTCCGTCAAATATTGTGCAACACCACCCGCGAATGCGCCTTTACTGCCTCCTCCTGAAATAATCAATGCCCGCATCTAGTTTTTGAGCCTTTTGTTTAAAAATTCCCGGTCGTCCCCGGATAATTGTTTTAATAAAACTACAAATTTTTCGCGATATTCTTCATTTCCCAGCAACCTATCTAATAGTTTACGACTAAAATCCCGGAAACGATAAGTATGATGCCGGGCAGCATGCAATAAATCGATTAAATTTTGTTGGGCGAAGGCATCGAGCTGATATAAATAACCAAATGCATTTTGCCTGATCTCAAAGGGATAATATTCCCGGGTATAGTCAGAAAGTTCCTTGTAATATTCTTCAGTTTTTTCGGGATCGATTTCCGGACTTACCAAATTTATGGTGAGCCATAACATGCGTACATTCTTATTGGAAAAACCCTCGATATTTGCAGTTTTTTCAAGCCATTTCCCAGTTTCTTCAGGAAATTGTATCCAGAGTTTCAGAAGTGACTTTTCAACTGTCAAATACGATTTGTCCTCAAGCAGTCCAATAAATTCCCCTTTTAATTCCAAAGGTATATTTTCCATACTTATGGCGATGGCTTGTCTCACGTAAATATTTTCGGTTTCAAAAGCTTTCCTATATAGTTTTAGCGCAGAAAGGCTCCTTTCTCCCTCCAATTGAAAAACTGCTTCCTGTCCTATATAATCGTTAACCGGGAACTCTAAAGCCCGGTTTAGCAGAACTATTTTATCCTGAAAAGGGATTTGTCTGAGTGCTGCTGTCTCTAAATAATTAGTGATAAATTTTGATCTTTTTAATGAATTTAAAACTTCAGTTCCCTGAAAAGCAGATTGTTTCAGCCAGTCGTCAACAAATCCGGTCAAATCCTGATCTGAAGTTCTTTCAACTTCATCTATAAAATCTTTGGTGGTCACATTTTTAAACGCATATTTTTCAATATAATTTTTAATGGCAAGTTTAAAAGCATCATCCCCTACTTTTTCCCGCAGGACATGTAAAGCCCAGGCTCCTTTTTGATAATAGGTAAGGGAGCTGGAATTTTTTGCCAGCAGGGACTCTCCTTTCCCCTTGTCGCTCAACTCTTTTAATTGCTCGGCAGATTCGTAAAGTTTCCAGTAATAATAATCTTCCCCAAATAATTCTTTTTCCGCCAGCATTGCATAATAGGTTGAAAAACCTTCATGCAACCAATGATTTTGTCCATTGGTTTCGGTAATTAGGTTCCCAAACCACTGGTGCGCCAATTCGTGCGCATTGACATTTACATAGTTCAAGTCATTAAAAGCAATGGAATCAACCATCAGCGAACTGGCAAAAATAGTCGTGCCCGTGTTTTCCATTCCTGAATACAAAAAATCCTGTACCGGGATTTGCTTGTAATTTTGCCAGGGATAAGCAAAACCGATATCAGATTCAAAAAAATCGAATATTTCTTTTGAATACCGGTAAGTAGGTTCAACTTTCTCTTCATCTTCCGGCTGATAATACAATGAAATTGCGATCCCGGAAGCGGATTCCAGATCTTTCTGACGGAATTTTCCCGCTGCCACGGCGACCAAATAACTGCTCATAGGTTTCAGCATCCCGAATTGCCATTGGGTTATGGAATCGTTTACAGCAACTGTCCCCCTTAGTTCCCCGTTTGCAATTACCTCATAACCGGAATTAAAATTAATCTTCAAATCAAAAATGGCCTTCTCCCTCATATCGTCAAAACTTGGCAACCAGTGAGAAGTATATTTCCCCTGGCCCTGTGTCCAGACTTGTTTTGTTATATCTAATTCATCAGCAAAGGCCCAATTGATAAAATACATGGCTTGTTTTGGTTTTACTGAATAGGTTAGTTCCAATTTGTTCTTTTCGGAAGGTTTAAAATTAGATTTTAACCATAAACGGATACTGTCATTATAGAATTCAACCGGAGCATTGTTAAGAAGTACCTGCTCAAATTGCATATTTTTGGCATCAATGTATATGGAATCTGTGGCAGAAAGGATTTCAAATAGATATCGCACATTTCCTTTTACCTCTTTTTCCTTCGGAAGAATTGAAATTTCGGCATTGACATTTTTAAAATCCACCTTTAAGGATTGATCAAATATTGGATTGAATTGTGCAAAACATCCAAAATAAAATAAAGAGAAAACAAGCAGGAAGCAGCATTTCATAAAGTGAGGATCATTATCAACGGCAAAGTACAAAATCCCGATATTATATTCCTCACAGGTTTTGAAAACCTGTGAGGTTTAATTAATTTCGATTTTATTTTTTACATTGATTAAAACAGGATTTAATATCTTCGTTCTATGAATGCCAATTTGATGCAAACCCCCATAGATTATTTAAAAGGAGTTGGTCCCAACCGGGCCGATTTACTGCGCAAGGAACTGGGAATTCACACCTATCAAGACTTTATAAATTTTTTTCCGAACCGGTATCTGGACAAAACCCGTTTTTATAAAATTAATGAACTGCAACAAAATTCTTCTGAGGTGCAGGTAACAGGTAAAATTATCAACCTGAAAACCGTAGATCAAAAAAACGGAAAACGCCTGGTAGCAGAATTTATAGATGAAACCGGAAAAATGGAATTGGTTTGGTTCAGGGGCCATAAATGGATCAGGGAGAATTTAAAACTCAATACACCTTATGTGATCTTCGGAAAAACCAATTTCTTCAATGGTCTTTTCAGCATGGCACATCCTGAGGTAGAATTGCTCGAAGAACATGAAAAAAGCTTACGCATTGTTATGCAACCGGTTTATCCGTCTACAGAAAAACTATCGAATAAAGGAATTACCAACCGGGTGGTGAATAAATTGATGCAGCAACTTTTTATAGAAACCCGCGGCCAGTTTTATGATACCTTAAGCGAAGAAATTAAAGAGGAATTAAAACTTATTTCAAGGGCCGATGCACTTTTTAATATTCATTTTCCGAAAAGTCAGGAGCTGCTTTCTAATGCCCAATTCAGATTAAAATTTGAAGAATTGTTCTATATTCAGATGCAATTGCTGATCAAAAATATGCTTCAAAAACAAAGAATTAAGGGCTTTAATTTTGACCAGATCGGAAACTATTTCACTGAATTTTATAAGGAGCATTTACCCTTCCAATTAACCGGCGCGCAGAAAAGAGTGATCAGGGAAATAAGGAGTGATTTGGGCAGTGGCGCGCAAATGAACAGGTTGTTACAGGGCGATGTAGGTTCCGGAAAGACCATTGTAGCGCTAATGTCAATGCTGATAGCGCTTGACAATGGATTCCAGGCCTGTTTAATGGCCCCTACTGAAATTTTGTCAGTACAGCACTATAACGGTTTATTTGAGTTGTGCAAAGGACTTAATATCAGTATCTTTNGGTTAACTGGTTCAACTAAAACTTCAAAAAGAAGGGAAATTCACGAAAAGCTCGAAAATGGCGAAATTGACATCCTTATTGGCACTCATGCGCTACTGGAAGACAAGGTGAAATTCAAAAATTTAGGCCTCGCAATTATAGATGAGCAACACAGATTTGGCGTTGAACAACGCTCAAAATTATGGAAAAAAAACCATCTTCCGCCACACATTCTGGTGATGACAGCAACCCCTATTCCGCGAACCCTGGCCATGAGTTTATATGGAGATCTGGACATCTCGGTTATAGACGAACTTCCTCCCGGAAGGCAGTCCATAAAAACTGTACACAGGTATGACAGCAACAGGCTAAAAGTCTTCAGATTTTTAAAAGATGAAATATCAAAAGGCAGACAAATTTATATTGTTTACCCGTTAATTCAGGAATCTGCAACCATGGATTACAAGGATTTAATGGATGGATACGAAAGCATTGTCCGGGAATTTCCGATGCCGGAATTTCAGATCTCCATTTTACACGGGCAGATGAAACCGGTGGATAAGGAATTTGAAATGCAGCGTTTTGTAAAACGCGAAACCCAGATTATGGTGGCTACTACCGTAATTGAAGTTGGCGTTGATGTTCCCAATGCAAGTGTTATGATTGTTGAAAGTGCCGAGCGTTTCGGGCTTTCCCAATTGCACCAGCTTCGAGGACGCGTAGGCCGTGGAGCAGAACAGAGTTACTGTATTTTGATGACCAGCCATAAACTTTCTGCCGATGCAAAAACCAGGTTGCAAACTATGGTGGGCACAAATGACGGTTTTGAAATTGCGGAAGTCGATCTAAACCTGCGGGGGCCGGGAGATTTGATGGGAACACAGCAAAGCGGGATCCTAAACCTTAAAATTGCCGATATTGTTAAAGACAACCTTATTTTGAAAACCGCCCGGGATTATGCAAAAAAGCTTTTAACGGAAGATCCCGAACTAAAGCTGGAAAAAAACAAGATGATCCGCTATACCTATGCCCAGCTGGGAAAACATAAAAATATCTGGAATTACATCAGCTAAGGGTTTCTGACGGTAAAAGGTTGAATTTTAATTCTAGAATTCTGATCAAAAAATAGCCGGGTAATAAATAATTGTTAAAAAATAAGTTTTAAAATCCTATCACTATCCTATGTAAAATCAGATTTTATGGGGA
>JGI1221J11331_1000913_pt1 | contig 9990 bp, 10 predicted proteins | sample LakVidmifraction_4_FD_11331 | JGI IMG/M metagenome (IMG submission 11331) | reverse complement strand
CGAGCCCCCGTTTGGTGGCAGTACGAATGAATACCGCCAGCATTTTGCCCCATATTTTGATATTGAGATAATGGAGCCTTGCTATAATTCGCATCCCGCACGCCAAGGTAGTGAGTTGTTTGTTATGATGCATAACCAACGTCAGCATTAAATAGCGAGCAGTTAGTTATGCTATCTACACTAAATCACTAATCAGCAGTTTTGGCATCATTTTCAAGCGCTTTTTTAAACACATCACCGAGTAGATTCACATCATCAACACGAGCGTAATTTAGACGAGTGACAAAAGCAATATGCCGATGCGGCCCTTTCTCTGCCAAGGTTACGGCGACGGCGTTTTGGTTTTGTAGATGTAGCTGGTTTAGAGCCATCTCCGGTACCAATGTGGTGCCCATATTAGCCAATGCCATCTGAATTAAAGTATTTAAGCTGGCATCTGAAAAGCTAGACTTCATCTGCTCACGATCGAAATGACAGACCGATAGCGTTTGATCCGTTAGACAGTGACCTTCACCGAGTAGCATCAAATTAGCAGTCGCTAACTCATCGGAATTGATGGTATCGAGCTTGGCATGAACATCATCTTGTGGAAATACTGCAAAGAAGTCTTCATCCCAAAACTCAAAACTATGTAGCCCATCTACCGCATAAGGTAGAGCAATAATGGCAGTGTCAATATGACCGTAACGTACTTGTTCGAGCAAGCGTTCCGTTTGCTGCTCAACAATGGTCATACGAAATTCTGGATAGTGGGTGCGAAGCGCTGGCAGTACTTTTGGCAGTAGGTAAGGGGCAATAGTTGGAATGATACCGACGGTCATCGGGTAGGTAAGCGGTATTTGATGACTTTGAGCGCGGGTGGTCAAATCATTGATCTCAGAAAAGACTCGTTGCGCCCGCGTCAGAATATCTTGTCCAATAGGGGTAATCAATACTTGCTTATTGTTACGCTCAAAAATCTGGGTATCCAGCTGCTTCTCTAACTCTGCTATCCCTAAACTAAGTGCCGATTGTGAGATATTACAGTCTTCCGCAGCACGTTTAAAATGGCGGTGTTTGGCGACGGCTAAGGCAAATTCGAGTTGACGTAAGGTAATCATAAAGGCTCTCTTTTGATTGACTTTTAATTGGTTTCTAATATAATTTTGATAGTTATCAATTTTATGTACTTCTCAACTACTAAGGTAGTTTACGAATAGTGACAGGTTGAAAAACAACCGTTAGAATAGTTTAACAAGTTTAATAAAACAAAACATCACATTAAAATCTTTTAACTGGATTAACCATAGAATTCACGTATAGTTTGTCAGGTGGCCCAGTTAACTAAAGGCTTAATTAAAACGATCAGATAAATAATCACCAATCAATTTAACGATAAAGGAGCCAATCATGGCCGCTATTATTAACCAAGAAATTCCAGAATTCTCAACAGAAGCTTTCGTAAACGGTGAATTCAAAACCATTACTTCAGACGACGTTAAAGGCAGCTGGGCAATCTTCATGTTCTATCCACATGATTTCACGTTTGTATGCCCAACAGAACTTGAAGACATGGCCAATCATTACGAAGAGCTACAAGGCTTAGGCGTTGAAGTATATGCAGTATCAACTGATACTCATTTCGTGCATAAAGCATGGCATGATTCTTCAGAAGCGATTGGCAAAGTAACTTACCCAATGCTTGGCGACGGTACTGGTAAAATAACCCGTGGTTTTAACATCATGATCGAAGAAGACAACGCTGCCCTTCGTGGTACGTTCCTAGTTGATCCAGATGGTCTGATTAAAGTTGCTGAGATTCATGATCTAGGTATTGGTCGTAGTGCAAAAGATATACTTCGTAAAGTAAAAGCAGCACAATATGTACGTGAAAACGACGGCGAAGTGTGCCCAGCAGCTTGGGAAGCCGGTCAAGCGACTCTAAAACCAAGCCTTGACCTTGTTGGTAAAATCTAAGTATTTGCTTAGATAAATAATGATTAATAGGTACAAAGTTTAATATGTCGCAATAAATATATTAAATAATGACTTAAAAAAGACCCCATCAACAATGGTTGATGGGGTCTTTTTATGTCTTGTAGTTTTTAGTATTTATAAAGGTTGCCTACCAAAAACCGCAAAGAACGGACGGTTAGGCGCGAGACTGAATTTTATTTTTATCAATTATTTTACAAATATCGTCTTTAAGCTGGAGCTTCCGCCGCTTCATTTTTTCGATTTCTTCGTCACGACTGGCATGTTTGACCACATCATTTTCAAGCTTATTAATTTGTCGATCAAGTTGAGTGTGTTCATCAAAGATACTTTCGAAATGGACGTCTTTTTGTTTTAACTCAGCGATTATTTCGTTATCTTCTTGCCATTTATCAGTCATTGTCATGTTGTCATCCTTGTTATTTAGCGAAAGCACTCAAACACTAACGCGTTGTGGTTAAGACGGATTATGATTATGAAACTTATTTATTATGAAGCCCTATTGTTATAAGGCTTGCTGTTAGAAGGCTGTTGTTATGAAAATAAAATTTTATTAAGAGGAAATGATATCACTCATCATAAAGATGAGATTATCATTAGGAAAATAAGCGATTAGACTTATGACCTATTCTCGATTGTAGCGAAATAATCGAGCTTATACTACGGTTAATATCTGTACTTAGGTTTAAAATGCAAAACGATTACTGTTGTACGATTGGTTTTATAAAACATAGAATTCGGATTTCTCAGCTTGCTCAAAATGCTGAAACGCCCGATAATAGACGTATTCAAAGTCACACACACAGTTGTTAAAGCACTTTTAAATTTATTAACTGGTACTGACTCTTAATATTTATATAATCAGCCTAAGTCTAAAAACAGTGCTGACGTTACATATTCAATAATAATGAGGAACAATTATGATAGACCAAGGCTTGTTAGATGCAGTTAAAAGCTACAGTGAGAAGATGACTCGCCCTATTACCTTTGTATTAGGCAGCGGTGAACATGATAAGCGTGCCGAACTGATTGATTTCTTAACTAAAATCGCAGACACCACAGATAAAATTAACTTTGATGCGGCAGCCAATGATGACAGCTTACCAAGCCCAATTAGCTTTGCGGTTCGTAGTCATATTGACGGCGCATTAACCGATACGGGTATCGTGTTTAGTGGTATTCCTGGTGGTCATGAATTTACTTCGCTGATTTTGGCGATTTTGCAGGCCGGTGGTCATACCTTAAAACTTGACGAGGGTATTCAAAAACTGGTTAAGCGTTTTAATAAGCCATTACAGTTTCAAACCTATGTGTCATTATCTTGCCATAGCTGCCCAGAAGTGGTGCAAGCGCTAAACCAATTTGCGCTATTAAATGACGGTATCAGCAATGAGATGATTGATGGCGCTCTATTCCAAGAGCAAGTAGATGCCAACAATATCCAAGGCGTACCCGCTGTATTCCTAAATGGCAAGCCATTCGCTAATGGTATGATTGATACGGCCAAACTAATTGGAAAATTACAAGAGCAGTTCCCTGATTTGTTAGCAGGTGGCAGTGCAGAAGATGCTGAACAGTTAGAGCAACAAGATGTGACCATTATTGGTGCAGGACCTGCAGGGATTGCTGCAGCTATTTATACTGCTCGTAAAGGCTTAAAAGTGACTATGGTTGCTGACCGTATTGGTGGGCAGGTGAAAGATACTCAAGATATTGAAAACTTAATCTCAGTGCCATTAACTACGGGTACTGAATTGACAACAAATTTCGAAAAGCATATGCACGAATACAATATCACTTTAAAACAGCATGTTAGTGTCAAAGAAATTGGTGAGACTGAAGAAGGAAACTATAGTATCCATTTGAGTACTGGTGAAGTGTTTGAGAGTCGCAGTATTATCCTAGCGACCGGCGCTCAATGGCGTAAACTTGGTGTACCGGGCGAAGAAGAAAACATCGGTAAAGGTGTGGCCTACTGCCCACACTGTGATGGTCCGTTCTTTAAAGGTAAGGACGTGTCAGTCATCGGTGGCGGTAACTCAGGTATTGAGGCGGCAATCGACCTATCCGGTATTGTCAAACATGTCACAGTGTTTGAATTTGCTGACAATCTAAAAGCTGATCAAATATTGATTAATAAAGCCAAAGAAAAAGGCAATATCGATATCATCACCAGTGCAGCGACTAAAGAGATTAAAGCGACTGATGACAAAGTAAGCTCTATCGTTTATGAAGATCGTAATTCGGGCGAGACTAAAGAACTGGACTTGGCAGCAGTATTTATTCAGATTGGCTTAATACCTAATACTAACTTTGTCAAAGGCTTCGTTGATATGAACCGCTTTGGTGAGATTGAGATTGACGAGCGCTGCCATACCGATCGCAAAGGTATCTTCGCTTGTGGTGACGTGACCACTGTGCCTTTTAAGCAGATCAATATTGCTATGGGCGAAGGCTCGAAAGCGGCATTATCAGCGTTTGAGTATTTGGTAATGCAGTAGAGGTTAAGTTAAATGTCTCTAAGCCCATCGGAATTTCTATTTAAAGAAATTCCCTTGCGAGCCTAAAATTGACATGCCTGCTTATGTAAGAAGTTTGCACGGCTCTCAGGGTGAGGGTAGTAAGGCTGCTTTGAGTGCTTTTGAATACTTGGTTATGCAATAAGCCTAAACCAATTTGACTCATTAAATCGTCTTATCTTTAACAAAAAAACCATCTCATTTTTTGAGGTGGTTTTTTTATATCCCCTATAATCAGTTCNTATTCCTAATTAGAAAAATAATGGGGAGCGTAATAACATACATCAACACGCCATATAAAGCAGCGGGTAGGGCAATGACTGGCAAAGTACTTACTCCCATAATAATAGGAGCTAAGGTAATCGCAGTAGTGCTGTTTTGAACNCTGGTCTCTATTGAGATCGTTTTGGTATCAAACCAGCTAAGCTTAAACACTCTAGAAACCAGCATGCTCAAAGCAAATAAGATCATAATGATAAAGACTAGCTCTAGCCCAATTTGGGTGAACTGTGATTGTAGCAACTGCCAGTTAGAAGCAATAGCCGCAAAGACGATCAATACAAAAAAGATACTGGCTAAGCCATTAAGAATACCGCTCCTACGTACCATAAAATCGGTGAACTTATAGCGAGCGAGCATACCGAGGGTAACGGGCAAAGCCGTCAATAAAAACATCACTACGCCGATTTTTACGGCACTAATAGAGCCCGCTTGGTCTTTCATGAAGTGGTTAAAAGCTAGAGTGATCAAGATAGGTAAAGTAATAACCGATAATAGACTAACCACGCCAGTGAGCGCCACATTACCTTTGGCATAATAGGTCAGCATATTACTAGTCACGCCGCCTGGGCAAAAACTAATCAGCATGATACCAAAGGCAATGGCTGGTGGCGGAGCCGTCATCAACACTACTGCTAAGGCAACCAAAGGTACGAAAATGACTTGGTTCACTAAGCCTATAAAAAATGCTTTGGGGTGATTGGCGATAACCTTAAAATCACTGGGTTTTAGCCCTGTCCCTAAGGTAAACATAATGTAGGCAAGTGCTAGAGGAAGTAAAGCTAGCGCATTATTACTCATGAAACATTCCTTGTAAAATTGAAAGTCATATTAGAATGTCTTTTCAAGTAGCTCACATTCCTTGTGGCGATATAATTTTAAATATGATCTAAAATATGATCTCAGATGCTATAAAAACCCACATGTTTATGTGGGTTCAATTGCCTAAGTATCTAATTATTTAAGCATCTAAGTATCAATAGCATATAAGACAGCTAATTTATCAGTCGTCCAACAGGTCCATTTGCTTCGCCGCTTCATAGATACCCGTTGAGCGATTACCAGTTCGGCAAAATATCAATACTGGCTGTTCTGCTTGGTTAAAAAAGTCAGCAAACTCTTCTACGTGAGTTTGGTTTAGCTCATTGCCCGCAAAAGACACTTCTTTATAAGCAAGGCCTGCCTTTTCAGCCGCCGCCGCAATCTCAGCGCTAGTTGGTTGTCCAGCTTCTTCGCCATCGGGACGGTTATTGATGATAGCTTTAAAACCATTTTCGGCAATCATAGGAACTTGGTCAGGGGTAATTTGTCCAGTAATACTGATTTCATGGCTCATAAGAGCTCCTTTTTTAGAGTTATTCATTTAAAGTAAGTGGTATTAACTTGAGGGCTATTAACTTGAGTGTTAGTAACTAACAAACCTATCGTTTGCGTAAAGTAGTTAGCACAATTGATGCTAACTTTGACGATGCCCAAGCCTAGGCCGATTAAGCTTATTTTTAAAGACAGGGAATGTAAGTAGAGCTTTGACTGTCATATTTTTATAGAAAGATGGTTTTATAACAGCCCTTGCATCAAAGCGCTTTGATAAAGTAATTTAGCACGTGCACCCGTACCACAAAACATCAATATAGGTTTGGGTATCGCATGATAATAGAGCGCAAACTGCTCAACGGTGACAAGGCTTAGATGCTCATCATCAAAAGGTAGATGATGATAGGCCAAATTTGCTTGCTTGGTGGCAGTAGCTAGCTCATGGCTGCTGGGTTGAGTATCAGTTTCGTCATCTGGACGTATATTAATCACTGAGCGATAGCCAAGCTCAGCGAGTTTAGAGCATTGTATTGGGTAAATTTGCTTATAAATCGTTAGATTATCAGTCATAAATAATGTCGGTTGCTTTCGTTAGAGAACTTAAAAGGGGACAAGTTGCATTGGTGTTGCATAGGCATTGTCAAATTCATATTTATCGTGGCATATTTATTATGACATATTCATCATGACAGCCCGTTAACACAACAACAGCCTATCATAACGGTATTTTGTGGCAGACAGCAATAGCCATTGTCTGTTTAGGGCAGCTAACGCTCTTGTAACGCATTGACCGCATCCATAGTACTTAGATAAACCTGTCCTGACAGCTCAGTAATCAGTGGGGTGTATTCTATGATATCCATCACTGGCCCTTTGATAAAACTAAAGTTTAAGTGCTTGTTTTGGATAGCAAGCTCTTGATTGAGCGTACTTAACATTTCTTGTGCGGTCAGATCGATATGGTTGACTGCTGCCATGATGATGATGATTTCACGAGCTTCTGGATATTGTTGCGTGGCTTGTAATACACGGCGATGGACGGACTCGCTATTGCCAAAGAACAAACTCTCATCGATACGTAACATCAATAAATTATGAAAGGTCACCACATCATGACGATTGATATTGCGAAAATGTCCTGTACCTGCCAGTTGTCCAACGATGGCTACGTGTGGCTGACTGGATTGCCAAATTAAACTGGCAAATGACACCATCAAGCCAATAACCAGCCCCGTATTAAGCCCAAATACAAGGACCCCAGCGAACGCTGCTATAAAGCTGGCAGCATCTAAGCGGTCACGCTGCCATGCTGATTTTAAGGTCGCTATATCTATTAGACCAATAATAGAGGCCATAATGGTTGCGCCCAAAATAGCATAGGGTAGCGGAGCAAGCGCATTGCCAAATGCTATCAAGGCGATGACCATTACCAGTACGGTCACTAGACTGGCAAGCGGGGTCTTTGCCCCTGAATCGGCATTAATAGCCGTACGCGAAAATCCACCAGCGACTGTAAAGCTTTGAAATAAGCCACCGGCAAGGTTAGCCAGACCTAATCCTGTCAGTTCACGGTTGGCATCAAAGGTCTCACCGCGTAGGCGGGCATAAGTGCTAGCGACTGAACTGCTTGAGACAAAGATAATCAATGCCATAAGACCAGCGGTAGGTAATAGGTTGAGTGCTTCGTGAAAGTCCGGCACATAAGGCAGCGTTAAGCTTGGTAGCCCTTGCGGAATACTACCGATGGTTGCCACCCCATACGTCGACCAATGCAATATCATACTAAGGACAATCGCGATGCCAAGTAGGATAAGCGGAAATAGCCGTTCTGCCCACTTAGCATATGATGGCGATAACCACGACTGCCATACCCATCTGCTACCGTAGCGGTTCATAGCTAATAGCGCAAAGGCACTCACACCAATGAGTAATGTTGGTAGGTGTAGCTGGCGTACGTACATCTGCATACTTGATAAATAACCGACTAAGCTGTTGCCCGCTATTGGAATATCCGTTAGATATTTAAGCTGACTGACAAAAATTAAGACGGCTGCGCCACTAATAAATCCTGCCGAAACCCCGCGGCTGATAAATTGCATAATCCAGCCGAGTTTTAATCGTCCAGCAATCCATAACAGCGCCCCGACCATCAACGCGAGTAGGCTGGCCATCAACACATACTGCTCGGCGCCTTGATCTGCATAATCAAGTAAGGCGCTGGCAGTCATGATGGCAGTAATGGCAACCGGTCCGACTGCTTGCACATTGCTAGAGCCAAGCCACGCATAAACGATGACAGGCACAATCGCGGCATATAAACCATAAACAGGAGGCAATCCTGCCAATACCGCGTAGCCTAAGCTTTGCGGGATGACTAGCGCGCCTACTACCAGCCCCGCGATCACGTCAGTCGGTAAGGCGGCAAGCTGATAGTGGCGCAGCCAAGCGGGAATCAGACGAGCGGCGATAGAATGCATATCAACTTATCATCGTATTAAAAAGCATCACATTGAACAATAGCGTCATATTAATTATTACTAAAAATTACGGCTAAGCTGTTATTACTCTGTCTTAGCACAAAAGCGTTGATACAGCAGCTGTAATACGGCTAAAGCATCGTCACTAGCAATACTATAATAAATCTGCTTACCTTCTCGGCGGGTAGTTACCAGCTGGTCTTTACGTAAAATGCCCAGCTGCTGCGATAAGCTCGGCTGTCCGACCCCAACTAGGGTTTCGAGCTCACCGACGCAGTATTCACCTTGGGTCAGCTGGCATAACAATATTAATCGATCAGGGTGCGACAGCGATTTTAATAGCTTGCTGGCTTGTAATGATGCCTCTTGCATTTGTTTGGCTAAATCAATCGGTGCAAAATCGGGAGTATTTGAATCTAATTTATCTGTACTGTGACCTACATTGCTATTTGCATTGTTATCGGTGTGATGAGTTGAACGGGTAGAAGTCTTCAGAGTAGGCTCCTTATAAAGGTACAGGGCGGCGACCGTGGTCACGATAGGGGTAGATGTATTGACTACGGTCATTTTAGCATTCAACATAGTAGCGTGCTGTGACAATACATCATTTAAAAATAAATAAAATATTCAAGGATTAATGCAGGGTTAATTATCAATTATTTAACTCATTATATCAAGTTATTGTTATTTACATTATATAAATTGATAAATTATTAGGGTGTTGTTATATTAATAATAGTTAAAAGACATCAGTTAAAAGACAACAGAAAACCAAATATAGATTAGACGCTTTATATAACCGATAGATATAGTTGAAAATTAAGTTACCTATCAAACCAATTATTAGACAGTAGCGAGGCAGCCATGCAAGTACATTCTTTCCTACATAGCGATACAGAGACTTATACTCACGTATTGGCGGACGTAGAGCAGAAATTATGCGCCGTTATCGATCCTGTATTAGATTTTGATCCTAAGTCAGGTAGCACGGGCACGACTGGCGTTGATGAGGTTATTGATTTTGTTCGTAGTCAGAACTGGCAGCTGGTTTATATTATTGAGACCCACGCCCATGCCGACCATTTATCAGGGGCTATCCATCTAAAAGAGACGTTAGGCGGTGAGCTAGTAATGGGGCGNCATATCACTGAAGTACAAAAAATATTCAAGCAAATTTATAACTTTGATACTAGCTTTCGTACCGATGCCAGTCAGTTTGATATTTTAACGGACGAGGGTGACACTCTAGCACTTGGTAAGATTACCATTACTGCCATGCATGTGCCCGGGCATACGCCAGCCGATATGGCTTACATCGCCGCTGATGATGAAAAAACAGCGGTCTTCGTGGGCGATACCTTATTTGCCCCTGACGTAGGAACTGCCCGTTGTGATTTTCCAGGTGGGGATGCCAAGACCTTGTATGG
>JGI1221J11331_1000907_pt1 | contig 10014 bp, 11 predicted proteins | sample LakVidmifraction_4_FD_11331 | JGI IMG/M metagenome (IMG submission 11331) | reverse complement strand
AGCTTTCTTTTTGTATCAGGCAATAACAAATACCGGATGCTGCGGAACAAATGGCTGTGCAGTGCCCAATGCAAAAAACAATGCTGACAAACCGAAAGAGGTTGAATTAATAGAAGTTGAATGCGACGAACAAAAAATAAAATAAAATGGAACCACATTTTTTTAACGTAGATCTTACCTGGAGAACAGATAGAAAAGGAAAAATTTCATCTCCGGAACTTCAGGATGAATTTGAAGTTGCCACTCCCCCTCCATTTCCAAAAGGATTAGAATGGATCTGGTCCCCGGAACATTTATTTACAGCAGCGGTGAGTAGTTGTTTTATGACTACTTTTTTAGCTATCGCAGAAAATTCCAAATTGGAATATGTGAGTTTTAGTTGCCCCGCAAAAGGAAAACTGGAGCAAATAGACGGGAAATTTTTAATGACCGAGGTGCTTCTTGAACCCGTTTTAACTATTTCAAAAGAAGAAGATAAAGAAAGGGCAGAAAGAATTCTTCAAAAAACTGAAAAAGCCTGTCTGATCACAAATTCTATCAAATCTGAAACCAGGATGATCCCTAAGATCCTTATAAGCAAGGAAATGGTAATTTAAATCCGGATTTTATTGTCACATACATTTTTTTGTAAATCCCGCAGATTTTAATTCGCCGATTCTCGACGATAATTTTCGAATTAATTCAGCCGTTATAGGGTTCCTTTTTTCTCCCGAAGCTTCGGGATTAATTATTCTGATTCTAAATGCTGTTTTTTGGCACGAACCTTCCTACCGGCTGGTTCGTGCATAAATATTATATTTAATTTTCTTCGGTCTTCCAATTTTTATTTAGTCCTGGTTCCTGTCTCTTGTTCCATTTTTTTTAGCTCTAATGTTTTATTTCTCGAAATTTCTCCTTTTTCAATTTTCAATTCTCAATACTACTATCTCAATCTGCCAAAAAATTTATATCGGATAATTTTATCCTATTTAAAATTATCCTATCTTTGCGTCAAATAATAACGAAATGTTTTCAAAAGCCTGCGAATACGGAATTAGAGCAACCATATATATTGCGATGCAATCTTTGGAAGGAAATCGCGTAAACCTAAAGGAAATAGGAACCGCAATAGATTCTCCGGTTGCCTTTACCGCAAAAATATTGCAACAACTCGTTAAACACAATATTGTTGAGTCTGTAAAAGGTGCTAAAGGCGGTTTTCAAATAGAAAGATCGAGAATTGACTCGATCAAATTAAACCAGATCGTTTCAGCTATAGACGGAGACAAAATATTCAAGGGATGCGCATTGGGTTTAAGTGAATGCAATGATAGCCTTCCCTGCCCTGTACATTCTAAATTCAAGGAAATAAGGGATAATCTGGAACAAATGACCAAAGAAACCGGCATTTATGAATTGGCAACCGGCCTTGAGGTTGGGCTAACCTACCTAAAACGCTAAATTTTAAATTTAAATAGGACAAAATCATCCTAATTCTTTCTAAATGAGCAAAAATAAAATAATACCTGTTTTAATAACAATTTTTCCTCTGGGTTCCTTTGCACAGGGAACCTCAACAATAACAACGGACAATTGGATTACAAACCCAGGTATTATTGGCACCTTGGTTTTAATTACTATTGTATTGGTAGTTGCTATTGTTATTTTGTTGGCGAGATTCAATTCGTATTTATCGGCACTTAAAGAGAAGCGCAGCAAACAGCAACAATCTGCTTATAGTGAAGAATTAATTGGGTTAAATGAAAATGAAATTGACGAAATTCTTATCCGCAGAAAAGAAGGATTAAAATATAAACTCTCCGGGCAGGAACTGGGCAGTGAACATAAAGCAATAGATAAAAAAGGGCTGATTGAGCAGGTAACTAATAATCCGGATAGTCCATTTTTTGACGAAAAAAAGAAATCCAAGATTTTTGTCGAAACCCCCGAAAAACTTAAAGAAGTAGTGATATACTATTTAGGAGCTGCTGTTTTCTGGTTGATTTTTGGAACGCTGGTTGGCCAATATCTCGGCATGAAATTTATCTGGCCGGAAATGGATACAGTTTCCTGGTTGTCTTTTGGCCGGTTAAGGCCTGTTCACACAAATACAGTATTCTGGGGCTGGGCTTCTTTAGCGATGATTGGTCTGGCATATTTTGTAATTGCCCGTACCTCCAATACTTCTATTTATAGCTATAAATGGGCAAAAATTGCCTGGTGGTTTCTCAATATTTCTGTAGTAACAGGAAATATTTTCTTAATGAGTGGCATCAATAATGGCGGTGGAGAATACAGGGAATATATTTGGCCGGTAATGTTGCTGTTTGCCATAGGTCTTATAATCACCTTTTTCAATTTTTATAAAACCGTAGCTAAGCGTAAAATTTCTGAAATTTATATTTCCAACTGGTTTATTCTGGCCTCCCTGATCTGGACCATTGTTCTTGTAATTATTGGTTATTTTCCCACGTATCAGAATGGATTGGGGGAAACTATTATCCAGGGATATTATATGCACCAGGGCGTTGGAATGTGGTTTATGACATTTACACTTGGGTTAATATATTATTACCTTCCCTCTGCCCTCAATAAACCCATTTATTCCTATTCCCTTGGAGTTTTGGCATTTTGGACCCAGATGATTTTTTATTCACTTATTGGGACACACCATTTTGTATTTAGTCCGCTACCCTGGTGGCTACAAACAGTGGCTATTGTGTTTAGCGCAGGTATGTTGATACCCGTTATTGCCGGAACAACAAATTTCCTGATGACCATGAAGGGAAGCTGGAGCCATATTTCCAAAAGTTATGTACTTCCATTCTTTCTGGTAGGAGTGCTTTTTTACTTTGTAGGTTCTTCTCAGGGAACTTTCCAGGCCTTTAGGTTTACAAATTATGTATGGCATTTCACCGATTTTAATGTGGCCCACTCCCATATGACAATGTATGGCATTATCACATTTATTTTGTGGGCCTGTGTATATTCCATTTTGCCAAAACTAACAGGAAAAGAACCGCCGCAGATTTTGGTTGGAGCTCATTTCTGGATGGCATTTATAGGTTTATTCGCTTATATGATTTCCCTGATGGTTGGCGGAACTTTGAAGGGACTGAGTTGGATAGATGGAAATCCCTTTATTGAATCGGTTATTTTAATGAAAGAATATTGGATATGGCGCGCTGTTGGTGGTTCACTGATGTTTTTATCCCACCTGATTTTTACATATAATTTTTATTATATGGTAAAAAAAGAAAAACCAGTGAGCCTTCCTTCAAATGAAAAAGAATTAGAAGCCACAACTTTATAAAATTACAAATCGATGTTGAATTTTCATAAAGACCATAAAAAATTAGTCCTTACCGCTCTTATAGGCTTTGTAATACTCAGCCTTGTTATTGCCGTAGTTCCTGCGTCCCAGATGCAGGATGTTCAACCACTCCCTAATCAGAAGGATCTTACAACATCTGAAAGGGAAGGTTTGCACATTTATGTTTCAGAGAATTGCATGGCCTGCCATACCCAACAAGTTCGAAATATTGAGATGGACAATGTTTGGGGAGAGCGACCTTCAATTCCTTCAGATTATTTTTACAGCAAAGCCCGCATGGATGTTTGGAGACAATCCCCTTCACTGTTAGGTAGCGAAAGAACTGGCCCGGATTTAACCAATGTGGGAAAACGTCAACCCGGAAAAGAGTGGCATTTGCTTCATTTATACAACCCGAGAATTGTGGTGAAAGAGTCGGTGATGCCCGGTTATCCCTGGTTGTTTGAAGAAAAGGACAGTGCAAGTATAACTGCTGAAGATATCGTTGTTCCGGTTCCTGCAAAATACATCAGTAATAAAGGGAATAAAATGATAGCTACAGAGAAAGCAATGTTTCTGGTATCCTATCTTCAATCTCTATCACAAACTCCAATGCCGGGAATTTCTCCTGATTTCATTCCTTCAATAAGCAAAAAAGAAGCAAAAGCAAGCGGTGATGGAAAAAGTTCATTGGACGGGGAAAAACTATATGCGCAAACCTGTGCAGCGTGCCATCAGGCAACCGGTTTAGGACTCGCCGGTGCATTCCCTCCCCTGGCGGGAAGTGCGATAGTAAAGGATGAAAATCACGATTTATTCATAAAAATTATTTTACAAGGTTATGATGCCCGAAGTGAATATGGACAGATGCCGAGTTTTGCAGCACAACTCAGCGATGAGCAAATCGCGGCTATTGCAACCCACGAAAGAAGCAGCTGGGGCAATGACGCGCCTGCGGTTTCTGCAGAAGATGTTAAAAAAATAAGGGATTTTGTAATGGAACTAAACCAATAAAAATGAAGAAAGTAACAATATTGACCTTTTTAATGTTGGTGGCACATCAAATTACGTTCGCCTGCGATCTTTGTAAAAAAAACCAACCAAAAGGATTGGAAAATATTACTCACGGTACCGGACCAACCGGAACTCTAGACTATATTATTACCTGGACTGCCGTTGTTATAGTGAGTGTAACTCTTTTTTACAGTGTTAAATACCTTGTAAAACCAAAAGAAGACAATCCCGATCATATAAAAAACAGCATCCTAAATGACGAGTTCTAAACCAATGGAAGACAATAGGATCATAAAAGTGTTTCTGGATGACGAAACCCGGCCTTTTGCCGAGTTTCAACCACCCGTTAAATTTGTTCTGGACACTACTAAAATTCCGGACGGGAAACATTTGCTTAAAATAATCGCCAAATCCTCCTCCGGGGTGGAGGGTGTAAAGACCATTCCTTTTGAAGTTCAAAATGGTCCGAAGATTTCCGTGATAGGCCTTTCGGAAAATGAAAAAGTAGATACCCAAATTTCTATTACCATCAATGCGTATGGCAGTGAAACCAATGACGAATTCATTATAAGGGGATCTGAGACCCCAAAAGCAATCCCTGCCTGGGTTTGGGCACTTCTAATCATGTTTTTTGCATTTGCATTGTTCTATGTAATTATGTACTGGAGTCCCGAATTTTATAAATCATCTTTTTAAAATGAAGAACGAAATTCTAAACATAACCGATGTTAAACAACTGGTAGACACTTTTTATGAAAAGGTACGGGAAGACGAACTCTTGAATCCCATTTTTAATAATCTGATCCAGGAACATTGGCCGGAACACCTTGAAAAAATGTACCGGTTCTGGCAAACAATTTTACTGGAGGAACACACCTATTTTGGAAATCCTTTTGTTCCCCACGCCAAACTTCCGGTTAAAAAAGAACATTTTGACCGCTGGCTGCAATTGTTTTACAGCAACACAGACAATCAATTTAATGGAGAAAAAGCGGAAGAAGCTAAATGGCGAGCAAAAAAAATGGCCGAGATGTTTCAAATGAAAATTGAAATGTATAAAATCAGTAATTCCACCCCTTTAATATGAAGAGTAGATTGTTTAAACGAAAAATTCAGAAAAAAAATCAATTTCAAAATCTTTAGATCCAACAAGGAAAATTCAAATACCAATAATAAAATTAATTTAAAATAAGAGATCATGATCATTACAAAAGAAAAACACATCGGGAAAATTGTTGCGGAAGATTACCGTACCGCTCAAATATTTAAGAATCACAAAATCGATTTTTGTTGTCAGGGCGGCAGAAGTATTGAAAATGTGTGCGAGAATAAAAGTTTTACCAGTGAAGAATTAATTTTGGAAATTGAAGCGATGCAGCAAAAATTTGAAACTTCCAACGATTATAAATCCTGGCCCCTGGATTTGCTGGCCGATTATATCGAGAAAAAACACCACCGGTATGTGGAGGAAGGTTTTAAGGTGCTAATCCCCTATTTGAATAAGCTCTGCAAAGTACACGGGGAAAACCATCCCGAATTATTTGAGATCACCAAAGAATTTAAAGAATCGGCTGTAGAATTAGGCTCACATATGGAAAAAGAGGAAAATGTGCTGTTTCCATTTATCCGAACCCTGGTTCAGGCAAAACACGAAAATTCCGAAATTGAAAAGCCTCATTTTGGAACCGTGGAAAACCCGGTAGCAATGATGATGGAGGATCACGAAGCTGAAGGGGAACGCTTCAGAAAAATAGCCGAATTGAGCAATAATTACACTCCGCCGGAAGATGCCTGCAATACCTACAGGGTAAGCTTTGCCCTGTTGAACGAATTTGAACAGGATCTACATCTTCATATCCACCTTGAAAACAACATTTTATTTCCAAAAGCTATCGCAATGGAGAAAGAATTAAACGCTTAAAAATTTCGGCTATCATGCCTCAAGGAGTCCATGTCCGGCATTCAAATATTGGTTGGCATTGATTTTAAATAGAATTTGAGTAAATTTTATAATAAATATGAAAACAGAAAAAAAACTTTGGATTGCATTTGGTCTTGTAATGAGTCTTTCATTTGCAGTATTGCTTTATTACGGGTACGAAATTTATCAACAGGCTCCTCCTGTTCCAGAAGAGGTTGTGACCACAGATGGCCAGGTGTTGTTTACCGGACAAGAGATCAAAGACGGTCAAAATGTTTGGCAAAGTATGGGAGGTCAGGAAGTAGGCACCATTTGGGGACACGGCGCGTATGTAGCTCCGGATTGGACAGCAGACTGGTTACATAGGGAAGCTGTTTTTATCTTAAATAAATTTGCTCAGGCCGATTTTAATAAAGACTATGACGCTGTTACAGAAGAACAACAGGCTGCACTCAAGATCCGTTTGCAAAAAGATCTAAGGACCAATACGTATAATTCAACAACCGGGGAAATAACCATTTCGAAAAACCGGGCCGAAGCCGTTGCTTATTTGTTCGATTATTATAAAGGTTTGTTTACAAACGATCCCGCTTTTGACAAATTGCGCTCTGATTATGCGATCCCGAAAAATGCCATTAAAGGCGATGCGAGAATGGATCAAATGAGTGCATTTTTCTTTTGGGCAACCTGGGCAACTGTTACCGAACGTCCTTTCAGCAATGTATCATATACCCATAACTGGCCATCAGACGAACTTGTGGGCAATGTCCCAACAACAGATCTTATGGTTTGGTCTGGTGTGAGTATTATACTGCTTATTCTTTGTATTGGGATTTTAGTGTTCTATCACGTTAAATCCGGGGAAGATGAAAGCATTCCTGCTCCTACCGAGGATCCTTTGCTAAAAGAAGGTATGACACCCTCTATGCACCTCATCAAAAAATACTTTTGGGTAGTGAGTTTACTTATGGTATTGCAAATGTTGCTGGGTATTATCACCGCGCATTACGGTGTGGAAGGCAATGGTTTTTATGGCTTTGCTTTAGACCAATACCTGCCGTATGCTGTAACACGAACCTGGCACACACAACTTGCTATTTTCTGGATTGCCACGGCTTGGTTGGCAACAGGACTTTATATAGCCCCGGCCGTTTCGGGAAAAGATCCTAAATTCCAGTCATTTGGCGTAAACTTCCTGTTCATTGCTCTTTTGATAATTGTTGTAGGATCAATGATTGGCCAATGGTTTGGTGTAATGCAAAAACTTGATCTTGTGAGCAATTTCTGGTTTGGACATCAGGGTTATGAATACGTAGATCTCGGTCGCTTCTGGCAGATATTCTTGTTAGTGGGATTGATATTATGGTTAGCATTAATGGTTCGTCCGTTGCTGCCAATTTTAAAACGAAAAACCGAAGAGAAAAACCTGATCATTATGTTCCTGATTTCCTGTACGGCCATTGCTTTGTTTTATGGAGCCGGACTTATGTGGGGAAGACAAACCAATTTAGCCATTGCAGAATATTGGAGATGGTGGGTAGTTCACCTTTGGGTTGAAGGCTTCTTTGAAGTATTCGCTACGGTAGTTATCGCCTTTCTTTTTGTTCGTTTAGGCCTGTTAAAAACCAAAACAGCCACTTTAAATGTGCTTTTAGCAACCATCATATTTATGTCTGGTGGTATTTTGGGAACCTTCCACCATTTATATTTCTCTGGAACACCAAAAGCAATTATGGCATTAGGTGCGACCTTCAGTGCGCTGGAAGTAGTTCCATTGACATTAATTGGATATGAAGCCTATCATAATTATAAATTATCCAAAGCCACCAAATGGATCAAAGATTACAAGTGGCCTATCTATTTTATGATCGCTGTGGCCTTTTGGAATTTCCTTGGTGCAGGTATCTTCGGATTCATTATTAATCCGCCAATAGCCTTGTATTATGTTCAAGGCCTGAATACAACCGCGCTTCACGCTCATACCGCATTATTTGGTGTATACGGGATGCTGGGAATTGGTTTGATGCTTTTTGTATTGAGAAGTTTATACCGAAATGTTTCCTTTAATGAAAAACTGCTAAAAACCACTTTTTGGTCACTTAACATCGGATTGCTGGCCATGGCCTTATTAAGCCTTTTACCAATGGGGATCTGGCAGGCAATTGCGAGTATTGAACACGGGATGTGGTATGCCCGTTCTTCAGAATTGATGCAAGACCCGGATATGATCACCTTAAAATGGTTACGTACCATAGGCGACGTTATTTTTGCTGTGGGAATGCTTACTCTTTGTTGGTTTGTATTTGACCTTACCCTGAAAAATAAAAATAAGGGCATCAACACACCTGTTATTAATAAGGGAATTTCAAAGGAAAAATCAAAAATTACAGAACCGATTGAAGCATAATATATGAACAGGAAAAATTTCGAAAGCAATTTTTCCTGTTCTTTTTTAAATCAGAAATTATGAAATGAGCATAACGGAAATACGATACAAACACCGATGAAGATATGCGAATTACATATGACCTATAAAAAACAATAAGAATCTACATATGAAACTTACAAAAGAAAAACACATCGGGGAAATTGTTGCCGAAGATTACCGAACCGCTCAGATATTTAAAAATCACAAAATCGATTTTTGTTGTCAGGGAAACAGAAGTATTGAAACTGTTTGCGAGAATAAAAGTTTCAGCAGTGAAGAATTGATTATGGAAATTGAGGCGATGCAGCAAAAATCTGAAACTTCCAACGATTACAAATCCTGGTCCCTTGATCTTTTAGCCNATTATATTGAGAAAAAACACCACCGCTATGTGGAAGAAAGTTCCCAGGTACTGATGCCCTATTTGGCAAAACTCTGTAAAGTACATGGGGAAAACCATCCCGAATTATTTGAGATAGCTGATGAATTCAACAAATCTGCAACCGAATTGGCTTCTCATATGAAAAGAGAGGAACTCATCCTGTTTCCATTTATCCGTAAATTGGTTAAGGCAGAACAAGAGAATTCTGAAATTGTCAAGCCTCATTTTGGATCGGTAGAAAATCCGGTAGAAATGATGATGCAGGATCACGAAGTTGAAGGGGAACGCTTCAGAAAAATAGCCGGATTGAGCGATAATTATACTCCTCCCGAAGATGCCTGCAATACTTACAGGGTAAGTCTTGCCCTTCTAAACGAATTTGAGCAGGATTTGCATCTTCATATTCACCTTGAAAACAACATTTTATTTCCAAAAGCGATTGCACTGGAAAAAGCCATAAATAATTAATTTTCATAATCATATCAAAAAAAATGGAACCAAATAAACCTATCAAAAGAGACAAAGTACTTCAACCTTTAAGCCACGACCACCATCAGGGATTATTGTTGTGTTGGAAAATACGCACTGGCATTAAAAAAGGAATTGAACCAGAACGGATCAAAACCTATACAGATTGGTTTTATAAAAACCATTTAGTTCCTCATTTTGAAATAGAAGAAGCCTGGATCTTTCCAATTTTGGGAAATGACCATGAACTGGTTAAAAAAGCGCTGATTGAGCACCGCAGGATAAAACATCTATGTGAATCTACTGAAGATCAAAAAAGAAATCTGAGCCTTTTGGAAGAAGAACTGGAAAGCCATATTAGATTTGAAGAACGCATCTTATTTAATGAAATCCAAACTGCTGCTTCAACAGAAGACCTATTAATGATCACTGAAAAACACATAGAAAGTGAATTTCTGGAGAATACCGATGATCAATTCTGGAAATAAACTGAAATTGCAATAAAAACA
>JGI1221J11331_1000906_pt1 | contig 10019 bp, 13 predicted proteins | sample LakVidmifraction_4_FD_11331 | JGI IMG/M metagenome (IMG submission 11331) | reverse complement strand
CTCTTTTTGGACAAACCATTAACAGATAAAGAAAGTGAATAATATGAAATACGGAGTAAAATCGAAAACTAGTCAAAGATATCTTCAGGAGTTCGGTTCATATGGAGAAGCCAGAGTCTTTACCTTGAAACAACGGCAGGTGTGGAATAATGCCACTATGCAGATTTACGAAATTTATGGACTTCTAGAAGATTTACTAGTGGAGCAATTTAATCCGACTAAAGGAGCTAATTATAATAAAATAACAAATATGAAAACACTAACTAAACAAAAACCAACCCGTTACAAAATGTCACGGTTTGAGGACAGTGAGCTTAAACCAACACAGCCTCAGACAGCTACTGCTAATTCCTATCTTCTTAGTAACAAATTAGTAGATGACAATGACAGTACAAGTAGTGCAAAAAATGCACAACATTGTTCTTGGGGATGTTTACATACAGCACAATGCTTATATCGGATGAGGGATATTCAATCCAAAGAGAAGGTGGTTAAATAGCTTACTTATATGAAAATAAATAAAAGAAACATTGGGATGTTGAGACAATGGTTGAACGAGGACAGAATCACAGACCCGAATAAAATGGTCACAGACAAACAGTTAGAGTTTTGGCTGAAAGATGTAGTTAAAATAAAAAAGAATATATGAAAAACCATACACAAAAAAGATTAGAGGAGTTTATCAGAGAATTTTGTAACGACCATAATGGAAAAGTAAGATTTTTGCGTGGCGTATTTTATGACGAAAAAGATGGGGCAGAACGAATTATGAACTTCCTCTCCGAATCAATCCAACAAGCAGTAGCAGAAGAAAGGGCGAGGGTGGTTGGGGAGATAAAGAACACACCCATATATAAAGCACATACTTGTTCCAGCGAAAATGCAGACGAGTATAGAACATTTGACAATGGACAAGAAAGTTATAAACAAAGAGTTCTCTCCTCCCTAGACAAACCATTAACAGACGGGGAGAAATAACCTTTACTTATATGAAAAAACTAACTAGACAAAGAAAATGGCAATTGAAGAAACTAGCAGAGGGTAAGTGTGAGATATGTGGAAAGATTAAAGATACAGATATGGTCAGATGCTCAAATTGTAAATGGAAAGTAATTAGTAAAGATTATGATGATCGTCAAATGCAAATCATGCGGTAAAGAGAGAGAATTTAGAAGCTCTAATGGTAAGTATTCAAAAATACCACCTGAGTTCTGTAAAAGTTGTAGTTTAAAAAAAATAAAAAGATGGTAATTAGACCGCCCACATATTCGATACCTAGTCATAAATGTTTTTTCTGTGATGGTCTATTAGATTTTTTAGTCTCAGAAAGTTTGAAAAGTGGATTATCTTATACCTGTATAAGATGTGAGATGCTATATACGATCACTGACTTTAGTTATAAAGAAAATAAAAAAGAATATATTAAGTCATAATGAAAAATCTTTTACGTTGTCCATTTTGCGGGGATAAGAATATACTAGGGGAAATAAATAGCGATGGGGATGTAGTAGTTAAAAGATATCCTGGTGCTTTTACAATAATTGAAAGCAAGCAGATAAAAATAAAATGTGGAAAATGCAAAGAACTAATTTATTTCAAGGAATAGATCAACTAAACGCTGTAATTATAGGTACGGGTTTTATATCCTCGCATTTAGTTTGGAAACTTACGAAGGATAGTATTAATACTACTGTTTTTCGTCATGGGGTGCTTAATAATAAGCAGACTGTTAAGGCTATGGCGGATATGTACAAGCCTGATCTAATAGTAAACTTATCAGCTTATGGTAATTTAGCTTCTCAACACGATGAAGAGGAGATGATTAAAGCTAATATATCAAATATTCAAAATTTACTAGAGGGGACTAAACACTTAGGATATGAAAAACTAGTCAACTTTTCTACCTCCTCAACACTTCTGCCACACGATACTTATTATTCGGCAACTAAGTTAGCAGGGGAAAAAATATGTCATGCTCATGCTCTTAAATATAACAAGCCTATTGTTTCAGTTTTGCCATATACGGTAATAGGTAAAAGAGAGCCACAGGAGCATTTGATACCAACGCTTATCCGTTCTTGCTTAAAGGGCGAGAAAATGCAGTTTGTACCAGACCCAGTACATGATTTTATAGGAGCTGAGGATTTTGTAGAGGCACTTAGGCTTATTATCCAAGATTATCATCTAGGTGGTTCTGTTGAGATAGGAACGGGAGTTAAAACATCAAATCAAGAGATTAAAAATATAGTTGAGAAAATTACTGGTAAAAAAGCGAATACTGTTGAGGTCAAGAGCATGAGGGGTTACGATACAAAAACGTGGGTAGCAAATCCCGTTATTATTAAAAGTCTAGGCTGGAAACAAAAGGAAACAATAGAGGATATAATAAAAGGTATGGTGTATGAACAAAAAACAAAAAATAATTGATATTTCTAGGAAATTGGGGTTAACTCATGTAGGCTCATGCTTAAGTGTGTTGCCAATACTTGAGGAAATTTACTCAGTTAAAAATCCAGAGGACAAAGTTTTGCTAAGTGGCGCTCATGCACATCTAGCACATCTAATGTTTACAGATCCTGATAGGGCTTTAGAGCTGATACATAAAGACATACACTGCAACCGTGAGGCAGGCTGTGACGCCTCAGGAGGCTCTTTGGGGCATAATTTGGGAATTAGTATAGGTTATGCACTAGCTAACCCCAATATATCAGTTTACTGCATAATAACCGATGGGAGTTTTCATGAGGGGAGCGAAATGGAGGCGCTCAGGATAGCAAAATCGCTAAATCTCACTAATTTAAAAGTTTATGCAAATTTTAATTCCTATACGGCAGTTGCTAAGATAAATATAGATTACTTAGAGGAAATAATAAATGCTATTGGCTTTCCCGTTAGAGTTTATAGAACTAATAATGGATTATCCAAGCTAGAGGGTGTCGCTGGTCACTATTTAAAATTATGAAAAAAGAATATTTTGATCAAATGTTATTTATAATGCAGGATAATCCAAATGCTTATCTTATATTTGTAGGATTAGGATATCCAAGGCTCGACGAGTTCTTAAAAGAGTTCCCGGATAGGGCAATAAATACTGAGGCGTCAGAGCAGGCGGCACTAGATATTGCGGTAGGTCTGGCTTACTCCGGTAAGATACCATTTGTCTATTCAATTACACCATTCTTACTTTGGCGTGGAGCCGAGACAATAAGAACTTATATTAATCATGAAAATCTAAATGTTAAGTTGATAGGAGCTGGCAGAGATGATGACTATTCAAAAGAGGATGGATTTAGTCACGATGCTTATGATGCACCAACTCTTCTGAGTGCTTGTATGCCAAATATTAAACAACATTATCCAACTGACTCGAAATATATTAAAAAACTACTTGAGGAAATGGTAAAGAGTAGACAACCTGAGTTTCTTAGTTTAACTAGATAAATTTGCAATAGTTATCACACTAGTATTATAATAGCAATACTACATAATTAAGGGTAGCGCATAAAGTTCCAGAAGCACTTTGATTTAGTGCTATGGATAATACACCACAAATAACCAATCCAGTAGGTAGACCACTAAAATTCAAATCCGTAGAAGAACTCAGTAAGAAAATAGAAGAATACTTTGAGTTCTGTGATAACCGAGCAATAAAGAAAGCAGATGATAGCGGTAAAGAATTTTATATTAGTAATCCTGCCCCTTACACAGTTCATGGTTTATCTTACTTCCTTGGCACTGAAAGACAAACACTGCTTAATTACTCAAACAAAGAAAAATATTTTGACACTATAAAAGATGCAAAAGAGAGAATAGCCTCGGATGTAGAGACTAGACTCATGGATGGAAAAGCACAAGTAGGCGCAATATTCAATTTAAAGAATAACTTTGGATGGAAGGATGAATCAAAGACTCAATTAACTGGGGATGGAGGCAACCCGTTAATTATTAGAATAATATCAGACACAATAGATGGAAATTCAATTATCAATTCAGAACTTTCCGAAACAGCAGGAGATATTTGACGATAAAGCTAAATATAAGATTGTTGTTAAAGGGAGGCGTTTCGGCTTAACTAAGGGAGCTGCTAATGATTTTATCAAAGCAGGTCTTAAGGGTGAGTTTCAAAAAGGATTATGGGTAGACACAGTAAACGCAAACATAGACAGATATATTGAGAGGTATTTTATACCGCACCTTAAAAAATTGCCAGAGAATATTTGGTCTTGGAGAAAGCAGGACAAGATCATTACGATTAGAGATAGTTATATAGACTTTCGTTCAGTTGATAGACCTGAGAATTTAGAGGGTTTTGGATATGATAAAGGTTTTCTAAATGAGGCAGGTATTATTTTAAAGAATGAATATCTATGGAATAACGCCATAGGACCTATGTTCTGGGACTATCCCGATGCTCATGTAGTTATAGGAGGAACGCCCAAAGGTAAGGGTGTATTCTCAAGACTTTATGAGAGAGGACTGGACGCAGAGCAGGGTAACTATAAGAGCTTTCATTTCACGTCATTTGACTCACCATTTGAACATATACACAAGGCTATTAGAGAGGATATAGACTCTATGCCTGATAGGGTAGTTAGGCAAGAGGTATATGCTGAGTTCTTAGACGATACCGGGGTAGTGTTTAGGGGAGTATTAAATGTAGCGACAGCAATAGCTAAGAAACCTGAGGCAGGACATTTATATGTAATAGGCTGTGACGTAGCAAGAGTAGAGGACTTTACAGTATTAACAGTTTATGACAGAGCTAATAATAATCAGGTTAATCAGGAGAGATTTAATAAACTAGAGTGGCCTTTTCAAAAGAGGAAGATTTATGAGATGAGCAAGTTATATAACAACGCTTTGGTGTCAATAGACTCAACAGGCGTAGGAGAGCCGATATACGAGGACCTAGCGCGTTCAGGTATACCAATAGAGCCATATCATTTCACTAATGCTAGTAAGAAAGATTTAATAGAAAAACTATCGGTATGGATAGAGCAGGGTAGATTAAAAATGCTAAATATTCCAGAGACAATTACGGAGTTTAATAACTTTACATATGACGTTAGTAGCTCAGGAAGGATTATGTATAACGCACCACAAGGATTTCATGATGATTGTTTTGTTAAAGACAGCTTAATACTAACAGATAGAGGTCAAGTATCTATACAGGATATAAAGACAGGAGACTTAGTTAGAACTAGAAAAGGTTATCGTCCAATACAATGGACACGATCTAGTATAAAGCCCGTTATGAAACATAAATTAGGAATAAGGGGAACTAAAGACCATCCAGTAATTACAACCAAAGGCGAAGTAGTTCTTGAAAAGTTACGAGATATTGATACAATATACATGTGGAACGAGAAACAATCATCTATAGAGGAAGTAAATATCATAGATATCCTAAGTCAAAGAGAAGACAATTTAGGAATTACTATTGGAAACATGACAAGTGGAAATCACATCCAGTGGCACTTCATCGTCAGTTATGGATTGACACTTATGGGGAAATTGAAAAAGGGTTTGTCATTCATCATAAAGATGGTAATCATCTCAATAATAAGATTAATAACTTTGAATTATTATCAGCGAATGAGCACGCCGTCAGACACGCGGGAAGTCCTGAAAGACGATTACAATCTTCACTCAACGCTAAAAAGCAAGGTAACAGACTTTATTTATCTCTTATCAAGTGGAAAGATAAACAATTACAAGAGAGAAGGACATGCCCTGAATGTAATACAGAATTTAATGTTAAGACTTACTCGCTTAAGATATTTTGTTCTACGAAATGTCAATGGAGAAATGCGGGAAAAAGAACCAGAAGATTATCAAATAGTTTACAATCTTCAAGTATCTGATACTCCGGAATACTTCGTAAATAATATATTGGTTCACAATTGTGTGATATCCCATGCTCTAGCAATTTGGCAATTACAAGAAGTTTTAAAAACGGAAACGGAGGTGAAACCAACGCTTTTACAGGAACATTTTAAAAGTAAAAAAGAAAATTATGGAAAATTCGAAGACCCTTTCGCAGACTGGTAATTTTACGCAAGAGCAATTAGAGGCAGCATTATTCTATGCATTTGATGTATTTGCAGATGCTCAATGTGAGTTCTTCCCTATGGGGAAAACCGCAGAGCAAATGTATGACTCACAAACTAAGGAGGTGTATCTATCGGGGGATAAAATACAGCTCGGAGTTAAAAAGAATGAACTGGCTGAATCAACGATAGAATTACTTAAAATAATTAACCCTAGCATTGACATAGGTGATAAAAAACTCATAATGAATTATGAAGGAGTTCCGATAGAAATTAGAATAATCAAAAAGCACTACAGAGTCTTGGACAGACTAGATAATATAGATTTTGCCTATGAGACATTCTTGATACCGACTCCTTTCGACGCTTTCTTAAGAATGAGTGCATTTATGAACTAGATGGAATATATATTAACTTTTGTCATTATAGTTTTACTAGGTTTTATAGCATGGCAGCATAAGACTTTTATAGGTGAGAGGAAACAGCTTATCACAGCTTTATTAGCTAAAGACGTTAAAGAGTTTGTAGCGGTTAATACCCCTATGCCTGAAAAAGAGCCAGAGTCAGAGCTACCGCCTGACGTAGTAAGCGAGAATGAGTTATCAGACGAGGAGTTTAATGATTTTGTTAAGGGAGAGTTAAGGACTAATTAATGGCAGACAAAAATTATCAAGACACATCAGAGCTAGACACTAGCAATATTGCCGCAGAGGTTGAGGCATTTGTTTCTATTCAAGATTTAAAGCGTAAGCCATTTGAGCGTAGATGGTATGACAACAATTTCTTTGACGATGGTTATCACTTCCGCTTCGTATCACGAACTACAGGCAAAATAATAGATCAAAGTTCGGGACGTTCTGCCCTCGGTCCGAACAGATCAATTCCAAAGGCTAGCAGACAAATAAGAGGCGTTGCTAATTTATTAATGGGCTTGGAGCCTTTCCCCGTAGTTTATCCCCAAAAGATTAACCCTAACTTATATTCTAAAGAGATAGATCCACAGACAGGCAAGGAGACATTTGGAGAGGATTATAAGAAAGCTATAGAGTATGTAAAAGAAAGAGCGCAAAACATAGGACACTGGATAACTAAGGAATGGCACAACCAGAACTTGGAAGATCAGTTAGTGCTTATGATTATATTAGCTGCTAAGCATAGTGCTAGTTATATGCAGGTATGGCCGGACGCCTTAGAGGGAAAAATAAAGACTAAGGTATATGACGCTTTCGATATCTACTGCATGGGTGACTTAATAGACTTTGAGGATAACCCTATGATAGTCAAAGCAATTCCTAAGCTAATTAGTCAAATTAAAGCGAATAAAGAGTTTGACNAAAAGCAGTGCGCAAAGATAAACCCCGACAATAGATATGCCTCCTCAGAGATTAAAGAGGCTTATATGCGTTCACGCTATGGCAAAAGTATGCCAAATGACTCCTCAGCAACTCTTATCTTAAAAGAGGCTTACATCAAGGAGTACGTTAATGAGGGTAATAGGGATAAAATAATTGAGGACTTAAAAGAAAGAGCTAATGAATTTAAAATGGGGGATATGATAATTAGACAAGTGTTTGAGGCTGGTGGCATATGGCTAAGAGATGAGTACACCGCTCTAAAAAAATATCCAATAGTTCCATTTACGTTTGAGCCGGGTGCCCTGTATCAAGTGCCTTTAATTGAGAGGTTTATTCCTGCAAATAAGTCACTAGATACGGCTATGAGTAGAGTTGAAAGATATTTTAATACTATGGTTGCAGGACACTGGGTAGCAAGAAAAGGAGAGAATTTTGAGATTACTAATAAGGCAGGGGGGAACGTCTTGGAATATGAGACAAGTAAGCCAGAGCAGGTACCTATAACACCTTTACCTCAGTTTGTATGGAACTATATTCAGGAGATAAACGCAATTATAGAGGAGCAGGGGGCATCAACATCAGCTTTGGCTCAGATACCCAATGGGGTTAAGTCGGGGGTTGCTATAGAGTCAATTAAGTCTACGGAATACGCTAATCTTAAAATACCATCTAAGCAGCTTAAGCTAACAGTTAAAAAGATAACAGAAAGAATGATAGATATTGCCGCACATCATTTTATTAAGCCCGATATGATAGAGATATTAGATAAGAACGAGGAGCCTAGTTACTTCCAGATAGTAGGAGAGGCGGGCGTTAAGGCTTATGACAAGATAGGCGAACCACTAGATCAAGGTATAACTGTACTAAGTGCAGATACCGTGGTAGACATTCAAACAGAGTCGGGCATGGGCTTTACTGAACAAGGTAGACGAGACACGATGCTACAGATAAGCAAATACATATTAGACTTAGCTAACGGAGGCTTTTTGCCAAAAGAGGCTGTGCAGATATCTACTCAAAAACTACTAGAAACATTCCAATTTGGCTCAACTCAAGAGTTTATGCAAGCTATTGAAGAGGGTAAGGTAGACATGACAGAGGAGGACTTAACTCAGATAAAGGTAGCAGTGCTTGAGGCTCTTAAAGAAGCTGGGGAGGTCGGAGATGAGGCATCGCAGAGGAGAATAATGGAAAACAAGGTGGGAACTATAGAGGCTCTAAAAGACTCAGGTTTGGCTGATAAGATACAAGGTCCTATTATTGATAATCCAGAGACAGCACCTATTCCATATAAAGACGCACCGCCATCAATTCAACGTCAAATGGAAGAGGGTGCAGGCTTTACTCCGGCAGAAGAGCCATCTCCATCTGAGATAGATTCGGTAAGTAAAGTAATATCCTCAACTAAAGTGAATGAACCAAAAAAGGAAGGGGGTAAGAAATGAGCAAAATTAAAGTAGAAATGGAGTTGATATTTGATAACCATGAAGCATGGGATACTGTTGATGATTTCACTAATTCTTTTGTTAAGTTTCTACAGGCGCAAAACTTGAAAGCAGAGAAAATATTAGGAGAGAAGGATTTGAATGGCTTTTGTCTATGGGTTTATCCTTCAGTGTCAAATATTCCGCCTAAGAAATTTCCAACTATTAAGGAATCATTAGCAGCTTTAAAACCTAAAAAATGAGCGACTTTTTACAAGATCGGAATCAACAGTTTACGATAGGTGCCGCACAGGGTACTTTAGGAACTGCTGATATAAAGGGTACAGCGGGTGTAGTATCTTTAGGTGCGGATCCTACCACCGGTGCTTTATATGTTCAAGACTTATCAGGAGTATCTGGAACTACTAATATTCAGGGTTCAGTAAGCGTAACAGGTGGCTCTATTGCCGTTACTGCTGGAACAATAGGAACGGTGGGTGCTGTTGGTCAAGTTCATAATGCAGGCACAATTCAGGGAGGCACTTTGGGCGTTGTATCTAATATTACTAATGGTTCAATAGTAGTTACGGCTGGAACAGTAACGGTAGGAGCTATAGGCACCATAGGCACTATTCAGTCAGGTACGGTATCGGTTAATACCCCAGGGACTATTACATCAGGAAGTATAGCCATAACAGCAGGCACGATAGGTGCGGGAACCATTAACACAATGGGTACTCTATCTAATTTGTTGGCGGGTACGATTCAAAATTCAGGAACTACCACAGGAGTTGGAGTATTAACTACATTAACTAATTTATCAAACGGTACTATTCAAAATAGCGGTACTACCACAGGAGTTGGGGTAGTAACGTCACTTACTAGCGGTTCACTTTCAAACGTAGCAATGCTTAACGCAGGCACTATCAATGTGGGTACGATATCCCCAGTTCCATCAAGGATGATATCAACAATTGGCAGTGTGTGGGGTACTACATCAGGAACAGCAGGAACTTTAATAGCAGCACCAACGGCAGGAAGCGCTATCTATATAAATGATTTATCTATCATCAATGAGGGAACGTCTACGCTAACAGCAGGGCTAGGGTTTGGTACAGCTCAGCAAGGAACTACAGTTTTAAGCAGGGTAGCTATGGCGGGTAACGGTGGTATTGAAAAATCCTTTCCAG
>JGI1221J11331_1000903_pt1 | contig 10031 bp, 5 predicted proteins | sample LakVidmifraction_4_FD_11331 | JGI IMG/M metagenome (IMG submission 11331) | reverse complement strand
TCTATTTTAATCAACTGGACCAAGCAAGTGTGCAGCCAACTTACCTGGTTACTTTGATATATTTAAATTTAACGGCTCCAAATTTTTTGGATGATTTTAATAATGAAATACAGTTTTCACCAGATATTATCAGAACGCCAATAACAAAAAAGGCCGAACCCTATGTGGAAAGAGTTGAAATTACTGTTTTAACACAAAACTCATTTAACAGAGCTTTTGCATTTAAATTTGTGTTTTATGACTTATTTAATAATCCAATTTACACACTACAACCAACGATAACTGTTCCAGAAAATTCAGGTGAAACGACAACAATTATAGAAATTCCAAAAATTGATTTGAGTATTATTTACAACGCACAATATATAGGCGCTGAGTTAATTTTGTTGCCAGGTGATGATGGCAGTGTTTTGAATATGAGCGATGAAGGAATATTAAATTTAAAATCGTCTGCAAAAATATTTTTAAATTACAAGCTAAAATGAGAAAATTATTAGTTTTAAGTTTTCTTATTTTTACTCTTGGTTACTCGCAAAACAAACAGGTTTTGTACGATTTCGCAAATTTGCCCCAAACTTTATTGCTAAATCCGGGTGCTGAAGTTGATTATAAATTTCACGTTGGCGTGCCTTTTTTATCGCAAATTTCCTTTCAGGGTGGGTTTACGGGTTTTTCTGCCTATGATATTTTCGCCGATAATGGCATCAATATCAACGATAAAATTAGAGCGGCACTTTCAAATTACGGAAAGTCTGAATTTGTTGCAGTAAACCAACAGTTGGAAATACTAAGTGGTGGTTTTAGATTGCAAAATAAAAATTATTTGAGTTTTGGTTATTATGAAGAATTCGATTTATTAACCAAAATACCTAAAGATTTAGTCGATTTATTTTATGATGGAAATACGATAATTAACAAACATTATTCTGTAAAAAAGCTTGCTGCAAGAGCTGAATTTTTAGGCGTTTTACATGTTGGTTTGTCAAAAAAATTGAATGATAAATGGCAAATTGGCGCAAGGGTAAAATTATATTCGGCTATGTTCAATGTTAAATCAAAACTAAATACCGGTGCTTTATATGCGCAGTTAGGTACAAATAACACTTACAACCAACATTTGCAAAATGTGAATCTTTCACTGCAAACTTCTGGCATTATTTTGGAAAATGGAGAAACGATTGACGCTTCTTATGTGAAGAAAAATTTATTATTTGGAGGGAATTTAGGGTTGGGATTTGATGTAGGTTTTACGCATCATGTTGAAAAACAATGGACAATTTCAGGAAGCATTCAAGATTTGGGTGTTGTATATAACACGAAAAATGTAGAATCTTACAGCATAATAGGTGATTATGAAATTGAGGGTATCCAATTGGCTTTTGATCAAAATATCCCAGAAAATTATTGGGAAAATTTAAAGGATGACTTTAAGGGAAAAATTGTTTCAGACACTATTTATAAAAACTATATCTCATTTAGGCCGGTGAAGTTAAATGGATCTTTAAGCTATTCTTTTGGTCAAACGTATGATGATTGTCGGTTTTTGGTTGATGAGGGATTGTTTAATAATAAAATCGGATTTCAATGGTTTTCAACAGTTGGTGCGGTACATTCTTATATGGCAGCTACCGTATTTATTGAACACAAAATAAATAAGTATTTGCAAACAAAACTCACTTATACCGCCGACCCATATTCATTTTCCAATGTGGGAATTGGTCTGTCAACTCAAATAGGTTTGTTTAATGCCTATTTTACCGCAGATAATTTATTGAATTTAAATAACATGTATGCTGCAAAAAGCGCCAGTTTTCAATTAGGACTTAATTTAATATTAAAAAAGAAAAATTAGTAACTTTACAATATTCAACATAAAGAAATGTATCAATGTCAACAAAATCTATTGTATTATTATGAACAAATTATTTTCAACCTGTTTTTTATTTTTACTGCTTAGCAGTTCCATGAGTTATGGTCAAAAAAGCATCAATTCGTATAAATATATTGTAGTACCAAAACAATTTGAATTTCAAAAATCAACGGATCAGTATCAGTTGAATTCGCTGACTAAATTTTTATTTGAACGTGCCGGTTTTACAGTAGTTTTCACGGATGAAGGCTTTCCTAAGGATTTGGCGAATGATAGATGTTTGGCATTAAACGCTTCGGTAAATAATGCATCAAGTTTGTTTACTACAAAACTTAGTATTGATTTATCAGACTGTTATAATCAAGTAGTTTTTTCAACCGAAGAGGGAAAGTCAAAAGAAAAGGATTATAAAATGGCATATCACGAAGCCTTAAGAAATGCTTTTGTTGACCTTGAAAATTTGAAATATGCGTATGATAGTACTTTAGCTGCCGATGAAAATAGTATTGCATATAAGAAGGTGAAAATTGAGAAACCGGCAGTAAAGGAAATTGTGCCGATAGTTGCTGTAAAGGAAGTTACAGTGGTAAAGGATATTCCACCTATGGAGGTTGCAAAACAAATTGTTGTTAATGGAGGCAGTGAAGCTGAAAATGAGCCAGTAAAATCATTCGTTGCTCCTGTAGTTAATTCAATTGAAGGAAAATATTTTGTTGATAAATGGGGAGAATGTGAAATTTCGGCCAAGGAAGGTTATTACGCTTTTGTTGGCGGTGATGAAAAATTTGAATTTGCGGTCATTTACAAAACAACTATTCCCAATTTATTTATTATAAAATGGGCAGCTTTTAAACAACCTCGGTTGCTTGAATTGGACTTGCAAGGCAATTTAAAAGTGGAAGATGGAAGTGGTGATAAAATATATAAAAGAGTGCAATAGCACTGTCATTTTAGCAAAATAACCTCGATTGCAAGAATGATTATCATAATCAAAAAAAGGAGTGGTGTTTTGGCACCACTCCTTTTTTATAAAATATTTTAGGTGGCTTTATGCATTAGCATATTACCACACTTTTTAAAGAGTTGCCACCAAATTTAATCATTTAGTATTTTCCATAAGGTATCTTTTAATTCCATTAGGCCTTGTTGGGCAACCGATGAAATGAAAAGGGTTTTAATTCCTCTAGGCAGTTCCTTGATAGTTTCTTCTTTTAATTCATCATCCAACAAATCGGATTTTGAAATTGCAAGCAACCTGTTTTTATCCAGTAATTCAGGATTGTGTTGTTTTAATTCATTCAATAAAATAGTATATTCTTTTTGAATATCGTCAGAATCTGCAGGAATTAAAAATAATAAAATGGAATTTCTTTCAATATGGCGTAAAAAGCGATGTCCCAAGCCTTTTCCTTCCGCAGCACCTTCAATTATCCCTGGAATATCGGCCATTACAAATGTTTTAAAATCACGATATTCCACAATACCCAAATTGGGTTTTAATGTAGTAAAAGGATAATCAGCAATTTTAGGCTTAGCGGCTGTAACAACAGAAAGTAGCGTAGATTTTCCAGCATTTGGAAAACCAACCAAACCAACATCAGCCAATACTTTTAATTCTAATTGAAACCAGCCTTCTTTCATATCAATACCTGGCTGTGCGAATCTTGGAGTTTGATGTGTTGACGATCTGAAATTCCAGTTTCCCAATCCGCCCATTCCACCTTCAAGTAAATGCTGCTCTGGGTTTTCGTGTGTGATTTCAAATAAAATTTCCTTTGTTTCCCCATCTCTAATTATGGTTCCCATAGGAACTTCAATATAAACATCTTTACCGTCTTTTCCGGTACTTCGCTGCTTGCTGCCATCTCCACCGTGCTCGGCTTTGAAGTGTTTTTTAAATTTTAGCGGAAAAAGTGTCCACATGTTTTTATTTCCACGAACAATAATATGTCCGCCGCGACCTCCGTCTCCACCATCAGGCCCGCCTTTTTCAACATATTTTTCCCTATGGAGATGTGTGGAACCACGCCCTCCGTTACCGGAAGAGGCGTAAACTTTTACATAATCAACAAAATTTTCTTCAGTCATTTTCGTATAAAATTGTTTACCCAAGTTTGGGTTTAAGCGCGCAAAGGTACAATTTTGAAAGTGAAAATTTAACTCTTTGTCAATTTAGCGAAAAAATATTTTTCTATAATTGATCAATTATTTCCGATAATCGTATTGTAATATCATCAATGGTTCCTACACCGTTTGCACCAAAATATTTACCTTGAATTTGGTAATAATCCTTTAAAACAGCTGTTTTTGTATTGTATTCGTTAAAACGATTTCGAATTTTACTTTCGTCCTGATCATCGATTCTACCACTAATTTTACCTCTTTCCAACAAGCGTGTAACCAATAAATTTTCAGGTACTTCTAATGCAATCATGCCACTAACGATTTCTCCTTTTTCTTCTAAAAATTCATCTAAAGCCTTTGCTTGGGATTTAGTGCGCGGAAATCCGTCAAATATAAACCCGTTTGCATTTGAATTTTTATCAACTTCGGCCTTCAGCATATTAATAGTGACTTCATCAGGAACCAAATTTCCATTGTCCATAAAGGATTTTGCCAATATTCCAAGTTCTGTTTTGTTATTGATATTGGAACGGAAAACGTCGCCTGTTGAAATATGGAGAAGATTGTATTTTTTTTTAAGCATATCTGCTTGAGTTCCTTTTCCTGCGCCCGGAGGTCCGAATAAAACAATGTTTTTCATTTTTGGAGGAGTTGTAAGTTGATAAATACTGGCAAGATTTCTACCTAAGCCATCATAATCTAAACCGTAACCGATTATAAATTTATCTGGAATTGGAATTCCGATATAATCAATTTTCAATTCTTTTTTAAATACATCTGGTTTAAAAAATAAGGTGGCTATTTTAAGTTGTTTTAATTTTCTACCACTAAAGATGTCATAAATTTCCTGAAGCGTATTTCCTGTGTCAATAATATCTTCTAAAATAATAACAGTTTTCCCTTCCAAATCTTCGTTTAAACCCACTAACTGTTTTATTTTCCCAGTAGAACTAGTGCCTACATAAGAAGCCAATTTTACAAATGAAACGGTACAGTTGTAGTTGTATTTACGAACCAAATCGGCAACAAGCATGAATGAACCGTTTAATATTCCAACAAAAACCGGTGTTTCGCCTTTACAGTCTTCAGTAATTTGTTCAACCATTGAATCTACGGCTTCAGCAATTTTTTCTTCTGATATGTATTTTTTAAAATAGGTACTGTGTAATTTAATGATGCTCATTTTTATGCTTTGTTACAAATTTAATAATCAATAAATAATATTAGCCCTTAATTCTGTTTTAGTTGCTAATTTAAAATACAAAAACCGTTTTGTCAATTCAAAACGGTTTTGTAAAATAGGTTTGAATAGCTAATTATTTTTTAGCTTTATCTTTATCTAGTTTTTTAACACTGTCAAACAAAATTGGTGATGCAATAAACCATGAGGAATAAGTACCAATGGCAATACCAACAATTAATGCAAACATAAATCCTTTAATTGAATCACCTCCAAATATGAATATGGCACCCAATACAAGTAACGTAGTTAATGAAGTATTTATCGTTCTACCCATTGTACTATTTAAACCGGTATTTATAACCTTATAAAAAGTCCAAGAAGTATGTGTTTTACTGAATTCACGAATTCTGTCATAAACAATAACCGTATCATTTATTGAATATCCTAAAACGGTTAATATGGCAGCAATAAAAGATTGTCCAATTTCCATATCAAAAGGTAATATTTTATAAAATATTGAAAATATACCAAATACAATAATTACATCATGAAATAATGCAACAATAGCGCCTAAACTGTATTGCCATTTTCTAAATCGCACTAAAATATAAAGGAATATAACTAAGAGTGACCCTAAAATAGCCCAACCTGCAGCCGTTTTAATATCATCGGCAATGGTTGGCTCAACTTTTATGGAACTTAAAATACCAATTCCTTTTGCGCCAGCGTAACCTGGTTTAAATTCTTCTAAAGTAAGTCCGGCTGGGTTATATGGTTTTAAACCGGTATATAATAATTTTTGCACTTCATCATCAATTTCCTTGTCTTCTAATTCTATTTTATATTTGGTGGTAATTTTTAATTGACTCACGTCACCGTAGGTTTTCACCTCCGGAGCATCACCAAATACATCTTTTAATGACACAGCCACATCTGTAGCGCTCATTGCTCTATCAAATTTGACAACGTATGATCTACCACCAACAAAATCAACTCCATAGTTTAAGCTATTAGTAAATAATGAATAAATACTAAATAAAATTAAAACACCTGAAAATATATAAGCTGGCTTTCTTAATTTCAAGAAATCCACATTAATTTTGGTAAACCATTTTTTTGTGATTTTTGTATTAAAGGTGAATGTTTTTCCTTTGCTCGCATACCAATCAATTAACAAACGAGTGATAAAAATTGCGGTAAACAAAGAAGTTAATATACCTACAATAAAGGTATAAGCAAATCCTTTTACCGGGCCAGTTCCAAAAACATACAAAATGATACCTGTTAATAATGAAGTAACGTTGGCATCTAATATGGCTGAGAACGCACCGTCATAACTAAATCCGTATTTTATGGATGCTTTAAGACCTTTTCCATGACTCAATTCTTCTTTAATCCTTTCATATATAATTACGTTGGCGTCAACTGCGATACCTATAGTTAAAATGATACCTGCAATTCCGGGTAAAGTTAAAACTGCTCCGAATGCTGTTAAAACACCAAAAATAAATAAAAGGTTTACAATTAATGCAAAATCAGCTATGATACCTGCCTTACCGTAATAAAAAATCATCCAAGCAAAAACAATTAGCAATGCCAAAAAGAAAGAGGACATACTGCTGTCAATTGCTTGTTGCCCTAATGACGGACCAACAATTTCAGATTGAATAATATGTGCTGCAGCCGGTAATTTACCTGCTTTTAATACGTTTGAGATATCCTGAGCTTCTTCAACAGTCATACTTCCGCCGGAAATAGAAGTTCTGCCATTTGTAATGGCAGTATTTACAGAAGGCGCGGTATAAACGTAATCATCAAGTACAACCGCAACGAATTTGCCAATATTATCAGTTGTCATTTTCCCCCAGAGTTTTGTTCCTGACGCGTTCATTGTCATGCTTACCTCAGGCTTTCCTGTTTGTCCGTATTCCTGACTGGCATCATCAATTACATCACCTTGAATTGGTGCAATGTCGTCACGATTAGATTTAATCCCGTATAAATAAATTAACTCGGTACTTTCATTGGTACCGGTTGTCGTTGCAGAAAATGGCTTTGCATCCCAAAGAAATTTAGCATACTTCATTTCATTAGGAAGTAATGATCTAATTTCAGTCATTGCTAAATAGTCATTTACCTTGGCTGTATCAGCAACTCTAGCAGTTCCTATTACCGATGATACTTGGTTTTCGGATTGAGGAACACTTGGCGTAAAAACAGAGAATAAATTATTCGCTTTTTTAGTCGCTAAGGAATCAGAAACAGCTCCTAATAAATCATCTATATTTTCTTTTACAGCTGTAGTGTCTAATTTAGTATCTTCTTTTAATAAATTTTCAACAACCGAGTTGGCTTGAAAAAAGAAATTTGCAGTTTCTTGATTCGAATATACTTCCCAGAACTCTAATTCAGCGGTGCTTTGCAATAATTTTTTAACACGGTCTATATCTTTTGCTCCTGGCAATTCAATTAAAATTCGCCCAGAATTTCCAATTCTTTGAATGTTTGGCTGTGTAACGCCAAATTTATCGATACGACTTCTTAAAACTTCAAAAGCAGTATTGATAGATCCTGAAATTTCAGCTTCAATAATTGGTTTTACTTCTTCATCCGTTAATTTAAAGTTTATTTTTTCACGTAACGATTTGTTTCCAAAAATACCCGGGTCACTTAATTTAACCTTTCCGTCACTTAATTTTTTAAATTCGATAAAAAATAAATTTAAAAAGGTGTCATCACTACTTTTTTGGGCTACAGTGGCTTTTGCCAACGCTTCATTAAAGGTTGGGTTTTTTGAATTGTTTGACAATCCAACTAGAATATCTTTAACAGACACTTGTAAAATAGCATTAATACCGCCTTTAAGGTCTAATCCTAAGTTTAGTTGTTTGTCTTTAATTTCACTATAGCTAAATTGCGCAAAACCTATATCTATAACCGGATAATTTGCAATAGAGTCTAAATATGCCTTTTCTAATCTGGCTATTTCTCTACCGTCTTCAGATTTAGATTCCGCGTAAACTTTTGCTTTATTTTCAACACCATTGGAAAACCAGGTAAATGATAGTTGATATAAACTTACTAATCCGAATAGAATAGCGAATAACTTTATAAGTCCTTTGTTTTGCATCTTAAATTTATTTTATAAAAAATTCATTTGTAATTAACGTGCAAATATATAATTTCAAATAGGAACTGACAATTCTTTTTTTCTTTTATTATAGGTAATTTACCATATCCATATTTATAACTATTTTGAACAATGAATTTCATATATTTGTTACAAAATTTTAAAAAAATGAAACATTTATCAGATATAGAAATAGCGCAACAAAAAAAATTATTACATATTAAAGAAATTGCTGCCAAGTTAGGAATTGATGAAGATGACATGGAAATGTATGGGAAATACAAAGCGAAACTGCCATTAAGTTTTATTGATGAAGAAAAAATCAAAAAAAATAATTTGATTTTGGTTACAGCGATTACACCAACACCTGCCGGAGAAGGGAAAACAACAGTTTCTATCGGGTTAACGGAAGGATTGAATAAAATTGGAAAACAGGCTATGGTGGTACTTCGGGAGCCATCACTTGGACCGGTTTTTGGAATTAAAGGCGGAGCTGCTGGTGGAGGTTATTCGCAAGTAGTTCCGATGGAAGACATAAATCTTCATTTTACAGGTGACTTTAATGCTGTGGAAAAGGCAAACAATTTATTGTCGGCATTAATTGACAATAATTTACAAAGCAAAACACACAATCTTAAACTTGATGCAAGAACGGTGGTTTGGAAACGCGTTATTGACATGAACGATAGGGCTTTGCGGAATATAGTTATTGGGCTTGGAGGCACTGTGAACGGAATTCCCAGAGAAGACGGGTTTAACATTACACCGGCTTCTGAAGTGATGGCCATTTTATGTATGGCAACCAATTTTGAAAATTTAAAAAAACGTTTGGGGGATATTTTTATTGGATTTACATTTGACAAAAAGCCAATTTTCGCTCGTGACTTAAAAGCCGAGAATGCAATGGCTATTTTATTGAGAGATGCAATTAAGCCCAACTTGGTGCAAACACTGGAAGAAAATCCTGCCATTATTCATGGCGGTCCGTTTGCGAATATTGCTCAGGGAACCAATACCATTATTGCTACTAAAATGGGACTTTCTTTGTCAAATTATGTAGTTACCGAGGCAGGTTTTGGCGCGGATTTAGGTGCTGAAAAATTCTTAAACATCAAATGTGTGGCTGCTAATCTAAATCCGAAAGCGGTAGTGCTGGTTGCTACAATCAGGGCATTACGTCACCATGGAGGTGCTAAGAAAGAGGATTACAATACGCCAAATTTGGAGTTGGTAATTAAAGGTTTTTGCAATCTGGAAAAACATATCGAAAACATTAGAAAATTTAATATCGAACCGGTTGTCGCAATCAACGCTTTTATAAATGACTCTAAAGAAGAGGTGGATTATGTTATTGAGAAATGTACTACATTAGGTGTTCAGGCGGTTGTTTCTGAAGGTTGGGCAAAAGGAGGAAGCGGTACTGTAAAATTAGCGGAAGCCGTTGTAAAAGTAGTTGAAGCCAACCTTTCTGAATTCAAACCATTATATGATTGGAATGCACCGGTAAGAGAAAAAATTGAAAAAATTGCCAAAGAAATTTATGGTGCTGACGGCGTTGAGTTTGAAAAAAAGGCATTGTTAAATTTAAAAAGAATTGATAGACTGGACTTTAATAATTTACCTATTTGTATGGCTAAAACCCAAAAATCATTTACGGATAATGAAACCATTTTGGGAAGGCCAAAAGGATTTACTGTAACAGTTCGGGAAATTGAAATTTCTTC
>JGI1221J11331_1000898_pt1 | contig 10044 bp, 10 predicted proteins | sample LakVidmifraction_4_FD_11331 | JGI IMG/M metagenome (IMG submission 11331) | reverse complement strand
ATCTCCTTCTTGCGGTCGGACTCTACCTACCTTTGCGAGGCGTTACTTAACTAACATTTACATTGAGTTACCCAACTAAAAGAAATAAAATGCTACTTACTATCAGTCACAAAAGCGTGAATTTTATTCGCAACCTCAACTACGTCTTCTTGGTACTTAACATTTTTACCATCTTTACTAAGTATGTAGATTGGTTTACCAACAATTCTTGTTGCATAATCAATACACTGCATTCTCATTTGTTGGTTTCGTTTGTTTTCCAAGTTTTCCAACAATATATCTGGATCGTACATAATAATATATTATAAATTAAATTAGCGTGTAATCCCCCACGCCAAAAAAGGGTTTAAAATTTTAAACAAGATTGGTAAAAAAAGTTATGATCTTACTAATAACTGATACCCTTCTCTTTTTTTACCCTCATAAAGACCTCTTTCAATACCCTGATAGACAGCCTGTGGGGTTATACCTTTCATTTTGGCAAATACCTTAACTGGTATCCAAACATACTTTTCTTCCATACTTACAAATTCAAACCTGTTGATACAGTGTAGTTACCACTAAATATATTCCATTGTTCACCAGATTCATCCTCAATAGTGACCATTGAGGAGTACTCGTTGATTATTTTCAACTCTTTTCCTTTAATAAAGGCGTTGAAATGCCTATGAGAGCATCCAAATTGTTCCGGTATAATATTTATTCGTATTTTCTTTTGGTGAGTCATTACGGCTTTGGTTTATAATGGTTTTGGGTTTTGAAAAAACCAAGAAGGGAAAACCATAACCCTCCTTGGAAAATTTACCTACTTTGAACTAGATATGTGCAATGCAAAACAAAGGTAAAACAATTTACGAATATTTCAGTATCTTTGAATAAGATTTTGCCAAAATATGTATAGGAAACACCCTGAAGCTACACCGATTGATTTACAAGAAGGACTTATAGGATGGATGCCACCTAAAGGAGTTCTGTGGGATCATTTCACTAATAAGTGGGTGAAAACAGAAATATTCTCAAGGTCAAGAAAAAAATCAGATCAATATTGGGAGCCGGAAAAGGAACCTGATTGGTACAGAAAGAAAAGGCGTGAAGAGGAAAGAACAATTCTTAATACAGAAAATCCAGACTTTTATATTGAAGAGTGCATGTCTTACAGGCAAGACCAATGGTTTAAACGGCTAAATGGGTTTTGGTTCATGAATAATGGAGTGGCTACATATATAACAGGTCTTCATTGGCTTTACTTAACACATTGGAGAATAGATATCGGATTACCAAATTATCTTGGGTTTGATCGTCCAAGATTTTACCATATTAAGTATGTAGTAGATGATCCATTATCTTTTGGGAGAGTAGAAGTTGGGCCACGTAGGACAGGGAAGACTTTTGTAGGTGGTATTTGCGTATATGAACCAATAAGCAGGACTGAAAACGCTGTAGGTACATTACAGAGCAAAACAGGGCCAGATGGTAAAGAGGTATTAGGTAAAGCAATTATTTCACCATTTATAAAACTCCCCCATTTTTTTAGACCTGTATTCGATACAAGTGCAGGGCCAAGACCTAAGTCTGAAATAAGGTTTTATTATACATCAAAAAAAGGTAAAAACATAAGTGTAGAGGACTATGAAGATGAGCTTGAGTCAATTATTGATTATAAAAGTTCAGCAGTAAGAGCTTTAGATGGAAGAAAAGTACAAGCTGTATTAGTAGACGAAGCATTTAAAACGGAAGAAGTTAATATCTATGACCGACACAAAGTAATCAGAGAGTGCCTAGTAGATAAAATGACCGGAAAGATTATAGGTAAAGAATATTGTACTTCTACAGTTGAGGAAGTGGCAAAAGAACTTGAAACTTATGAAAAATTTTGGAATGACTCAGATCCTAGCGATAGAGATGGTAATGGTCATACTAAGACGGGTCTTTACAGGTATTTTATAAGTATTGCAGATAGTATGATAATTGATAAGTATGGGAATGCTGATAGGGCAAAGAATATACAAATAATTCAAAACACTGTTGATGGATTTAAGGATAGTCAAAAAGATGTATCTGACTATAGAAGAAAGCACCCTCTAACAATTAAGGACGCTTTCAGACCAAGATCTACTGATTGCCAATATAATTTGGAATTACTTGAAAATAGATATGACATACTATCAATACTTGAGCCAAAATACATAACAGGAGACCTTAGATGGATTAATCCAGACAATATATGCGAAGGAGTAAAGTTTGTTCCTACTAAAAACGGAAACTTTAAACTTCATAAGGACATTGATTACAATAGCGGACAATGGAATAATGTAGATATAAATGGGAGCGTTCCTAACCCTAGAAGTAAAGCGAAATTCATTGGAGGAAATGACTCTTTTGACAATAAGACAACTGTAGATAACAGAAAATCAAATGGATCGACAGTTATATTCTACAAGTTTGACGCAATGAATGAAAAAAAATCTGATAAATTTGTTCTTATATATTGCTTTAGACCAAAGAAGCCTTCAATCTTCTATGAAGACACCTTAAAAATTGCATGGTTCTTTGGGTGCCAAATACTTATTGAAAGTAATAAACAGGGCATTATTCAATATTTTGAGTGGTCTAATCCATTTGGGCTAAACTTAACAAAGTTTATGGTACATTTACCTGACAGGCAAGAGCCGGGGATACCTACTACAGGACAAACACATGATTCTATCGTAAATCATACTAGAGAATATATAGAGGATTGTATAGATTTAGTAGACTACCCTGAATTGATTACAGATTGGACTAAATTTGATATTAACAACACTACAAAATTTGATTTATCTATGAGTTCTGGGATATGTTTGATAGCAGCAGATAGAATAAAGAAGAGAAAAGTTGCAATTAAGGATAAAATAACGGAAATTTCTGAAATATTTCCTGTATACTAATGATAAAATTTCCCTCAGATACTATAGATCCTAAGAAAAAAGATAAGGATTGGATTCTACAAACAGGAAAAGCTATATGGGACGAGAGCAAAACTTTTTCATCTAGCATTTTTTATCATGGCAGAGATAAGTTTCGCAAATACCGTGATTACTCTAATGGTAGGCAACCAATAGATAAATACAAAAACATGGTTATGCCCCTTGATGCTAACGGTGTAAGACCAGACAATTTTCAACAGTTAGACTATACAATCCTTCCAATCATACCAAAGTTTAAGAAAATTGCTTTAGGTAAAATTGACAAAATAGGGTTTAATATAGTCGCTACTGCTATTGATTCTATTGCAAGAGATGATGAAGAGGATTATTTTGCTGAACAAAAGGCAAAAATAAAAATGCTTGAGGAACTTTCAGACGTTCCTAATATTGAATCAATGCTTGATTTAAAGGACGATGACCCTAGATCATTGGAGGAGATTAAAATAAAGCAAGAGTACTCCTACAAACATATTGCAGCAGTAGAAGCAGAAAAGGGACTAAAGCAAGTATTTACTAATAACAAATATGATCAAATACTAGATAGGGTTAAAGCTGATATTTTTGATTTTGGAGTAGGTGGAGTAAGAGAGTATTTTGATGAAAACAACAAGATAAAGATTCGCCATGCAAATATGGAGAACTTTGTTTGTGGATATAGTGAAGAGCCTGATTTTTCAGATTCTCATTACATGTGTGAGGTAAAACCTTATAGTATAGAGGAAATACGGGCAAGTGGCGAGTTTAAAGAAGATGAAATTGAAGAAATATTAAAGCAAAGAGGTGGTGGCAATACAAGGTTTGACAGGAGAGGGGTAGAGCAACATAACGACAATAAAATTCTTGTTCTTGAATTTGAGGTAAAAAGTTTTAATGAACCTGCTTATGAGAAAAGAGTAAACAGCTTTGGGAATAAGAAAATAAATAAAACAGATTACAACAAAAAAAGCAACGACAAAAGAACAATAGTAAAAGACGGGTACAAAGTTATATATAAAGGGAAGTGGATAATTTCTACTGACTACGTATTTGATTATGGTCTTTGCACTAATATGAAGAGGTCAAAGAACCAACTCAAGGAAACTACATTTTCTTGGCACCTAATGGCTCCTAACCAAGACCAGATGAACTTTTTTGGGGTTACAGAAGCAATGGTTCCAATTGGAGATCAAATTCAATTGGCATGGCTTAAAATACAGAACTTACTATTAAACGCTGTTCCTCCCGGGATTGCATTTGACTTATCAGCATTAGAAAACCTAAACTTAGGGCATTCAGGAGAAAAATGGCTACCTAGAAAAGCTCTGGAAATGTATAGGCAAAGAGGTGATATGCCTTTTAGATCACAAAGAGAAGACGGGGAACCAATGAACACCCAATCCATTATACCTATTCAGAATAAAGTAGCAGTAGAAATTAATAACTTTGTTAACCTTGTTAATGGGTTTATGGGAATACTCAGGGATAATATAGGTTTTAATGAAGTAACAGATGGGAGTACACCAGATCCTAGAACACTTAACGGAGTAGCCAACCTTGCATACCAAGCAACCACAAATGCACTTAACCATATTATTCAAGGTACTAAATTCTTAAATGAGAATGTAGCGGACAGTATAGTAATTAGATTGCAGGATGCTTTTGGGGCAGGAGAAAATGCATACAAGAAAGCATTAGGAATAAATACAGAGAGATTTTGGAAAGTATTATCTAATATAACCATTCATGAGCTATCACTTAAATTTGAAGACAAGCCAAATGATGAAGAAAAAGCCGTCCTTAATAGAAGGATGGAGTTGGCTGAACAAGCAGGTCAAATAACTGTAGCAGATTCTACCTACATAGATACCATTGATAATGTAAAAGAAAAAGCAATGGTTCTCGCTTATCTTGTTAAGAAAAACATGGCCGATAAACAAGCTATGGATATGCAGAATATACAGGCAAATGCTCAATCACAACAAGAGAGTGCCGCTATGACTGCTCAAATGGAAGAAAAGAGACTAGAGTTAGAATATGGGTATAAGTCTCAACTTCAAAGAGAGCAGAATGAAGCTTTATTTGTAATAGAGAGATTAAAGTCAAAAACAAGAATAGATGAAGCTGACATTAAAGAAGCCGGAAGAGCCTTTACAAAACAATTAGAGAACGAGGGCAAGCAGACTATAAAACAAATGGAATCTGTTAAGGATAACAATAAAACAAAATAAATTCATTAATTTAGTAAAAAATTAAATAGTATGGGAATTGATATTGATCAGATTTTAAGGGATAAAGGAGTTAAAGATAATGAGGCTGACACATTAGTTGAAGATGCTCCTGTTGAAGAAACAGTTATTGAGGACACGCCATCAAACGATACTCCTGATGAAGCCCCTGTTGAAAAAACAGAGACTCAAAAAGAAGATCCGATTAAAGAAGACCCTATTAAAGAAGATAGGTTTCCAGAAGATAGGTTCAATGGAAAATTTAAAAATTGGGATGAAGTAAACTCAAGCATAGAAGAGTTAGAACAGCTAAAGGCAAAAGAGCCTGAGAATCCATTTAAAGATGATTATATTAAAAAGGTTGTCGATGCGTACAACCAAAAAGGAGACTTAAAAGACTTCTTTAAAGCTCACGCTGTCAACTGGAAAGAAATGGCAGCAGAAGATGTTCTTAAAGAGGCTTTCAAAGATAAGTATAGCGGTATTGATAAAAAGCATATCAATAGACTATGGGATAAGGAGAAGGAGAAGTATGACCTTGATTCTGATGACGATGATGACATTGAATTAGGAAAAGCATTAATGGAAAGAGATGCTAATGAAATAAGGGAACAAAGAGTAAAAGATCAGGAGGGGTATCTTCAGGTAGAGCCAAAAGTGGAAACACCTAAATACACTCCAGAACAAATAAGAGAATCAATTAAAAGAATACCAGAGGTAGAAACGTTCTTAAAAGATAAGAGCATAACGTACAAGATTGGTGATGAAGATTTTAAATTAGCAGTGAAAGACTCTAATTTTATTCTTGAAGCCTTGGCTGACGATAGAGTTCTTATTAATAAGTTCATTAAAGCAGATGGGAATCATGATATAAAAGGGTTTATTGATGTAGTGAATTATGCAAATGATCCGGAAGGAGTGCGAAAGGCATGGTCTGATCATAGCAAAACACTTGGAAAGACTGAGATAATCGACCAAGACTACAAAAACACAACTCTTAAAAATCAGCCTAATTCTGATAAAAATGCCGAGGTATCTTTTCAGGAAGGATTAGCAAAAGCCTTCGCAGCAAAACATAAAAGCAAGAAATAAAAATGGAAAAAGGCACATTAAATAGGCAATTTGTATCTGAACTGGCCTTCATGGATCAGAGAGAGATACTAAAAGACGTTTTGGACATCTACGATGAGATGAACCAGATCGTAGATATTATGGAAATGACAGATAAATATGTCCCAACATCACAGGATGTATATAATCTGCATGTAAATACTAGACTTAGCGCAACCGCAGAAGTAGCAGGAGCAGAAGTAGCACCAGTAGCAGGAGCTACCACTGACATTGTACTAACACTAGGATCTGTTAAACCTAGAATGGGTGATGTGATGCTTACTCCCGGTAGATACAGGGCTTATGTAGATGCTATATCAAGTAATACTATTACTGTAAAACCAGTAAATGACGATAATATAGCTCACGAAGCCTTCTCAGGTGGAGAAGATGTATCTTTCTTCTCAAACGCTTATGGTGAAGGTTCTAGCGTAGAAGACGGGTACATTTATCCAACATCTACTCAGTCAAACAATATCCAGATCATAAAAGGGTCTTTTTCAGTAACCGACTTAGAGGCTACCAACATGGTAGAGGTTGAATTTAAGGATCAACCTTACTTCATGATTAAAGGATCAGGCGATGCTTTTAATAGGTTTAGACTTGATGTAGCCTTTGCTTTGATATTTGGAGAGAGATCAAAAGGACTTACTAATACCGCTACTGGTAAGAATATTCCAATGACTCACGGTTTAGAGAAATCTATACGAGAGCATGGTACACAACTTCCTTTGGACATTACTAGCACTAAACAAGATTTTGAAGATGATTTCTATGCCTTTAATAGAGCAATAGATCAAGCAAGAGGGCCGAAAGAATATTGGATGTGGAACGGACCTGATGTAAATAATTTCTTTGATGATTGGTTGGCTACTAAGGAAGGCTTGAAAGCTGGTGGTATTCTTTATAATTCCTTTAATGGAAAAAACGGGAAAGACAGATCCGTACAGTGGGGATTTGATTCCTTTAAGATTTGGTCAAGAACATGGCATAAGAAGCCTTTAGACGCTTTTGATAACATCAAAGTGACCGCAGCGGCAGGACATAGCTATCCTTCTTGTTCTATGATGATTCCAATGAACAAGGTTTTGGTAGATCATAACACAGGTATGGTTGATAGGTTTAGAATTCGATACAAAGAGGCTCCAAAAGGCCAAAGACTTGGATTGAATAACACTAAAGAATACTACGAAGTAGTTGATGGTGGTCTTTCCATGAATCAAACAAATCACGAGATGAAAATGAAGGTATCTTGGAATACTTGGCAAGGTGCTGAGTTCACAGGATTGGAACATTTCGCTATAAATACATTCTAGCAAAAGAGGGGTAGTTGGTTCTACCCCTCATTTAAATTTTAAATATGAATAACTATCCAGAATTAATTGATGAAAATGGAAAAGTAGCTTGGACTACTAGACCTAGGCAACTCAAGGTGGGTGAAAAGGTGGAATATGAGTTGATAAACATAGGTAAAAGCGCATTAGACACAACCGGAAAAACACTTGCAATGCCAGAAAGATTTGGCATTAAGAAAAAAGACACTGTTAGAATTTCTTATCCTGATAAAGCTAAAAAAGAAATGGCTAAAGATGGAGATAATAGAGAGGTTGAGTATATTGAAATTGGGTACCAGCCCGGTATAAGAACTGAGGTTATTCAATTCATGAAAGCTTCAGCAGGAGTTCTTACAATTATCGGTGGTTCTTCAAAGAATCAAGAAAAGTTTGAGTTTATGGAATCCTGTAATGAAAATGAATCAAACCCAAATAGAAATACTGAGGTACAGGCTAGGTTTGCGCTAATTAATAATAAAGAAAAAGCAAGAATAGCTAGAAGTATAAGGAAAGAAAAAAGAACGGCAGCTAACAAAGCTGAGAATCTAAAAATCAATGAATTATATAGAGTAGCTATTGGTATTGGGTATCTTGAGCCTGATAAAATGGAAGAAGAAGCATTAAGAGATGTAATAGAATCCTATGCAGAGGCCAATCCAATTGAATTCTTGACTAAAGTAGAAAATCCTGACTTAGTAATTCAAGAGATTGCTATTACAGCAAAAAACAAAGGTTTTATTGATGTAAGCATGCAGAAAAGAGCTATACTTGGCAGTAATGGAGAAACGTTACATACGTGGTCACCAGAAAAAGATGCCAAATGGCCTGAGAAGTTTGTTGAATTTGTAAAATCTAAAGAAGGAGAGAAGTTTTATTCTTCCTTAAAAGACCAAATGAAAATTAACAGCTAAATGGCAATCGCAAGGAAAAGACAACCCCTCTGGCAAGTTGAGGAAATTCTATTTGAGAACCTGTCGGATAAACCGACTACTTGGGATGGCCTAGGCTTGTCCGGGACTTTTCCTTTTGTGAACTATGACGCTGTTCAATCGTTAACAGATCTTCAAAAATTACAAGCTAGAGAGAATATAGGTGCTACCGGAACATCACATGACCCAGTAACATTAGGAGAAAACAAGAACGGCCTTTCTTTGGCAGGACAAGTGCTTTCTAACGCTCTAGCTACTGATACTACAAATGGAGCCATGTCAAGCGCAGACAAGCTTAAAATGACTGGTGGTGACATATTAGTCAGTGACGGGGTAAGCGCAACAGGAACTCTTACTGGCAGGGTATTATCAGCAGGAAACGTAACCTTTAAAGTAGACGCTACTGTTCTAAGGGTAGGAGGAGAACAGAAAATTTTAGGACTCAAAAGCACAATGCGTTTCGGGGCAAATGATGGGAGTACTGCTCAAATAGTAAAGCGTTATGAGATAGATTCACTTAATTTACATAAGCTAGATTTAATGAACACTCAAAACGTTCAAGATGTAGCAGGTGAGGTACAATGGTTTTATAGCTACACCTCTAATACTGGTGCAGGAAGTCCTAAGTCAAGAGACATGATAGGCTTTGCTAGAGGTGGTATTACAGTGTTTGGAGGTAGAAGTTTACCTAATACCTATTACGATACAGTTGTAACAGATGAAGGGTCTAATGCAGGAACTCCAAGTTACCGATATCCAATGAGGCAATATTCTTACGGTATATCTCAATTTGAGACGGGTATTATTGTAGGGACAAATGCTATAAGGGTATCTAAAATAACAGGAGATACCAAACTATATGTAGAAGGAGCAATAAGGACACCTTCACCAGATGCTGGTGCAGAAGCTTCTATATTTATGGGAGACTATACAGTTGTAGCAGACGCAGCATCTAACATTAGATGGAGAGTAAAAGTGGGAANAAAGTAATTGATTTATTAGGTGTAGAAGTAATATGAAAGAGTTAAGCGTACTTATTGATTTGATAAATAAACTTTTGGCTTTAGGGTACATGAATGAGGCGGAGAAATACGCAGCAGATGAATCTATAACAAAGTTAAAAGAGCAACTAAAAGAACATGACACCACAGTTTAATATAAGGTTTTCTATTGATAGGGTTAATGATGAACTGAACCTTATATTAACTGATACCTCTGACTATACAGGGGTATCTACTTACTATGGTTTTTACAAAATAATTTATCCTGATAGTGTAGTAGTAGAAAATACTGACGTAGATAACCCTGATTTTAAAAATGGTGTTGCAATTACAACTATACCATTAAGATTAAGACAAGGGATAATTCAAGGAGAATTTTCTATAACTCAGAAGTCATACACGGATATAGGTGACTATGAATTAGAAAAGGTATTCACATTATCATTTGCCGAGCCGTCACTTATAATGAGTGATAATTCTAATTTAGTTACTCCAAGTGT
>JGI1221J11331_1000897_pt1 | contig 10052 bp, 7 predicted proteins | sample LakVidmifraction_4_FD_11331 | JGI IMG/M metagenome (IMG submission 11331) | reverse complement strand
ATATATATTTAGAAAATCAAGAAAAAGAATAGAAACTTTGTTCTCTCAATTGTGTGATCAATTTATGATTAGAAGAAATTATGCTAAGTCTTTTCAAGGTTTCAAAACAAGAATATTAGCAAAAATAACAGCATTAACTTTGGTTCAATATATCAATAAGTTTATATTTGAAAGACCGATTAATAATGTCAAAATTCAAATAATTTAATTACACCCAACGGGATAAGTTTAGTCTTATTACTTTAAAATAGCTTCAATGCCCGGCAATGTTTTTCCTTCCAAACTTTCTAGCATGGCGCCACCTCCTGTAGACACATAACTTACTTTGTCTTCAAAACCAAACTGTTTAACTGCTGCAACAGAATCGCCACCGCCAACTAAAGAAAAAGTGCCTTTTTTTGTGGCTTCAGCAATAGAATTTCCTAAAGAAATTGTTCCTTTGGAAAAATTTTCCATTTCAAAAACCCCAATAGGTCCGTTCCAAAGAATTGTTTTAGACTCCATGACTACTTTATGGAAAATTTCTCTCGATTTTGGTCCAGCGTCTAAACCTTGCCATCCATCAGGAATTTTATCAATATCACATATTTGTGTATTTGCATCATTGCTAAAACCATCTGCGGCAATTACATCAACAGGTATATGAACCTTCACCCCTTTTTCTTTTGCTTTCTTTAAAATTTCAAGTGCCAATTCCATTTTATCATCTTCACAAATTGAATCTCCAACTTTTCCTCCAAGTGCTTTAACAAAGGTAAAACTCATACCTCCGCCTAAAATTAAATGATCTACTTTATCTAAAATATTTTCGATTATCGTAATTTTTGAAGATACTTTTGCGCCTCCTAAAATTGCCAATACAGGTTTTTCACTATCTTCCAATACCTTTTTTATGCTGATAATTTCTTGAGCCAGTAAACTTCCGAAACATTTATTTTCAGGAAAGAATTTAGCCACAATTGTCGTGGAAGCGTGGGCTCTGTGAGCTGTTCCAAAGGCATCATTCACATATACGTCACCCAATTTTGAAAGTTGTTTTGCAAATGCTTCATCTCCTTTTTCTTCTTCCACATGAAAGCGCAAGTTTTCAAGCAATAAAACTTCTCCCATTTTTAAATCCGCTGAAGCTTTTTCCGCTACTTCTCCTACGCAATCTGAAACAAATTTCACAGGAACACCAAGTATTTTAGAAACTTCATCAACAATTTGTTTTAAGGAATATTTGGCTTCAACACCTTTTGGCCTTCCCAAATGCGACATTAAAATAACGGCCCCGCCATCTTTTAAAATTTTATCAATTGTTGGTTTTGCAGCCTCAATTCTTGTGGCATCAGTAACCTTAAATTTTTCGTCTAGCGGCACGTTAAAATCAACACGGATTAGTGCTTTTTTACCCTTAAAATTAATATCTTGAATCGTTTTCATCTTAAAAAAATATTTAGATTACAAATATAAGTCAATTTGCCTTGAAGAATTTAGTTATTTACGAAACCGATTTCATTACATAATATTGAAAAATTAAAAGATTGGGTTTGGAAAAGATTTAAAAAAAGAAAAAATGTTTTACTTTCGCTTCAATGGAATTTTCAGAAATTTTAGGGCAAACGCATTTGAAAAATCACTTGATGAAATCTACCGATAATGGCAGAATTTCTCATGCGCAACTATTTATTGGCAAAGAAGGCACCGGGACTTTACCGATTGCCATTGCCTATGCTCAATATATTTTATGCAAAGGCAGTAATGACTTGGAATCATGCAATTTGAGATGTTCAAAATTAATGCATCCCGATTTGCATTTTGCTTTTCCAGTGGCAACAAATGACGTGGTAAAAAGCAAGCCAGTCAGTAATTTATTTTTGGAGGAATGGCGAAGTTTTGTGGCTTTGAATCCGTATGGAAATTTATTTGAATGGCTGCAATCGATTGGTGTTGAAAATAAACAAGGGCAAATTGGCGTTGATGAGGCCGAAGAAATTGTAAAAGCATTAAAACTGAAATCTTACGAAGGCGGTTTTAAAATTATGATTATTTGGATGGCTGAAAAAATGAATACTTCCGCAGCAAATAAATTGTTGAAACTATTGGAAGAGCCTCCTGAAAAAACCGTTTTTATTTTGGTTGCCGAAAATGAAGAACAAATTATTTCAACCATAAAATCACGCTGTCAGGTATTACATTTTCCTTTATTGTCTGAAAATGATATTGTAAATGGCTTAATTGATATAGAAGGAACCGACCCGCCAATTGCAAAACAAATCGCCATTCAGGCTGATGGAAATTTCAATAAGGCCCTGCATTTATTGCACAACGACACTTCTGATGAACAATTTGAGCAATGGTTTATTACATGGGTAAGAGCAGCATTCAAGGCAAAAGGAAATGCTACAGTTATTCAATTGCTTATTGAATGGAGCGACACTATTTCAAAAACCGGAAGGGAAACCCAGAAACGATTTTTAAATTATTGCCTACAATTTTTCAGACAAGCGTTGTTGCTGAATTACAATGCAGAATCGCTGGTGTTTTTACAACCGAAAACACCCGGATTTAATCTGGAAAATTTTGCGCCTTTTGTGCACAGCGGTAATATTATAGAAATTGACAAAGAATTAAATGAGGCTATTTACCATATAGAAAGAAATGGAAATGCTAAAATAATTTTACTTGATTTGTCCATAAAATTAACCCGACTTCTTCATATAAAAGAAGAATAACCAATCACCTACTATTATGTCTATATTCAACAATCACTCCGCTGAAATTTTGGTTTTGCTGTTTCTCATCTTCACTTTTTTACAATCGGGAATCGATAAATTAACCGACTGGAAAGGAAATGTTGCTTTTATTACCGGTCATTTTAAAAATTCCCCGCTTCAAAAAATGGTTCCATTATTATTGATAACTGTGTTGATTTTTGAAGTTTCAGCAGGTATTTTAATGCTCATTGGAGGTTATTATCTTCTTACGGAAAGTACTTCAACGATAGCTCAAGTTGGGCTGGAATTAGCCGCCATTACTTTGCTCATGTTGTTAATTGGACAGCGTTTGGCTAAAGATTATGTCGGTGCCATGTCTATTGCCGTTTATTTTATTTTAACTATTTTAGGACTCTATTTGTTAAATTAAAACTTCAAAAATGAAACGAGCATTACAAATTTTGACACACATAGAAATAATTAATGGCGAACAGCATCTGTTACCGCTAAAAAATAAAATTTAAACAGATGAAAATATTGGGAATAGGTTCTCGAATTAATCACGAGGAATTCGGATTGGGGGTAGTAACCAATGTGAGCACAAAAGATTATTGGGTTACTTTTATTGAAAACGGACTGGAAACCATTGCGATTGACAGCAAATTTGAAATTATTGAATGTGTTGAAAATGAGGTAGATACCGTTAGTTTTTACGACATTGAAACTTCCTTAAAAAATTTGCTAAAACAATGGTCAGATATTTCTGAAGTTGTTCATCTTAGCGACCGATGGAAAGGCGGAAAATTAATTATGGAGCCGAAAGACCCAAAATTGGCCAGTAAAGAAATTCCAATCGAGACTTTTTTTCATAAAATTGTGATGGTAAGAGACCGATTGAGAGTGATGGAACAAAAAATAAATTCGAGTAAATTAGATGATTTGGATAAAGTTGATTTGCAACAATACATCACCAGAATTTATGGAAGTTTAACCACCTTCAACATTTTGTTCAAAATTAAAGAACAGCAATTTGAAGGTTCAAAATCAGAATAATACCATTTAAAATAAAAAAGCCGGTCTAAAATAATTTTTAGACCGGCTTTCACTTTTTAAATTTATCCTATAAAATACCTTGATCAAGCATAGAGTCGGCAACTTTTATAAAGCCGGCTATATTCGCTCCTTTAACATAGTTGACATATCCATCGTTTTCAGTTCCGTATTTAGAACAAGCCGTATGAATTGAAGACATAATTTGATGCAATTTTGCATCCACCTCTTCAGAAGTCCAGTTTAATTTCATGGCATTTTGTGACATCTCTAAACCAGATACACCTACACCTCCTGCATTTGCCGCCTTACCCGGAGCAAATGGCAATTTGTGTTCATGAAACAAATCTATAGCTTCTGGCGTACAACCCATGTTGGATACTTCAACAATATATTTTACGCCGTTTGCAATTAATAATTTCGCATCCTCCCCATCCAATTCATTTTGGATTGCGCTAGGCATAGCGATATCGCAAGCAACTTCCCATGGTTTTTTACCTGCAACAAATTTAGCTTCCGGAAATTCTTCTGCATAAGGAGAAACAATGTCATTATTTGAAGCTCTAAGCATCAATAAATAATCAATTTTTTCTGCATCTAAACCTTTCTCATCATAAATATATCCATCAGGTCCAGAAATGGTAATCACTTTACCACCAAGCTCTGTAACTTTCAAAGCAACACCCCAAGCAACATTACCAAAACCTGAAACAGAAACCGTTTTATTATTAAAAGTATCGTTTTGAGTTTCTAACATTTGTTTTGTAAAATAAGTTGCACCAAAACCTGTTGCTTCCGGTCTTATTAAACTTCCTCCCCAATTTAAACCTTTACCGGTGAAAACACCCGTATTTTCAAACTTTAATTTTTTATACATTCCATACATAAAGCCTATCTCTCTGCCTCCAGTTCCAATATCTCCAGCAGGAACATCCTGACTAGGGCCAATAATGCGCCATAATTCTAACATAAAGGCCTGACAAAAACGCATAATTTCTGCATCTGATTTTCCTTTAGGATTAAAATCGGATCCTCCTTTACCGCCACCCATTGGTAGCGTAGTCAATGCATTTTTAAATGTTTGCTCAAATCCTAAAAATTTAAGAATACTTAAGTTTACACTTGGGTGAAGGCGAATTCCTCCTTTATATGGCCCAATTGCATTGTTAAATTGTACTCTGTATCCTAAATTAATCTGAACATTTCCTTCATCATCTACCCAGCAAATTCTAAAACTTAAAACACGGTCAGGTTCAACCAATCGTTCAATAATTTTAGCCGCTTCATACTGAGGGTTTTCATCATAAATTGTTTGGATAGATTCTAACACCTCATGAACAGCTTGTAAATACTCCTTTTCACCTGGATGTTTGGTTTCAAGGTTTGTCAATATATTTTTTACATTCATAATAATATAATTTAAACGTATGTGAAATTTATTAAATATTTAAATAATCTGCTACAAAATTACAGATAATATATTAATTTATAATTAAAAAAAGAGTCAATTTTTATTTATTTTCGCATTTTTCTCAAACGTTTTCGTTAAAGAAAAACAAATAGCGCAAATAAGACTCTTTTTATACTTAAAAAAAAACGTGGAATTTGAATTTTTGCTGTTTAAATTCCCTAATTAAAGTTTACTTAAGGCCTTCAAAAGGCACATCATCAATAAATTTTTCCGATGGGTTTTGAAATTTGTTAAATTTAATTCCCTCCTTAAAAATAGCTGCCTTATTGCTTTTTCCCTCAATAATAACGGTTAATGGTTCTTCAAAACGCACATGCCTTAAATATTCGTCTTCATATATCGTTTTTTGTTTGTTTAAATAGTCCAAATTAAAAAATCCGTCATCCATAAAAGGGTTTATGGTTAAATAACCTACTTTAAACGATGTTAAATTCTGAAAAAAGTGTGTTCCTTGACTTGGATCAATTCTAAAATTATTAAGACCGGCTTCAACAATTATTTTTGCTGATGCTATTTGTGGCCAAATTACAGGAATTCCTAACCATGGATCGCTTGACCCCCATCTGCCTGGCCCAACTAAAATATAGTTTTTATCCAATTCAGCAAATTTTTTATTAATTTGTTCAACTGCTGTTGCTATTTTCCTTGTATTTGCCGCATTAAAAGTTTCAGGTTTAATATAAATTAAATCATGAATATTCTCATAATTCCCATTACCCAACGCCGATTCTGAATAAATTATGGTGTCTTCAACATTAAAGTTCTCGGGAAGTGTGCTCAGGGTATCAATATTTTCTACAATGGGTCTAATTTGCAAAAAACTAAATTCTTTTGAATTTCCTTTTGGCACATCCAAATTAACGGCAAACTCAATTTCAATGGGATTACGCATTTCACGTTGTCCAATACGCAGTAAATCCTGTAAAATTTCCGGTAGTGGAAACGTATTGTATTTTAATATATTATCGAAAGTAATTACGCGAATACCATCGTGCAAAACTCCCGGTTTAATAATATTATTTTGTAAATCATAGGTGGAAGCAACAAATTTTAAAGATCCATGCTTTTCCGCATTTCTAATGGAAATTTTCTTTTTATTAATGGCTTCGCTTGTTGAGGCAACATAACTATCAGGATTCATATCTAAACCGTAAAAATATTGCTGTGTATCGCGTTGGGTAGAGCCCGGATTAGAGAGTTGAAGCACCTTTTTTGGATGGTAAGGCGAAAACCTTAAAGTATTTCCTCCCCCTCCAACAATCATTTCGCCTAAACCAAGCGCTATATTTGCGGTACCTTCATTGGGTAATTCCTGTTCAATAGGATAAAAATTTATGGAACGGGCTACTCCGGAAATGTTCGGATAATAAACATCATCATATTGTTTGCCTGTAACCTCTTGTAAAATAACAGCCATTTTATCCTCTTCAATAGAATGGTAAGTTGCTTTTAAATACATTTTACTGTTTTGAAAATAAGCAGACGCCATTACCGATTTAATAGCACTGGCAACCAAGGCTACCATTCTTTCTTTGTCTGTATTTGGGATCATATAAGTAGAAAATACACCTGCAAATGGCTGATAATGGGAGTCCTCCAAAACACTGGAGGAGCGCACTGCTATTGGTGATTTTGTTACGTTTAAAAAAACACGAATGTCTTCCAAAACCCATTTTGGCAATGGTTTTGATATAAATTTATTTAAAATTTCTTCATCATCATTACAGTTGGCCACAAACCCAATAAGGTCATGTTTTTCCATAAACTCATCAAATACTTCTGTACTTAATACTACCGTTCGGGGTATGGAAATGTTAACATCTTTATACTTGTTGAACAGTTTATGTCGTTTCAAAAAGGAATCTATAAATGCCAACCCTCTCCCTTTTCCTCCTAAAGATCCTTCTCCAATCCTTGCAAATCCTAAATATTCATCATAGGTGTTTTTGCTGAATTTTGAAATAACACCTCTTGACCTGTATACGCGATAAGCTCTAATAGCTCTAATTAAAAATTCTCTGATTTCCTCCGGATTTTCAAAGTCTTCAAATTCAACCTTACTAAATAAATTAGCCAAAGGAAAAAGCGCCCTCGATTTTAACCATTTTGAGTATTCACTCCTTTTGGCATGATAAACTATAGCGTCCGAGGTTACCATATTTAATGCTTTTTGAAAACTGTTTAAATCTTCGACAGTTGCCAAAATTTTCATTTGAGTAGGATCCCAAAATTCAAAAGCCCCAAACGAAAAATATTTAGTGATGTAATTTTTTAATTCCTTTCCTAATGTTTCCGAGTGCTTATATAAAAATTTTCCTTTTAGTTCTAAGGCCCGTTTTTCATTATTTTGATCCGAAGACTGAACCAAGAACGGAAAATAGCGTTTCAAACTTCTTACATATTTTAAAAATTCGAACCCGGCATTAGGATCACGTTTTCCACCCTTAAAATAACTGACATCTGAAATAATTCCTAAAAGATTGTGCTTATACTTTTCAAAAAGAGCCAAACCTTCTTCATAGTTTGTTGCCAGCAATATTTTTGGTCGACCACGCATAAGCATCATTGCCCTGTGCTCATTTAAGCCTTCAGACATAAATGATTGCGTTTGTTTTAAAATAATTTTATACATAATGGGCAAATACCTCGAATAAAATTTCAAGGAATCTTCCACAAGCAAAATGGCTTTAACTCCAATTTGATTGATGTCCTTTTCGGCATTCATGCTGTCTTCGGTAAGTTTTATAATGGCCAGGAAAATATCCACATTTCCGTTCCAATGAAAAACAAAATCGATAATTCCCGTATTTTCGCTCAGCACTTTTTTTCTTAATTCAGACGAATAATGGCTCAAAGCGGCAATTGGTATGGCCGGATAAGCCTCTTTTATCAATTTTGAAGTTTCAAAAGCCTTGTAGTTGCCAATATCCAGCCAAGTCATAACCAAGTCTATTTTATCTGAATTCAGCATACCAATAGCTCTTTTGGCGGAGTTGGCATGAATAAAACTTGGAGGATATCTTAAATTCAGTGCCATATATTCATTAAAAATACGTTCATCAATCCTACCGTCTTCTTCCAACATATAAAAATCATAATTAGAGCAAACAATAAGTACTTTGTTAATTCTGTTTTGCATAAGTTGGTTAAACGCAACCTCTTCAAACTCATAATTTTTTAAATCGGGCAGTGGATTTTTGTTCATTTTTGATGGCATTTATTTACAAATGCAAGATATCATTTTCAGCGTGAATTTTTATGTTTTTATAAAGATTAATTAGATTTACAAAACACAGTTGATTGCTCTATATAAAATTTTTAAGGAATAAACCAACGTGGTTTAATTACTTCCCATAAATTATTTAAGATTTGAACAACCTATTTTTATTCAACAACGATGTTTTTTAAATTTTAATTGAAAAAATCTTCAACACACAACCCTGATCCTTAATTATTATATAAACATAAAATTATGTAAATTTGCATCCTAATTTTCTATAAAATGTTAGATAAAGTAAAAGAACTGATTGGCGAAGTATTGGCATTTAACGCGACTTCCAAAGATGAAATTGAATCTTTCAGAATTAAATTTTTGGGCAAAAAAGGATTGCTTAACGATTTATTTGTTGAATTTAAAAACGTAGCTCCAGCTGAAAGAAAAGATTTCGGACAAGCTTTAAATACGTTAAAAGACGCTGCACAAGATAAAGTTAATCAGTTAAAGGAAGCTATAGAAAATTCAAGTGAACAAAAAGGGATTTATGACGATTTAACGCGGCCGGCCGAACCTATTGAATTGGGTTCGCGTCATCCAATATCTTTGGTAAGAAACAAAATTATTGAAGTGTTTTCACGCATTGGTTTTACCGTTTCTGAAGGACCGGAAATTGAAGACGACTGGCATAATTTTACGGCGCTAAACTTACCGGAATATCATCCGGCCCGTGATATGCAGGATACCTTTTTTATCGAAAAAAATCCAGATCTTTTATTACGTACGCATACTTCATCGGTACAGGTGCGTTATATGGAAAATCATAAACCTCCCATTCGCACAATTTCTCCGGGACGTGTTTTTAGAAATGAAGACATTTCGGCGCGTGCACATTGCATTTTTCATCAGGTGGAAGGATTGTATATTGATACCGATGTTTCTTTTGCTGATTTAAAACAAACTTTGTTGTATTTCACAAAGGAAATGTTTGGGAAATCAAAAATTCGCCTGAGACCTTCTTATTTTCCATTTACAGAACCAAGCGCGGAAGTTGATATTTATTGGGGACTGGAAACCGAAACCGATTATAAAATCACGAAAGGAACCGGCTGGCTGGAAATTATGGGTTGTGGAATGGTAGATCCAAATGTGCTAAAAAACGCTAATATTGATCCTGAAATTTATTCAGGTTATGCTTTTGGAATGGGAATTGAACGTATTGCGATGTTGTTGTACCAAATTCCCGATATCAGAATGTTTTATGAAAATGACGTTCGGTTTTTAGAACAGTTTAAATCTGTATATTAAATATTAGAAGTTAGATATTAGAAGTTAGATATTAGAAGTTTGTTCAGTGTACGTCCCTGATATAGGTTGACCATAAAAGTCAAATTATATGAGAGCAAATTTAAAACAAATTAGGAAACATCGACTTTATTCAGACGAATTTAAGAAGGAAATAGTTTCTATATTTGAGAGTGGTAAATACAGTGTTCCTCAACTGGAGAGACTTTATGGCATTTCAAATGTACTTATTTACAGATGGATTTATAAATTTTCTACCTTTAATGAAAAAGGATTTAGAGTTATTGAGATGAAGGCAAGTAGTATCACAAAA
>JGI1221J11331_1000893_pt1 | contig 10069 bp, 5 predicted proteins | sample LakVidmifraction_4_FD_11331 | JGI IMG/M metagenome (IMG submission 11331) | reverse complement strand
TGAGCGATTTAAAATTACGAATTCAAAATTTGTAAGGATTGAAGGGAATTCCGAAGAAAATATTGATTCCGGTATTTATGAGGTTTTGATAACTGATAGGAGCAGAGAAATAACTCTACTAAAAAAGCATAGATTAAAAGAAAAGGTGAATCTCGATAAAGAGGTTTCAGTTTATATATATAAGAAAAAGGATAGTGAATTTGTTTTGGAAAAATCTGGGGAATTATTTTTCCTGAAAGACAGGGATGACTTTCAGAAAATATTTCCTAAACATAAAAATGATATTTCAGGTTTTTATAGAGACTATCGGTCTTTGCGAAGAGCTAATCCCGATAGATTTATGACTAATTTAGTCGGCTTTTTAATCACTAAAAATTAATGAACTGAATGAAAAAAATTTTACTTTCCTCATTCTTAATATTTTTATCTTTTACCTCCTTTGCCCAGGAAAAAAAATATTCTATTGCTGCTGAAGGAAATTCTATAAAAGAAGTTCTTTTAAAACTTGAAGATAAAACCAATTATACATTTTTCTTTGTTGATAGTTGGATGGCGTCTAATCCTGTTTCTGTAGATTTTAAAGAAAAATCGCTGTCTACCATTCTAAATGAAATTTTTAAAGATACCTATTTAAATTACTACGTATATAACGACCAAATTATTCTAACCCGCAACAATTTGATTTATGATAAGTTGCCCGAAGGTTTTTTTGGAAAGGTAAATGATACGATACAAGGTGACATTTCGGAAAGAGAGAACACAGAGGATGAGAATGACGCTACTATTAATCTTATTTTTTATAACGGAATTCAAAATAGTACTGTAAATCAATCGGTTAAAACGGTAACTATTGGAAAAGAAGTCGCCAGTAATAATAAAAAAAAATATAGCCTAAGCGGAATAATTACCGATAAAATAAGTGGAAAGCCCATTTCCAATCTTGCCATTTTAGTTAAATCTAAGAAGTTGGGAACCATAACCGATGCGAACGGGTACTATGAAATTAAATTACCACAAGGGCAGAATCTTCTTGAGACTCAATCTTTAGGTTCAGAAAACCTAAAAACAAGGGTGGTGATGTATAATAATGGATCCCTTAATATAAGCCTGAATGAAACTTATGAAGAATTGGGGGAAGTCTTTTTAGAAACAACCAATGACGATAATGTTTCTGATGCTATGACCGGCTCAGAAACAATTGATGTGGAGCAAATAAAAAATATTCCTTTAGTATTGGGAGAAAGGGATATTTTAAAAGTCGCCACAACCTTACCCGGAATTACCAAAGCTGGGGAAGGCGCAGCTGGTTATAACGTGAGAGGGGGCAGGGCAGACCAGAACCTTATTTTACTTGACGATGCTGTGCTCTATAATCCTTCACATTTTTTCGGAATATTTTCTGCTTTGAATCCTTTTACTTCCGGCGAAGTAAATATTTACAAAGGTAGCATACCCGCTAAATATGGTGGGCGGTTGTCATCGGTCTTTGATATACATACTAAAAATGCAAATACCCAAAAGTTTGGTGGGGAAGCGGCAATTGGCCCCGTTACCAGTAATTTGTCCTTGGAAATTCCGGTGGTTAAAAATAAATCTGGGCTTATTATTGGAGGACGAGCAACTTATTCGGACTGGATATTAAATAATCTAGATGAAGAATCCCTAAATAATAGTGAAGCTTCCTTTTACGATATCATAGCGAAATACCATCATAGTTTTGATGATAAAAATAAAATTCAGGCAACCGGATATTTCAGTAAAGATAAATTCAGCCTTACTTCAGATTCTTTATTCAGTTATCAAAATAGGTTAATGTCCATAAACTATGAACATAAATTTACCGATAAACATAAAGGAAATATTATTTTTTCTAACAGTGATTATAAATTCGATGTAGATTATGAAAATGATCTTAGGGATAATTTTAAGTCAGGATATAATATTAATGAAAGTGAACTAAAGTTGGTATTGGAATATGAACTAAACAAGAATCATAAATTCACTTATGGTTTATCCAGNAANCTCTATATAGTAAACCCGGGAGAAATTAATCCTTTAGGAGACGATTCAGAAATCACTTCTCTGGAAATACCCCGGGAGAAGGGACTGGAATCTTCGGCGTTTCTTTCAGATGAATTTAAAATAAGTGATAAACTGCTCTTAAATGCTGGAGTACGCTATTCTATATATGCGGCTTTGGGAGAAAGAAATCAGCGAATCTATGAACCTGGGGTCCCAAAAACGGCAGCCACGGTTTTAGATACCGTAAATTATAGCAATAATGAGATAATTGAAACCTACGGAGGAGCAGAGGCCCGAATCTCGGCCCGTTACTTTTTAAAACCGGATTTTTCGGTAAAAGCTTCTTATAATAACACCTATCAATACATTCATACCTTAACAAACAACACTACCGTTTCCCCTACAGATATTTATAAATTATCGGATTTGAATGTAGCACCCCAGCGCGCAACTCAATATTCTTTGGGACTTTATAAGAATATAGCTAATAATCTATACGAATTAAGTGTGGAAGGGTATTATAAGAGATCTAAGAACCTACTTGATTTTAAAACCGGTGCGAAACTATTTTTAAATAAAAATGTAGAAACCGAAGTCCTTCAGGGAGAAGGTAAATCTTACGGAGTGGAATTTCTTGTGAAGAAAACAAGGGGCAAACTAAACGGATGGTTGGGATACACTTATTCCAGATCCTTAATTAAACTAGATAGCGAGTTTAATGAGCAAGTTGTGAATGCCGGAAAATATTTCCCTTCAAATTTTGATAAGCCTCACGATGTTAGTCTGGTTGCTAATTATAAGATTACCAAGAGATTCAGTTTCTCGGCAAATTTCGCTTATCAAACAGGTCGGCCGGTAACGTATCCTACCGGGAAATATGATTTTAACGGTGCGGAGTATGTTTTTTATAGCGATCGAAATAAATTTAGAATACCAGATTATTATAGATTAGACTTAAGTTTTAATGTAGAAGGAAACCATAAAATAAAGAAGTTAGCGCATAGCTTTTGGAATATTTCGGTTTATAATGTGCTGGGTAGAAATAATCCGTATTCCGTGTTTTTTGTAACTAAAGATGGAAATGTGGAAGCTTTACAAAGCTCTATTTTTTCTATTCCTATTCCCACAATCACTTATAATTTTAAATTTTAAGTATGAAAAGTTATACTATAAAATATATACTTGTCTTTAGCTTGTTCTTATCCTTTGCAGGCTGTGTGGAGCCTTTTGAGATAGAGGGCGAAAACTTTGAAAGTGCCCTGGTTATTGAGGCAACGATTACCAATGAATATAAAAACCAGGAAATTAGCCTTTCTAGAACTTACGCCCTTAATGCTGAAGGTCCCAATCCCGAGTTGGGAGCCCGGGTAAAAGTTTTGGACCTGTCTGGGAACTCTTATGAATTTAGGGAAGAGGAACCGGGATTATACACATCTTATCAGCAATTTTCGGCTAAGACAAATCGCTCTTATCAAGTAGAAATTACTACCAGGGACGGGAGAACGTATTCTTCGGAACCAGCTAAACTTACCGCTGCCGGCAAAATTACAGAAATGGATGTAGTGAAAACAAGACAAACGATAGATGGGGTAGAAAAAGAAGGCCTGGCCGTAACTGTTAATTCGGGTAAAAACGATTCGAAATACTATCGTTATACTTATCAGGAAACCTACGAGTTTCGTTCTTTCTTTCGCATACCAAGTAAATTGATTATTGAAGATGGAGGCTTAAAAATTGTTCCTAAAACGGAGGAGGATTATCTATGTTATGTGACAAAGGATTCTGAAAAAATAATAATTTCCAGCTCTTCAGATATAGATAGTGAGGCGATAAGTCGTTTTCCGGTTAGGTTTTTAAGTAAAGAAAATTCGGCGATCACTTATCGGTATAGTTTATTGGCCACCCAATATAGTATGACCCGCGAAGCTTACAATTTTTACGAAGTTTTAAATGAATTGTCTGGTTCCGAAAGTCTTTTCTCCCAAAATCAACCGGGTTTTGTGAATGGAAATGTTTATTCTGTAGATAATGCTGACGAAAAGGTACTTGGTTATTTTAGTGTTTCGGCCGTAGATTCTCAACGAATATTCTTCAATTTTACCGATTTTTACGATAGAAGCGAAAGGCCTTCCTATCCTTTTGATTGCAATATTAGTCGACCAGAATATTTAGTTCTGTTCAATGCGGTTGAAACAGATTTAGTTGGGCTTATTAGTCAAGCAAATGGACCACCAGACGGCGAAGGCATGGGGCCTTACAGGGTGGCTTCAAAAACCTGTGTAGATTGTAGGTCCGTTGGTGTTAATGTAAAACCCGATTTTTGGGAAGAATAAAAAACGTATATGAAAGGAATATATATAGCTTTATTATTTTTAGTTTTAGGTTGCTCTGTCTTTGGTCAAGAGCCTGCAGTTTCTACGCAGCAGTTTAAACCACAGGAAAAAGTTTTTTTAGAGTATAATTCTTCGCTTACTCTTCCCGGAGAATACCTGTATTATAAAGTTTATGTAATTAATGAAGCATCCAATAAACTAAGTTCTTTAAGCAAGATAGCTTATGTAAAAATGATTAATGAAAGGGGAGAGTCCATTTTCACCCATAAGATTAATACAAATTCTGGCACCGGTAATGGTGAATTTTTTATACCTACAGATATTGCTTCGGGTACTTATAAGTTGATTGCATTTACCAGGTGGATGTACAATAGAAGTGCTACCAATTACTTTAACGCCACTCTATTTATTATTAATCCTTACACTACCAAACGTGAAAATAGTTTAGAACGTGTTGCGCAATCGCAAGTAGAGAGCAATAATTTTGATCCTAAAAAAGAAATTTCAACTAAAGGAATTATTACATTAACAAAAGCAGGAACATTTAAAAAAAGGGAGGAAGTAAAGATTCATTTAGACTCCGCAAAATTAGCAGGCGGTAACTATTCGTTGTCTGTATATAAAAAGAATAATTTTCAGGTTCCCGAGAAAATTAGTATTCCTAATCTTACGGAGGCATATCCCGCAAATGGAAATTTAAAAAATACTGCTGAAAAAAGTTTTCTTCCAGAGCTGCGGGGAGACTTATTCAGGGGGGAAATTTCTACGACAAATAAGAAATTGTCTGTCGCAAATCGAAGTTTAGCCGTATCGGTACCTCAGGAAAATTTTCAGCTTAAAATAAGCAATACGAATAAGGAAGGGACTTTCTATTTTAATCTTGATGCCAATCAGAGTATCGATAATTTGTTCGTTCAGGTATTAGGAGAAAATGCGGATCAATTTGAAATTGAATTAGATTCGATTCCAAATTTCGATTATTCATCCCTGGATTTTCCGACATTAGAAATAAGTCCCGATATGGAATCGGAGATTATATCAAGAAGCATTCAAAATCAGGTAGAGAATAGCTATTACAGCATTAAACCCGATACTTTAAAGGTATTGGGAAAAGAGGAGCCATTTTTTGGCACTAAAAATATTGAAGAATTTCCTTTAGATGCCTATACCAGGTTCCCAACGGTTAAGGAAACTTTTATAGAGGTAATCACCGCCGCTAAAATTAGAAAAGATAAAAATGGGAAAAGTGTTTTTGGGGTGTATGCCAAAAACAGTGAGGCAATGTTTATTAGTAGCGCCCTGTTGCTTGTTGACGGACTTTATATTGAAAACACAGAGGCTCTAATGAATTACAGTGCCAGTAAAATAGACCGTATTAAAGTGGTTAGAAATGAATATTATTACGGATCTAAAATTTTTGGGGGAGTTATTTCTATTGAAACCAAAGAGAATGATTTTGTAGAAAGTTACCAGTCGGCCTCTTTAAAGAAATTCGATATTATCCCGATTGAAACTTCTAAAAACTATTATGTGGTTAATTACAAAAAACAGGATCTAGATAGAATCCCAGATTTTAGAAGACAGTTGCTGTGGAAACCAAACCTCACTAATTTCCAAAATATAAATTTTTTCACCTCAGATGTAGATGGAGATTATATAATCACGCTACAGGGCATAGATAAATATGGGAAGATTGTTTTTGATCAAAAAGAATTTCAGGTAAAATAGATTGAAGTTCTGCTCGAAATAAAAGTTTCGCCACCAATCTACAAATATTTTTAGTTCCAAAAAAAGATCAAAGCGTTTTAGATAGAACGCTGATTATGCAGATTTCCGCGGATAAAAATGCTCATTGAAAAAGCTTTTACTCGATAATCGAGATTTAAATGCTCCCAGGCCTGCCCGAATTGAATTCATTCTTGCGGGCTTGCCTCGAGGACTTTACGTAAAAAATCATATTTTATCATAAGAAATCAGCGTTATCTGCGTTCCATTTTAAAAGCAACAATCTTAATTTCTGACACCAAGGCACAAATGTAGATTCCTCTTTAGTAGTCGCTAATCGAAAATGGCTTTTACGATGGTCATTATACCTTTAAAGAGTAAGAAAATAGCAGCGAACATCGCCAGTATTCCGAATATTAAAACAGGAATATAAAGGAAGTGGGTCTGGTTGTTAAAGGCGGTAAACAGCACTGTTGGCCCAATGAAGATTAATGGAATGGCAAAAGCCAGGTATTTTATTCCCTTGGTTAATATTTCTTTATTGGTATGTTTCATTTATCTCACAATATAAGAAGTTGAATCGACTTCAGACAATTGAAAGTAGCCAAATGGATAATTTTCTTTGTTGGTTTCATTAACAATATTGCCTTTAACCGTGGCCGGTTGGGTCTCAAAAGGGCCGCCCCCACTTCCCACCTGGGATCTCAGGATAAATAAATATTCATAATAAGCCTTAGAAATTCCGCTCATTTCTATTTGAATAGTATCGTTTACCTCAATTTCTTCATTAGAATAATAGCCAAAAATTCTATTGCCATTAGAAAATTCATCTTCATAAATTTCAAGTTTGGTCTTGTCGTTTTTAAAGGTAAAAAGATAAAAATTAACCTCGGCTGCAGGATCCTGGTAAAATGCTTTTAACTCTATTTCATCGCCAGCAAAACCACCTGTTTCAGTTTGTTGTATACTTTCAATTTCGGTAACCGAAATCATTTTTTCACTTGCCGAATATATTTCGTCTTTGTAGTTTATCTTAAGTTGATATTCTTCATTTAGTTCTAAATTCAGGATCTTATTAATATATATGCCATTGTTTGCATGGCTAAATTCAAAAGTATTTCCGCTGGCATCTGTGAGTTCAATGAGGGCATCTTCCACGGGTACAATAGCTTCATCATAAAAACCTGTGGTTTTAGACAGTAAGATGCTTTGCATAGTATTTTCGGCATCTTTATATTGTTCAAGAGAAGCATTAATCACCAATCTTGCCCTGTTTTCTTCAAGATCTACATCTACCACTTTTTCGCAGGAACTAACTAAAATCATAACAAGACTTAAGTAAAGAAGCTGTTTCAAATTATAATGACGCTTATTTTTTATAATGGATAATAAAATTTTCATACTTAAAAACTGAAATTATAGGTTACCGATGGGATAATTCCGAAGAGACTTAAACGTACCGCTTCGTTTACTCCGTTATCGCTGTTACGTCCAAAGTTTAGAGAATAGGTGTTTTGCCGATCATACAAATTATAAAGCCCGAAGTTCCAGGAAGATTTAAAATTATTACTCTCCGGTTTTGGAGTGTAGGTTGCTGAAACATCCAACCTATGATAAGCGGGCAGACGGTTTGAATTCCTCTCTCCAAATACCGGAACTGTTATATTTCTATAGTTGTACTGGCCGTTGGGAAAAGTGGCGGGAAGTCCTGTTTGGAATATAAAATTGGAATTAAGTTGCCATTTTGGCGATAAATCATAGCTAAGAGTAAGGCTTACATCATGTGTTTTGTCGTAACCTGCGGCATACCAGTCCCCATTATTAATTCCCGATTCTTCGGGAGTTCGGCCCGGGGTTCTCTGTTCAGCTCTGGAAAGGGTATAGGCCAACCATCCGGTTAACCTGCCTTTATTTTTCTTTGCCAGGACCTCAAGTCCGAAAGCTCTGGATTTTCCATTTAGAATAACTGTTTCAATATTATTATTGGCAATCAGGTTGGCACCATCTACATAGTCTATACGGTTCTTTATGTTTTTATAAAAAGCTTCGGTCTCCAGAGTATATTTTCCGTTTAAGAAATTCTGAAAATAACCAACCGCATACTGGTCCAGGATTTGAGGTTTTATAAACGGGCCACTAGGTGCCCAAACGTCTAATGGAGTAGGGGAACTGGTATTCGAAATTAAATGCAGGTATTGCGCCATCCGGTTATAGCTAGCTTTAATAGATTGATCATTGTTAAAACTATAAGCCAGAGCTAATCTTGGTTCCAGGTTAGAGTAAGTTTGAATAACTTCAGATTTTGAGTAGGATTGTTCTCTTATGGGCTCGGCTTCTTGATAAATATCTAAATCTGGGTTATAAACCACAGCCTGTCCATTTTGATATTCATTAATCCTATCCTGACCTAATCTGAAGAAATTACTGAACCTTAATCCGTATTCCGCAGAAAAATTATCGGTAATGTTATGTTCTACAGAAAGATAAGTCGCGTTTTCTATAGCATGTTTATCGGTGAGTTTGAAATAATTAATTCCTGAATTTTTATCTACGGGTTCAATTTCTCCGGGATTAAATTTATAATAGGTATTGTGGGTTCCATATTTAAGCTTGAACTTTCCATTTAAATAATGATTAAAATCGTACTTGATATTTAGGTTTTTTATTCCGCTGTCCCAGTTAAAACCTACAAAATCCAAGGCTAAACCATAATAATAGTCGCTATAGATAAGCGATAAATTAGTAAAAATTTCATCTGAGATTAAGTGATTCCACCGTAGATTGAATACAGAATTCCCATAATTATTTTGAAAGTTATCGTTTATATTAAATACATCCCTCCCAAAATAGCCCGAAAAGAGCAATTTATCTTTATTGCTTAGCTTGTAGCTCAACTTTGTATTCAGGTCGTAGAAATAAGCAGAATTAGGATTATCTGTTAATTTCAAGAAAAGATGGGCATAAGAACTACGACCAGCAACTAGAAAAGAACCTTTATCTTTTACAATAGGACCCTCAGCTAGCAACCTACTGGAAATCACCCCAATTCCTCCCTGGGCTTTAAATTCTTTACTATTGCCATCCCTTTGGTAAATATCTAAAACAGAAGATACGCGACCACCATATTTAGCGGGAATCCCACCTTTATAAAGTTTTAAATCTTTAATCGCATCGGGATTAAACACCGAGAAAAACCCGAAGAGGTGCGAGGAATTGAAAATAGTGGCTTCGTCCAATAAAATTAAGTTTTGATCTACAGCACCACCTCTAACATTAAATCCCGAAGAACCTTCCCCGGCATTAGAGACGCCGGGCAATAATAAGAGGGACTTTATGATGTCTACCTCGCCAAAAATAGCCGGTAATTTTTTAATGGTATTTATGGAAAGTTTGTTCACGCTCATTTCNGGNCTCTTAATATTTANGCGATCATTATTTGAGTTGATNACNACTTCNTCNAAANTTTCTGANCTTTCATTAAGCTGAAAATTAAGATTTATGTCNCCTTCAATATTAATGTTTTTGGTTNTAGNTTGATAGCCTAAGTACGAAACCTGAATNGTGTGNGTACCTGCCGGCAACTTTATTGCATAAAATCCATATTCGTTAGTCACTACTCCGGTGTTTTCTAAAGGCACTAAGATATTTACCCCAATAAGGGTTTCGTTGCTTTGGGCACTGGTAACAGTACCGCTTAAGGTATAATTAGTTTGAGCGTATGTATTACTAAAAGCGCAGAAAAAAAATAATAAAACTAGATTGGAGGGGAATTTCAATTTTTATTGTAAATATAGAACAGTAGTCGCTACTAAGAAAATTTAACTTAATGATTATGACTTGTTAAACGTTTCTATTTAGTTATAAAAATAAAGGAGCCGAATATAACATTCGGCTCCTTTTAGAATTACGACCTATAATTTGATAAAAATCTTACTGAAGCTGTACAAAATTAATTGATAATTCCGTTAAGCAAAGCACTTGGTCGCATC
>JGI1221J11331_1000891_pt1 | contig 10082 bp, 8 predicted proteins | sample LakVidmifraction_4_FD_11331 | JGI IMG/M metagenome (IMG submission 11331) | reverse complement strand
GTTTCCGCCAGACAGAATCAGAAGCTGATCAGACGTTAGCTTGAACCCGTAGGCTTTCTGGAACGCAGGGAGGGCGCTGGCCGACCCGACAAACTCCGCACTGGCCGCAAACTTAAAGGGCTTGCCAGCGTTTATATAATTCGCCAAATCTTCCAGGGTTTTGATGTTGTTTTTTTCAGCCAAATCGCCGCGCACGCTCATAGCCCAAGTGTTGTTGGCGTTTGCAGGGGTGAGCCAGACAATGCCCTCAGCTTTGAGGTCAAGCTCGGCCGCCATGTCGTAAGCCTTTGCAGCATCCTTCCACGCTGGGCTGTCTGCCTTATCGTAAAAGAACGCGGCATTGCCGGTGTACTCGGGGTAAAGATCAATCTCTCCGGCCTTAATCGCACTGCGTACAATGCTAGTGCTACCAAGCTGTAGTCGGTTTTCTACTGGAATACCTCCGCTCTCCAGGCGCTGCAGAATCATCTGACCGAGGACTCCCCCCTCTGTGTCGATTTTTGAGGAAACCACCACCGGCTCCTGCGCCGAAACCGTGCCGGTTACACACAGCAGCGCAAGCGCAAGACACCGCATCAGCGATTGCGAAATCCCACGACACGCTCTGTTCGAAGCCAGAGTTTTATACTGGCGCTTTACTCGACATATTCTGTAACTTGGGAGAGACACAGGCATTCCTCTTGTTTATTGGGCTGCATTGGGCAACCCAGAATTCAATGAGTTGAAAGGCATTAAAAACGTATCATCAGCCCTGAATCGCCTCCAGCGCTACCTGCAGATTCTCCACCGTTCGTTCCACATTGTTTAGCTTTTCCAAACCAAACAGCCCCATGCGAAACGTGCGGAAGCTCTCTGGTTCATCGCACATCAGCGGTACGCCCGCCGCAATCTGCAAGCCCTGTTCACGGAACAGGCTGGTGTTGTGGATGTTGATGTTGTCGGTATGCAGAACCACCACACTGGATGACTCAAAGCCAGGCGCAGCAACGCTTTTGAACCCAGCGTTGTAGAACAGCTCCCGCACCTGTTGGCCAAGCTCCACTTGGCGCTGATAAAGCAGATCCGGGCCGGTGTTCAGAGTTTCTAGCATGGCGTTACGCAGCACCACCAGCGTGTCGGTAGGCATGGTTGCGTGGTAGGCGTGGCTGCCGGACTCATAGGCCTGCATTATCTGGGACCATTTGCGCAGGTCTGCCGCAAAGCTACTGCTGGTGGTTTCTTCCATGCGGGCGATAGCGCGTTCACTCAATGTGATCAGAGCAGCGCAAGGTGAGGCACTCCAGCCTTTCTGGGGCGCGCTGATCAGTACGTCTACGCCACAGGCCGTGGTATCAACCCACAAAGCACCGGAGGCCACGCAATCCAGCACGAACAGGCCGTTCACGTCCTTAACCGCTGCGCCAATGGTTTTTAGGTATTCATCCGGCAGAACAATGCCAGACGCGGTTTCCACATGGGGAACAAACACCACAGCGGGCTTCTCTGCCCTGATGCGGTCCGCGACCTCTTCTGCGGGAACAGGTGCGTATGCGGCCTGGGGCGTATTGTCCAGAGTTTTGGCCTTGAGCACGGATATGTTGTCGGTGATTCGACCTGCTTCCAGTATCTGGGTCCAGCGGTAACTGAACCAGCCGTTGCGAACAATAAGGCAGCGCTCTCCATTGGCAAACTGGCGGGCGACGGCTTCCATCCCAAAACTGCCGCCACCGGGCACAACCACCGCGCCTTTGGCGTTATAGACTTGCCGCAGTGTGGAGGAAATATCCCGCATCACCTGCTGAAAGGGTGCCGACATGTGGTTTAGTGAACGGTCATTGAATACCACGGAGTATTCCAGTAACCCATCTGGGTCAACAGAAGGAAACAATTTGGACATGAGTAGGACGTTCCTTGCCTGATGCAGTCTGTGGATGAATCGTTTATGGTATCAGTCTAACAAATCTGGCGTTATGCGCTTTATTTCTGAGGTTTTACGCAAGCCTACTTGTGGAACCCGGCAAAAGCTTATAAATTGACCAAAGTGGCCAAGTTCCCGACTTTCCTTTATTTATCCAAACAACACACTAGGTGAGCCTGTGAGAACGCTTTTCTCAGAGACCATTCCTTTCTATCATTTAAGTGCCCGCCGCCAGGCAGGCACTGCCGGTGTGTTGCCCGCTTTTCTCTTTTCTCGCTGAATCCGCTTTTGAAACGCCGGGTTCGGCGCTTGAACCCTGAAATCCTGAGTTATTAATTATTTTTTCTGGAGATTACTATGGCTGACATGCCGGCAATATTGGTTGCTGAAGAAGATTTTAATCGTTTGTCTACCCTGATTGAAAAACAGGGTGATTCTGATGTTGCAGACGGTCTAGAGGATGAGCTAAGCCGGGCTACGCTTGTGCCGCTTGCAGAAATGCCTGCCCACGTAGTAACGATGAATTCGAGTGTGCGCTTTCAGAATACGGATAGCGGCAAGGAGCACGAACTGACCCTGGTGTATCCCCATGAGGTGGGTACGGGAGATGGCAAGATTTCTATTTTAGCGCCGGCGGGCTCGGCCCTGCTTGGGCTTTCGGTAGGAGAGTCCATCGAATGGCCGATCCGTGGCCGCGCCAATATCCATCTTAAGATCATTAACGTTACCCGTCAGGGCTGATCGTCGGGTAACGGCTACGGGGTGGCCTGCAAAGACCACCCCCGTCAGCTATCCTTTCTGGTCAGTCGGAACTGCTCAATGGTTTTTCTGAGCGCTTCTGCCATCACAAGCAAGTCACCCGCAATACCCGCTGTTTCCTGGGCATCCGTTGACGCCTGCTCTGCCGAACGGCTGATCTCGATCACGTTCTGATTAATTGCATCAGACACATCGCTCTGCTCATTGGCTGCGCTTTCCATCTCTTGGTTCAGGGATGTAATTTCACGAACAGCGGAGGCAATGCTCTGCAATTCGGATTCTACTTTCAAAATGGCCTCTACCTGGTGGCCGGCCATGTCCGATGCATGGCGCATGGTAGCCACACAATCAACCACTTCGTTTTTAAGACCGTTTATGGTTTTACGGATTTCTTCTGTGGAAACCTGAGTGCGCGACGCCAACGCACGAACTTCATCCGCGACTACAGAGAAGCCACGCCCCTGCTCCCCGGCTCTGGCAGCCTCAATGGCTGCGTTCAGCGCCAGCAGGTTAGTCTGCTCGGCAATGTTGGAGATTTCTTCCACCATGTTTGCCATCTGGCTGGTGCGCTGATTCAAATCTTCGATTCGCTTGGCACCACCCTGCACTTCGGTATTCAAGGCCTCAATACCTTCCACCGCGGTGCGCGCCAGGCGCTCGCCGCTATTGGCGGATTCGGCAGTTTCTGCCGACTTGCGGGTCGTGTGGTTGGCGTTTTCGCGCACCTGGACAGCCGATGCGGCCATTTCCGTTGTAGCGCTGGCAACTTGATCGGTATTGTCCTTCTGCGCCATCACTTCGCGGCCAGTGGTTTCGGCTTTTGCTGCAATGCTACGGGCTGCCTTCTCCACCTGCTCGGCGTTATCCATAACCGTGTGCATACTTTCGCGGATTTTTGCCATCATGCGATTGAACGCTAGGGATACGGAACCGATTTCGTCGTTACGGGAAACGTCCAATTCAATGGTGAGATCGGAGTTTCCAGAAATCTCATCCATACTTCTCTGAAGCCGGCGCAATCTGGAGAAAACCAATCGATTCAAAGCCAGCGCAGTCAGAAAAAATACCGTTATAAAGATCGCGATTTGAATACCGCCACTGGCAAATAATTGCTGACGCAGGCCGTCATCACTCTCTGCCAGGGAGTAGTCCACACGAATTGCTCCCAGCACATCGCCTTCCTGTGCCTGATGACAGCCCAGGCAGTTCACGCCCTGGTAGTCTTCCCGTGCAATAACAGGCTCAATCAGCGTATATACGCGCCCGTCATCGTTGCTTGAATAACGCTCAATCCGTTCGCCCGCCAAGGCCTTTCTATCGTCCGGGCCTCGCTTTTGTTCCGTTTGCGTTCCCTTGCCAAACATCCGGTTCAACTGGTCGCTGCGCACTACTCTTACATCCAGCACATCCTTCGGAGCCATCACCTTGTCCCGAAGCACATCACGGTTATTAATCGTGCCGGTCACCATCATGGTATTCAGCCCATCAAAATAGGACTTGGCAAGGCCATCCACATACTTGTGGCTGAACTCCTCCATGTGATCGCGCTGGGCATTAGCGCTGTAAAGCACGGTAAAAACCAGAATGAGTGAAAACGCGGCTGCCAGAGCAGCGAGTAGCAGAAAACGGATGGAATAGTGTTTTTTCATAGCAACCTGGTCAAAGAACCAATCCGAAGGACGTATCAGAGCGCGAGGATTAACCCGGCGCTTTCAAAACTTCACTGTTGTTTACGGCAAAGTGGCGGGTAACTTTATAGATATGCATCAAATATTTACTGATTCAGATCAGAATCACGCGCTTTTACCGACTGGCCCGGAACATGCATACCACATGTGACAGACGATCATTTTCTGGCGCGCGTTTGCGAGCCGGTGGAGGAACATAAGCCATGTCACTGCTGACATCTCTTATTCAGGCAAGCACTCGCTTTCAACAAACCCTGGAGAATCGCCCGGCCACAAGCGGGGCGGAAGAACAAAAGGCCAAAGGTGCTGGCGGCGCAGAGGCAGTAAGACCGGCAAGCCCCGGCGATGACCGCTTCACTCCCTCAGGAGACTCACTGAGTGATGCCGGCCGACTGAAATCGCAGAAGCTACCACTGTCGGATTACAAACAAACGGTAGGGCAGGATCTTGCCTTCATAAGGGAGACGCTGCGGCACAAACTTGCCGAATACAACCTGAACCCGGCCACCGCGGTAAGCGTGAATAAAGATGATAGCGGCAAGATTGAAGTAGGCGGAAAGCTGGCAGAAGAAACCCGCACCCGCATAGAGAATGACCTAAACCTGAACAAGAACTTTACGGATGCGTTCAGCCGGCTGAGCGTAAACGAGCCGACACTGCACTTCATGGATAACGCTTTGAAGCTTAATCAGGCCTACGGCGTGAACAATTCACTGCTGGACACTCTGATCAGTGAGAACCAGCAGTTCAACGGCTTGCAGGATCTCGTAAACCGTTACGACACCCTGCGCCGTTCGGCCCCGACCAGCCCGTTTGAAGCAGCGGGAAATCGAGATGCTTACGCCTTCAACCTGAACACTCGCGCCTGAGCATTACACTTCAAACGGTGTCGGGTCGCCCTTGCCAACGCGGGTGACCACTGGCACCTCGCCGGTAAAGTTAACCACCGTGGTGGGCTCCATTCCGCAAAAACCACCATCAATAATCAGATCCAACTCATGCTCCAGCGTATCCCGGATATCGTAGGGATCTGTCATGGGGTCGGACTCGCCGGGTAAAATCAGTGTACTGCTCATAATAGGCTCGCCAAGCTCGCCCAGAAGCGCCTGAACAATCGCGTTATCGGGAACCCGTACGCCAATCGTGCGACGTTTAGGGTTCAGCAAGCGCCGTGGCACTTCATTGGTCGCATCCAGAATGAACGTATACGCCCCAGGTGTGAACGTTTTCAAAAGCCGGTACTGAGTGTTATCCACCTTGGCATACACCCCGATATCAGACAGATCCCGACACATCAGCGTAAAGTTGTGCTTGTCATCCAGCTTACGTATGCGCTTGATTCGGTCCTGTGCCTGTTTTTCTCCCAGGTGGCAGCCAATGGCATAGCCCGAATCGGTGGGATACACCACAACACCGCCTTTTCTAAGGATGTCGACCGCCTGTTTAACCAACCGCAGTTGCGGGTTTTCAGGATGAATTTGAAAGAACTGGCTCATGAATCCCCTCCATTCTGATTTTGAACGCCTGAAACCGCTTGCTGCGGATCGGCCTTGGAACCGCCCATACAATTCGGCGACGCCGGCGCAACCTGCCCAGATGCCTCCCACTCCTCTGGTGAGTATAGATGCAACGCCAGCGCATGCACGCCACCGACCATTTCTAACTCTTTCGCAAGCACTTTATAGATAGCCTGATGCCGCTTAACCTTCATTTGCCCCTCAAACGCCGGCGACACCATCGTCACCTTAAAATGCGTCTCTGAATTTGGCGGCACGCTGTGCTTATGGCTTTCGTTTTCCACCTGAAGAATGCTGGCATCAAACGCCTCATTCAGCTTGGTTTCGAGCGTGTTCTGGATTTTCATCGCTAACTAACTCCCATATCCGCCTTAATAAAGATAAACAGTCTACTACAAGAGACAAGCCACCCGAACCTTGACACCCCACTGCCAAACAGCCACATTCCCAACCCACTTCACCCCAGATAAAACCAAGCCCAATCATGCTTCTGTACATTGCCGAAAAACCCAGCCTTGGCCGCGCCATTGCCGCCGCCCTCCCCGGCCCCTACCAGAAAGGCCAGGGCTGGATCCGCTGCGGCGAAGGCAGTGAAGCCGCCACCGTAAGCTGGTGCATAGGCCACCTGCTGGAACCGGCCGAACCCGCCAGCTACAACCCGGCTTGGAAAAGCTGGCGCAAGCACGACCTCCCCATGTTCCCCGACACATGGCAGGTCACCCCCAAAGACAGCGTGCGCCAGCAGCTCAACGCGCTGGAATCGCTGATTCGGCAAGCACACACCATTATTCACGCCGGCGACCCAGACAGAGAAGGTCAGTTGCTGGTTGATGAAGTGATACGGTATTTCGGTACCGAGGCGCCGGTAAAAAGGGTACTCATAAACGACCTGACCCCGGCCGCCGTTGCCAAAGCCATACAACAGCCCAGAGACAACCTGGAATTTCGCAGGCTTTCCCATTCTGCGCTCGCACGGCAGCGGGCCGACTGGCTTTATGGCATTAACCTCACCCGCTTTTATACGCTGAACTACCAGCAGCAAGGGCAACAGGGCGTCTATTCTGTCGGCCGTGTACAAACGCCAGTACTAGGGCTGGTGGTGGAGCGCGACAACACCATCGAAAACTTCGATCCTAAGCCGTACTTCCGCATAGAAGCACGCTTCAAGGCACAGGAAGAAGAAGCCGACCAACAGACTTTCACGGCCAAGTGGCTCCCAGACGAACAGTTTCACGAGCATTTAGACGAAGAAAGCCGCCTGCTGGATCGCGAAACAGCCGAGCAAATTGCAGGCAGCGTTCACAGCCGGCCGGGTACGGTAATGGAATCCCGTTTTCGGGATAGACCCGAAGCACCGCCTTTGCCGTTTTCGCTCTCTGCCTTGCAGATAGAAGCCGGCCGCCTATTCCGCATGGGCGCAAAAGACGTACTGGATACCGCGCAAAATTTGTACGAGCGCCATCAGCTCATCACCTACCCACGCTCAGATTGTCGCTACTTGCCCGAAGGGCATTATGACCAGCGGGAGCAGGTTACAGGCGCGATTGGCCGGGTCGTCCCAGACTTAAGCGAGGCTTGTAGCAAAGCCGATTTTAACCGCAAAACCGCTGTTTGGAACGACAAGAAGGTAGATGCGCACCATGCCATCATTCCGACCAGCCGCGCGGTAGCCAATGGCAAACTCAGTGAAGCGGAACAACGAATCTACGGCCTGATAAGCCGCTATTATTTAATGCAGTTTTCGGCGGACGCCATACATCGCGAAGGCCGGATTACCGTGCGGGTATCGGATCACCGGTTCCGCGCAACGGAAACTGCGGTACTCACACCCGGCTGGAAAGCGCTGGAACTGAAACTTCGGGACGGCCGCAAAGAGGCGGAGAAGGCCCCATTACCACGCCTAGATAAAGGCGAACCTATTTTCTGTGAAGACAGCAGCATAGGCGAGCGCAAAACCAAGCCTCCCCAGCACTTCAACGATGCCACGCTGCTATCGGCAATGACCAACATTGCCCGATTTGTAACGGACCCTGAGCTGAGAAAAACCCTGCGAGAGACCGACGGTCTTGGCACAGAAGCTACCCGTGCGAACATTATCGACACCCTGTTCAAGCGGGACTATCTATACCGAGACAGCAAGCATATCCGAGCCACCGACAAAGGTAAGGTGCTGATTAATGCGCTACCTGAATCTGTCAGCAAGCCAGACAGAACCGCTGTATGGGAAGCCACTCTAGACGGCATCCGCAGGGGCGAAGACGATCCCCGTAAGTTCCTAGAAACACTGAAAGCGGAAATTCGTGGCTTCATCGAGCCCTCTGCTGCCGCACCTAATGCCAAGTCGCTAAGCACCGCGCCCAACTGCCCGAAATGTCGTTCTCCAATGACTGAGAGGGACGGTAAATTCGGCCGCTTTTTTGCCTGCATCCGTTACCCGGATTGCCGCGGCACACGCCAAATTGAGGATGCGACACCGCAGGATGGTACCGGGCAAAAGCCCATTCCCTGTCCCCACTGTTTCTCGCCTCTGGTGCGCAGAAAAGGCAAAAAAGGCTGGTTTTGGGGCTGCAGTAATTTCCCCGCCTGCCGACAAACATTAGATGACGACGATGGCAAGCCTGCGACTCCTTTACGCAAGGCTACATAACGACACTGAATACGTAGCCGCAATTTGTGATAATTGACTGATACAGCAGGATATCCTGTATCGCGTTCAGCGAAACAGAACCACAACGAGACATCATCTACTCTGGGAGAGGCGCAATGCGCATCGCGCTGCTTGAAGACCAACAGGAACAGGCGCAGCACATACAGTCCATTCTGTCTGAGCGCGGACACCACTGCGACAGCTTCGCTACCGGTCAGAGCTTTCTCAGCGCGGCGCTACACCGCAGTTACGACCTGATGATTCTTGATTGGCAGATTCCTGACATGACCGGCATTGATGTCCTGAAAAGCGTAAGAGCGCAGATTAACTGGCCCATTCCCGTGGTATTTCTCACCCAGCGCGACAGTGAAGCCGATATCGTTGAGGCCCTGGATGCGGGCGCAGACGACTTTCTAGCAAAACCCGCGGGCGCCGCAGAACTGGTCGCTCGCATCAACGCTCTAGCGCGTCGCGCCAATCCAGACAATGAAAAAGAAGACCTAAAATACGGTCCTTTTGAGGTCAACACCCAGCATAGAACCGTTTTCCTCCACGGTGAAGAACTTGCGTTAACCGACAAAGATTTCGACTTGACCCTGTTCCTGTTTCAGAACCAGGGCCGCTTGCTCACTCGGGAAGTACTTCTGGAGCGGGTATGGGGGCTGACAAAGGACATCAATACCCGAACCGTAGACACGCACATGAGCCGCCTACGGCGTCGACTGGGCCTAAACCCGGAAAACGGCTTCCGTATCAAAACAATTTACCAGCGCGGATATCGCTTAGAAGCCATGAAGGCCCAAGCCACAAGCGACGAGATAACAGAAACCCAAACAGCAGACCGGGAAGTACACACGTATAATGAGTGAACACCCCATGCGCTTTCTCACCAAAGCATTCTTGGTGCTGACTCTTTTGGCGCTGGGCACGCCTGTGTGCGCTGAACTTTCTATTACTCACGGCTCGGCGACAGCGGTGGCAAGCTCCACCGGCAACGCCGTTCCTGAGTGGATTTACACCCTAAAACCCGGCGAGAGTTTTGCAGAAGTCGCCAACGATCTTCTGGTTAAAAGCCATAGCGCCGGTCGACTGCTTCAACACAACTCTATCGAAAATTCCGCCATACTCGGAGAAGGCGACCGCATTCGCATTCCTCTGTCATGGCTGAAGAGACAGCCTAACCCTGCTCGCGTCACCTCGGTTTCTGGCAGCGTTCAACTGATATCCAGTATCGATGGCCGAAAAAAACCTCTGATAAAAGATGCCCTGATACGAGTGGGCGATGAAGTCCTTTCAGGCGCGGGCGCTGCAACCATTACCTTGGCTGACGGTTCAGAAGTCCGCCTTTCCCCAGATTCCCGGCTGATATTTAATCGCCTGACCCAGTACGGCAAGTCCGGCATGGTAGACACGCGGCTGAGACTGAACCGAGGGGAAGTCCACACCCGAGTTAAGCCAGTGATTGAAGGCGGTGCCCGTTTTGAAATTGAAACCCCTTCTGCCGTTGCCGCCGTTCGCGGCACCGCATTTTCGCTAAAAACCGGGCCGCAAGGCACACATTTGCAGGTAACCGA
>JGI1221J11331_1000890_pt1 | contig 10090 bp, 7 predicted proteins | sample LakVidmifraction_4_FD_11331 | JGI IMG/M metagenome (IMG submission 11331) | reverse complement strand
ACGGCTATCACCGAATTTGGCCCCAACCAATGGGTGAGTATTGTTTTGAGTGAGAGCGGAGCAGAGCCAATGTTGATTTTAGCCTTGATAAGCGGACTGATGGCGATAGGGCGGTTTTTTGCCGGGCCGGTTGTTGGTAAATTAGGTCAAACTGGTGTCCTGTTGATGTCCTCGATTTTGGCAACCATAGGAATCTATATGTTCAGTACGGTAACCGGCCCCATGGCTTACGTGGCAGCTATAATCTTTGCCATAGGTGTGTGTTATTTCTGGCCTGTAATGGTTGGTGCCGTAGCACAAAGAGTGCCTTTAAGCAGTGCTTTGGGTATGTCCATTATTGGTGGGGTTGGCATGTTTTCTACTTCTATATTTCAGCCTATTATAGGGGATTGGATTGATGGTTCCAGGGCAGAATATGCGGCCCAAGGTTTATCAGGAGATGCTTTGCAATTAGCTGCGGGACAGGATACTTTGGAAAAGATGATCGCTTTCCCGGCAATCTTGATTGTGCTGTTCACCATATTCTTTTTCTGGCAAAGAAATTCAAAAAGGAATAAAGAACTGGCTGTGGATTAGATTTGAAAACTGAGGGCAACCAACCCCATTAACTCCCCTTTTTAAAAGGTGCGAGACAGCCAATCTAGCGTAATATAAAGATGCACGGATTTCATGAATTTGAAGACAAAAATAAACACCTGAAAAATTTAATTAAGAAAAATAAAAGAGCATTTGCATCCAGCCAACAATTTATTTTCGGCTTTGTGAGATTTTCATGTTTTTTCGAAAAACTTGTTGAAAAAAGTTAAAAATCTGGTGTTGTTAAGCTAATATTGGTTGCTCGTTGTTGAGTTTTAACATTAGCAGTTTAAGTAATCTTTCCATAATGTGCTCAGCTTTGCTGTAGCACTTGGACTTCCTCCTGAACATGGCGGGATCGGTAATGTCTTCGCCACATTCCCCACCGTAGAACATCATCAATAGGTGGTAGGAGCGGAAAAGATAGCTATAGCCATAAGTGTTCGTAATGCCTTTTTTTGCCGAGGGTTTCGATTATATAATCATAGATGCCAGCGTTGTGTTAAATTTTATCGGCGAAATTTATCCGCCAAAAGCTTATATGTATTCTTGTGCATATGTACATTTCATCTGCAAGTATATATTCACACAAATAGGTAAAAATAATTGAAAAGGAAAAGTTCCTGAGGCATTGATTTCATCGACCTTTCCACTTTGTAATTAACAATGGATTGCAGATATAAGACAACTAAAAATATTATTTTGCGTAATAGATTTTCTTAAAAATTGAACAATGGGTGACTATGTAATAGGCTTAGATTATGGAACCGATTCTGTGCGGGCGGTTTTGGTAAATGCCGATAATGGCAATGAAGAGGCTTCTGCGATTCATTGGTATATACGTTGGAAAAGACAAAAGTTTTGTGATTCTGCTTTAAATCAGTTTAGGCAACATCCATTGGATCACATAGAAGGTCTCGAAAATACTATTAAAGAGGTTATTCAGAAGTCAGGAGTTGATGGAAGAAAAGTAAAAGGTATTTGTATTGATACCACCGGCTCTTCTCCTGTTCCCGTAACAGAAAATGGAACTCCGCTTGCTTTGGAAAAGGATTTTAAAGAAAACCCAAATGCAATGATGCTGCTTTGGAAAGACCATACTTCTATAAATGAAGCCAATGAGATCAATCAACTTGCCAGAAGTTGGGGAGGACCCAATTATACAAAATATGAAGGCGGAATCTATTCTTCCGAATGGTTTTGGGCCAAGATCCTGCACATTGCCAGGGAAGATGAGGAAGTGAAAAATGCCGCGTATTCTTGGATGGAACATTGTGATTTGATGACATTCATGCTGATAGATTTAGATTTAGACAGTTTTAAGCGTAGCCGTTGCGCTGCAGGTCATAAAGCCATGTGGCATAAGGAGTGGGATGGTTTGCCTTCAGAAGATTTTTTAGGGAAACTCGATCCTTATCTAGCAGAACTAAGAAGTAAACTCTATTCGGAAACTTATACATCAGATGAAATTGCAGGAAATCTAAGTGAAAAATGGGCTGAAAAGCTTGGTTTAACTACAGATTGTGTAGTGGCGGTTGGAACTTTCGATGCGCATTCGGGCGCTGTTGGAGCAAAGATCGATAAGCATTCATTAGTGCGGGTAATGGGAACTTCAACCTGCGATATTATGGTTTCGGAACATTTAGAAATAGGAACCAATACAGTAAAGGGAATTTGCGGACAGGTAGATGGCTCGGTAATCCCGGGAATGATTGGTTTGGAAGCAGGGCAATCTGCTTTTGGGGATGTTCTTGCCTGGTTTAAGGATGTACTAAGCTGGCCACTGGATAACATAGTCTATGAATCTGAAATCCTTTCCGAAGAACAAAAACAGGAGCTCAAAGCAGAAGTAGATAAAGACTTTATTCCGAAACTATCAAAACAGGCTGAAAAACTGGAGCTCTCAGAGAGTATTCCAGTTGCATTAGATTGGGTTAATGGCCGGAGAACTCCAGATGCTAATCAGGAACTAAAAAGTGCGATCAGCAATATTTCTCTTGCTACCAAAGCACCCCATATTTTTAACGCGTTGGTCAATTCGATTTGCTTTGGCTCGAAAATGATAGTGGACCGTTTTGTGGATGAAGGAGTGAAAATCGATAAAGTCATCGGCATTGGTGGCGTTGCTAGAAAATCTGGGTACATCATGCAGACTTTAGCAAATGTCTTAAATATGCCTATCAAGATAGCTGGTTCAGATGAAGCGCCGGCCCTCGGTGCAGCTATTTATGCAGCGGTAGCGGCAGGTTTATATCCAAATGTCATCGAGGCAAGTATAAAACTGGGTAGTCCGTTTGAAACTGAATATCACCCACAGCCGGAAAAAGTTTCAGCATTCAGCAACGATATGAATGCATATAAAGAATTGGCAAATTTCATTGAAAATAATATCCGTAAAAAAATAAAAAAAAATGAGCTCTTATAAAGATTTAAAACAAGAATGTTACGAAGCCAACATGCAGCTCAATGATCTTGGTCTGGTAATCTATACCTTCGGAAATGTAAGTGCGGTGGATAGGAAAAAAGATGTTTTCGCGATCAAGCCGAGCGGTGTTCTCTATGAAGACTTAAAACCTGAGGATATAGTTATCCTTGATTTTGAAAATAATGTAATTGAAGGAAAAATGCGTCCTTCTTCTGACACGAAAACCCATGCTTACCTGTATAAAAACTGGAAAAATGTTGGAGGAATCGCTCACACACATGCGACCTNCTCNGTTGCCTGGGCACAGTCCCAGAAAGATATTCCAATTTTAGGCACTACCCATGCTGATNATTTAACTGAAGATATTCCCTGTGCACCACCTATGCAGGATGCGCTAATTGCAGGGAATTATGAGTATAATACAGGAATCCAGATCCTAGACTGTTTTAAAGAAAAAGGGATTTCTTATGAGAAAGTGCCTATGGTTTTATTAGGAAATCACGGACCGTTTACTTGGGGTGAAAACGCAGCCAAAGCAGTCTATCACAGCAAAGTTTTGGAAGCAGTAGCAGAAATGGCATTTCTTACCCTTCAGATAAATTCTGAAGCTCCAAGACTAAAAGATTCACTAATCAAAAAACATTACGACCGTAAACACGGCAAAGATGCCTATTACGGTCAAAATTAAACAGTTTTGGCACATGGCGATGGCGGTGGTAGCACCGCTTTCCCCTAATCCTCGGATGAATGTATTAATTTAGTTTTAAGATCAGAATTCCCCATATTCTTATCAAAAGGAAACATAGGCCTCCTAATCATAATACACACAAGGCTTTACAAACCCTGATCTACTCTCCCAGGGTTAGTGTCATAATCCAACCTGCTTTCATATCGTAGAGTTCAGGTACTAAATAGCCCATTTTAACAACGATTATATCTGTTACCATAGGATCAAGACCTAACCTCCTAAAGTTTGTAGTGCGGTTGCGGTTTTTAGATACAATAACCCTGATTCTGCCCACCCTCACTACTACTGTTCATTTATCAATGAATTCCACTGTGCCAGTCAATCTCACAAGGGGTACAAAATGGGAATCCACCATTGCTCTTATAGCCCCATCAACCTTGCCTACAACACCTGCTACAGTACCTTTTTCTGCCAATTCCGGACCAGATATAGATGCATAAATCAAGAAAGGATTATCTTCAGAATTAAATTCCGGACGTTCTAAAATTTCCTTTAGGATCTAGGTTATATCAACAGCTCCTCCAGCAGTAGGGTTATCCCCGAGACATTTATGAAAAACGAATGCTTGTTACTTGTCAATGCGTTGTCCAGATTGCAGTGTAAGGAGTCGGTGACGGCAACAAAATCAAATTCTGACCTAGTTCTCACAGACTGTTTGCCAATTGCTCAGTCGTATTGGCGGCTTTTTTCTTATCATCTCTCGTGACCATTACCACTGCATTTTTACGTGGTTATCTGCCCAGGTATAACCAATCCATATCGCGGCATCGATTATACCCTCTTGTGCAATAGCCGCGGAGAGCTTCCCATACAAACTTTTTGCAGGTTCTATCCAGGTAACGGTTTTTTCGTCCAGTAGTAAAATAGGTGCGGAAATACCGGCTTTATAACCAGATTTTCCATCTCGGCTTTCTATCCTAGACAAGAGATTATCTATCGCCCGTTCTTTTGTCTCATATCGATCTTCATGAGGTGTCATCCGGAAAACCCGAAAACCATGCAATTCATAGAATTTGCGTGGTTTTGGTGCTTGTTGTTATCCAGCTTAGTGATCCGTATACCGTTTCAACACATTTTCTATTTCACTCTTAATATTCCTGCAACAAGTGCTTAATAATAAGATCATATACATCAACTGAGTCAATTTTAGAATGTTTAACCAGTTCGGGATGTTGCGTAATGAATAACGGCCAGTTCTCACTATCATTATCAATACGCCCATGAGAACCCTTTACAAGAGTAGCATCAAGAGGAATAACATCCATAAGATAACGGAAACCTAGTTTTTTCTTTAAAAGTTTTAATCCAACTTTTGTCCTCAGGAAGCGGATGTCTGGATTGGCAAAGGTTTCCACTGGATCGTAACCGGGTTTACGGTGAATGTCCACTGTTCGCGCATAATCTGGGGCCTTTTTATCATCTAACCAAAAATAATATGTGAACCAAGCTTTTTCGGCTGCCATACATATTAGGTCCCCTGCCCGTTCATGGTTTATTTGATGTTTCTTCTTAGCATCCTCATCCAATACCAACTCTACACCGTTGGTATTTTCCAGCAACTTTTTCACAGCTGCAATATCTTCCGCGTTTTTTATATAAATATGCGCCAATTGATGATCTGCTACTGCAAAAGTTTTACTGTCCCAAGTGTCTAAAGTTTCCCTCCCGATTTCATCTTTTACTGAAATAAAGCCATTTTCTCGCAATACCCTATTTATATGCACTGGATTATTAACGTCTTTAATACCATATTCTGATAATACAATTACTTCAGCATCTTGATCTTCATAATATGTAATAAGATCTTCACAAACTTTATCTATCTCTTGCAAATCTTTTCCTATTTCCGAAAAGTCTATTCCTCGTCTTTGTAAGTTATAATCTAGGTGGGGTAGGTAAATAAGGCTAAGGGTGGGGTCATGCCACTTATCTACCAAAATTGAAGCATCGGCTATCCAACGCGTTGATTCTATGTTGGCATTTGGTCCCCAGAATGAAAAAAGCGGAAATTGTCCAAGTTCCTCTTGTAATTTTTGACGAAGATCCATAGGCTGACTATGAATATCAGGTAGTTTAAGTCCAGTAGCAGGATATAATGGTCGAGGTGTAACAGCAAAGTCTACCGTGGAATTCATATTAAACCACCAGAACATATTGGCACATGTAAAATTTGGATCCTTTTTTTTAAGCTCTTCCCATATTTTAGGGGCCTGTACCAATTTGTTAGACTGTCTCCAAAATTTAATTTCATATTCATCACGAAAACACCAGCCATTACCAACCACCCCATGTTCTGCCGGATATTTTCCTGTAAGGTATGTTGTCTGGGAAGAGCATGTAACAGCCGGAAGAAGTGGTTTAATATTCAATTGTTTTCCTTTTTCAGACCATTTTTTTAGAAAAGGAGTATGTTCACCTATAAGTCGGGGAGATAAAGCTACTACGTTAAGAACAACAGTTTTTTTCATTTTATAAATTTTTCTTTACCCATTGCAATTCACGCACAATGGAGTCTAATATCTCTAGCTGAATATCACTCGGCAATACTTCCCATGTATAGGTTTCTACTTCCAAATGATTAGTTACTTTTTCCTTTTTTAAATATTCAAAAACCTTTAAAATATCTTCTTGCGTAGATTCCAATTGTCCGTAATTGGCAAGGAATATAGGTACGTGAAAATGCGTACGCCACTCATTTGCATTAGGATTATTTAAATTTTTTATGGCTTGCGGCAAATCTGGATAATGCGTAAGATCCCCCCTAGAATTTCTTTCTACAACCTGATGTAGATAAGTAGATTCTATAAAAGGAGTTAAAGCATCTTTTATCCAATTTCTTTCCTCAGTCTTTCCCGACAGATAAGCTTTAAGCGCCGCACTTATCTGTATTTTTCCAATTTTGATTCCCTCTGATTTTAACAAAGAGAAAGCTTCTTCTGGTTTTTCATATACAATCGCGAAATGGCACACGTCATAGCATATCCGTATATGTTGTTTTAAGCAGGTCTCCGCCTCTGTATTAGAAAAATTAAACAGTCGTTTTAAATATGCTGTTCCCTGTGGAATTAAATATTCTTTATACCAGTCTATTACTTCCCGTGTATTCTCTAACAACCCATCTGGCTCTGGCTCAATATCCAAGTGAAGTATTTTATTATCCGTTTGGTGAAAACCATAAAGTCTACCAGCTATTTTTGCTATATTCAACGTTGCGTGCTTCAATACTTCTGCTTGATTACGTTGTAAAGGCTGCCAATATTTATACGAGAGCGGGGAGGTCGAAATACCCCCATCAACTCCTTCTGGAAGCAACTCGGCCAAGATATCAAAAAGCCTAAGGCTATAATCCAGACGTTGCTGAGTAGTCCAATCTGGCTGATGAACCTGATCTTTCACTGACTGATGATGAAAATTACCATAAGGAAAGCCATTTAATGTAAATACATAACATTCATTTTCGTTTAACCAACTTTTAAAATTTAAAAGTCTATCTCCTTCCATAAGTGATTTACTTGCTAGATCAGATAATCGAAGACCAATCCCAAAAGGAGCGTCTGAAGAAACTTCCGCTTTTATTTTAGGGATATATTGCTTCAGATTATTAAAAGTTTCAGTCCAGGTTTCACCAGGATGAATATTTGTACAATATGTTAAATGGTATTCATTTAATCGCATAAATCAATAATTTTCAAACTTTTATTATAATCTCTTTTTCCTGGAACTCTTTAAGTTTTTCTATTGCTGTAGAAATCAATTGTGTGTCCATCTCATGCACTTCTACCCCTCTACCTATTTTATTTATAAGCATAATGGTTAGCTCCCCTCCTAAATGCTCTCTAAATTCCTCCAGTCCTTTTAAAATATTTTCTCCTGAAAGTTCAGGCTTATATATCTGAAAGCCCAATTTTTTAAAAAGCTGAAGAATACGAAATAGTGCTTCTAATGATATTAATCCTCTGAGATAAGAATAGGTAGCATCTAAAGAAATACCTATGGCAACTGCTTCACCGTGGCGTAAATGATAATCCGTAATCTGCTCTAGCTTATGTGCTGCCCAATGGCCAAAATCCAGGGGACGAGAAGAGCCAACCTCGAAAGGATCACCTCCCGAAATATGATCTAAGTGCAATTTGGCACAACGATAAATAAGCTCTTGCATAGGAAACATTTTTCGCAAGCTAAGGTCAGAGGCATTTTCTTCTATCCAGAAAAAAAAGGAAGAATCTTTTATTAAGGCCACTTTAATCGCTTCAGATATACCTGATCGCCAATCACGATCATCTAAACTCTTTAAAAAGGTATTATCATTTATTACTGCAAAAGGAGGAGTAAATGTTCCTAAAAAATTTTTCTTCTGGTATGCATTTATACTGTTTTTCACCCCAACACCAGAATCATTTTGAGCAAGAACTGTCGTTGGAATTCGAATATTTCTAATCCCCCTATGGGCAATAGCTGTAGCAAAACCGGCCATATCAAGCACAGCACCTCCACCAATAGCCACAATAAAAGAATGCCTGTCTATGCCATAAGTATTACTCGCTTCTAAAATTTGCTCTACATAGCATCGATTATTTTTAACTACTTCTCCCCCGGGCACGACTAAAATATCGGGACATAGTTCAAATTCACGTGTATATACTTCTGCATATTTTTTTATTTTATCGCAGAGGGTAGGATGAGCTACTGCTACCCCTTCGTCTAAAACAAAAAACACCTTCGGGGGTCGTGAGCTATTTAGAACCCTTAAAAACAAAGGGTTATCAGCATTAAAAATATCTTCTGTAAAATGTACAGTATATTTAAAAGGAACAGAAAACGTCTGTTGAATAGATTTCATAATATAAAATTTAAAAAAGTTGCCCTATATAAAAAACATTTTAGGTGACGGAAAAAAATTTCGCAATAAGAAAAGATAAAGGCAATAAAAGCAATACGGCTAGTCCATATACCCAACCTGCAAAAACTGTCGCTATAGAAGCATTAAGTACAATAAGTGATAATACTCCTGCTTTAACAGCTTTCCCTATCAATTGCGGTTCTTGTTTCCTTAATGCTTTAATGAGCGGACGATAGATAAGAAAGGCAAATAGAATAACAAAAGGAAGCACCTGCCACCATGAAATTTCTGAATAGAAAGCTAACAGCATAATGCTAACGAGTATTATTGTGTACATCACCGCTCCCCCCAACATGTTCTTTTTATTTCCACCATGAACCTCTCCCTTGCTAATCATAGTAATAGCAGCAATGTAAATAACTGGTATTAGAGCAATAAACCATAATCCCTGTAGTGCCACAGGAACAACACTTACCCCCAATAATAGATTCCCACCTCTACATAAGCCCATATTCACAGGGCCAAAAATGGTTTGATGTTTTCCCCAGGCATTGTACAACACAGCCAAAAGAGCAACTACTATTGCTATTATGCCGCTAAGAGCAGATACTTGCCAAGAAGCTAGTATTCCTATTATAAGTAAAATCACTGCGACAATACTGGCGCTAACCACCGAAGCTTTTCCACTAGGGATTGGTCTTTCTGGTCGTTCAATTTTGTCTAACTCTGCGTCAAAAACATCATTAAACATAATTCCGCCTCCATAAAGACCTACAGTAGCTAATATGAGCCACAATAAAGAATAAAACAAAGAAGCCTCATCAATTGGTGATGAGAATAATTGTAAACCAGCTCCAGAAATAGCAAAACCGGCTAAAATATCGGCTATTGCGGTTATAACATTTGCCGGCCGCATCAAGTGCAGATGAGCGATAATACTACGCATTTAAATTCTGTTAAATGGATTCTTAATTTTCTACTATTCCGGAAGAAGTTGAGTTTCCTTCTACCTTAGGAGATTGCCCTCCCCTCAATACGGTACTTCCGGAAAGTTTTTTTCCTTGGTCAATAGAGTCGACGTTTAACCAATCACTCTCTTTCATTTGACCACTCTGCCCATATGCCGAAAGTGCATTTTGATAACATGCTAAATGAATAAGTTCATCTTTTATTCCTCTATCCTTCATTAACTGCGCAGTTTTTGGAACAGCCAGAGGATCGCTTATACCCCAATCGGCAGCACTGTCCACAATAATCCTCTCAGCTCCGTATTGGCGGATGATCTCTACCATTCGCTCACTTCCCATTTTAGTATGCGGATAAATCGTGAAGGCAGCCCAATAACCTCGATCCAGCACTTCTTTTACCGTTTCCTCATTATTATGGTCTACCACAACCATTGAAGGATCCAGACCGTGCTCCTCACTAACATCCATACTTTTAATAGTACCTCTTTTTTTATCTCTATGAGGGGTGTGAATCATAACAGGTAGGTTTACCT
>JGI1221J11331_1000889_pt1 | contig 10092 bp, 13 predicted proteins | sample LakVidmifraction_4_FD_11331 | JGI IMG/M metagenome (IMG submission 11331) | reverse complement strand
CCCTCCAGAGGGTTTAATTCCCCGAGGCTTGCCTCGCAATTTTTTAAAAGTATTCTCCAATTCATACCTCGTGGGCTTGCCCCGAGGTTCTTGATTTATTTTTAAGATCAATAAAAAGTACTTGTTTAGGTACTTTTGTTTACTTTTGTAGTATGGAAACAGTGAATTATAGTAATTTTCGTTCAAATCTAAAGTATTGGTTTGATAAGGTAATTAATGATGTAAGCGATGTTATCATTAAGCGCAAAGGAGGTAAGGATCTTGTTCTAATATCGCTTGATGAGTATAATTCTCTTAAAGAAACCACTTATTTGTTAAGTGGTAATAATAGAGACATTTTATTAAAATCTATCCAGCAATTGGAAACCGGCTCTGTTGTTCGCAAAGATCTTATTGAATAATGCGATTGGTTTGGTCTTTAACTTCCTGGGAAGATTATCTGTATTGGCAGAAAGTAGATAAAAAAATTCTTAAACGAATTAATACGCTAATAAAAAGTTGTCTTCGAACTCCGCTAGAAGGTATTGGCAAACCTGAAGCCTTAAAAGGAGATTTGCAAGGTTATTGGTCCAGGCGCATAACTTCAGAACATCGTCTGGTTTATAAATTTGATGATAACCAGTTGATGATAGCAGCCTGTCGCTATCATTATAGAAAATAAGACTTCTTTATTTTTCCAACTTCTCCAAACTCAACTTTTTCCCATCAAAAACCGCGTATGTGTAAAAATTAATCCAGTCGCCGGTATTGATGTAAGTTGCTTTTCCGTCTAGATCGATTTCCAGCGGTAAATGTCGGTGGCCAAAGAGAAAATAATCGTAATGTTTTTCTTCTAATTTCCTTTTGCAATACTTAATAAGCCACTCTTTTTCTTCACCGAGAAACTCTTGTTCTTCCTCACCGGAAATCGCTTTATTTTTTACAGAAAAATATTGCGCCAGGGGAATACCCAAATCGGGATGTAGCCAGCGATAAAGCCATTTTGACACGGGATTGGTAAACACTTTTTTCATCCGTTTATACCCGTGATCCCCGGGTCCGAGTCCGTCACCATGGCCAATTAGAAAGGTTTTGCTATTAAATTCAAATTCTTTGGGTTTATGAAATACGGGGATGCCCAATTCTTTTTCAAAATAGCCTTGCATCCATAAATCGTGATTTCCCACAAAGAAATAGACCGGGATGCCGCTATCCTTTATTTCGGCCAATTTGCCTAAAGTTCGTACAAAACCTTTAGGAACCGCGTGTTTATATTCAAACCAAAAATCAAAAAGATCGCCCAGCAAAAAAATAGCAGCAGCGTCTCCTTTAATTTCGTCCAGCCATTTTACGAAACGAATTTCCCGTGACCTGCTTTCTACTTGAGTAGGCGCGCCTAAATGATTGTCGCTACAGAAATATATGTTTTTTCCTTTAGGAATTTCCATTTTATTTTTGCTTTGTTTTTATTGCTCCCTTTCCTTTGGGAAGGATCGGGGATGGGCTTTTTGTTGCGCCCAGGTGATTGTCACTGGAGAAATACACTTTTTTTCCTTGCGGAATGTACATAGGTTTTTATTCTAAGTTGTAAAGATAAATATTTTAACAGAAGACTTCGCAGGTTTTGGAGTCTGTGAGGTCTAACCCTTCCGTCTTAATCTCCTATCGAAAATCAATCCACCTTCCCTTTAAAAGGGAAGGAGCGTTTACTCCCCCTTCGAGGGTCGGGGGGGCTTATTGATCTACCGCATACCACTCGGCAAAACTAGATGCTGTTTCCTGTAGTTTTAGGGAATGTAGTTTTATATGTTCCGGCAGGTGTTTCTGTATTCTTTTAGCAAAATCTACCACCATATTTTCGCTGGTGGGTTGGTAATCTACTAGGATAACATGATGCCCTCTCTTTTTAAGTTCTCCTGCTAATTCTACGTGTGGTGTATTTTTATTAAACACAGTAGCGTGGTCAAATTGGTCAACAATTTCAGATTTCACTATTTTCTTCAAGTCTCCAAAATCTATTACCATTCCATTTTTGACATTATCCATATCATTAATGGGTTCCCCAATTACACAAACACTCAATTTATAGCTATGGCCGTGTATATTTCGGCATTTTCCATCATAGCCGTAAAGGGCATGACCTGTTTCAAAAGAAAACTTTTTGGTAATTCTAATTTTGCTCATCACGCATTATTTTTTGCAAAGGTAAAGTTTTTTTAGCGTTATATATTCAGGTGCGGATAATCTGCTTCTGGCTTATATTTGTTAAATTTTTAGGTAATACTTGGTATAAACAAGGAAGATTGGAAATCTGATAATGGTAAGGAGTTGGTAATTTATTCCGAAGAAACCGGGGTAGTCGTTTTTAAAGTCATATATTTTATGCCGGAAGGCGTAAGCATTTTTGAAAGTCAGGTGTTAGAGCACAAGATAAAACCAGTAAAAACTTCGAGGGTAAGTATTATCTGGTTAAAAACAAGACGTTTATTTTTTGAATTTCTTATATAGTACAACCACAATGAGTAACACAGCCAGAATGAGCCAAAATCCCATTCCGCTTAAGAAACTTAAAAATTCCCAGGTATCTTTTTCCATTAATTCCTATAGGTTTTTTCGTGTCTTTTTCGCCAACTATACCGAGCATAGAAGAAAATAGCGAGTAGAAATAAGATAGCCAGCAAATAAAGCCAATTATCTACTATAAACTCCCAAATGGTGAAACCCCATTCTTCTTCGCTGGTTGCGGGCCTGTCTTGTGGCAAATGTTCTTGTTGAAAACTCATAAATATATTCTATATGTGAAAGATAAGCTTTTAAGCCTAAAATAGATGTTATAAGGTTGCTAATTCCGCTGAGGTCTCCACTTGCGAACAGTTTATAAAAAGTACTAAGCAAACTTAATCTTTAAGAGCGCTTTTGTTTTGTCTAATCACTTTGGTAATGATAAAAACAAGTAACGCTCCAAGGATGAGAAATCCTGCAAGGATAGCATAAAGGTTGTTACCAACAAAAAAACCTAATTTGTAAGAAAGGCTCTCGCTTTTATGGGCAGTTTCTTGAAGAAGGTAAAGTTGTAGTACGTACATCTTCTTATTTTTTATATTTAGACAAAGCTTTTTTGGTAAAGTCGGAGAGTACTAATTCTCCCGAAATGGCAGCCCTTTCGGCAAGCAATTCTTCCCAATGATTTGTATTTTTCCAAAGCATCTTTTTCATTTCATAAAGCGCATCCGGATTATAAGAAGCCAGTTTTTCTGTAAAAACCTCCAGCTCTTTATCCAGGTCTTTGAGGTTCTCAAAAACCCGGGCGTAAAGTCCTTTATCTTTTGCCCAATAGGCATTTTTCCATTCGTGGGCGGCTAAAGAAAGCTCTCCCAGGGCTCCAATCCCTATTTTTCGCTCTACTGCCGGCGCAATTACAAAGGGGCCAATGCCAATACTTATTTCAGATAATTTAATGGCAGCGGCATCTGTAGCGAGGGCATAATCGCAGGCAGCGATTAAGCCCACGCCGCCACCAACGGTTTTCCCCTGAATGCGACCTACAATGAGTTTTGTGCATTTACGCATTGCATTTAATACTTTGGCAAAGCCAGCAAAGAATAATTTCCCCTCCTGCATGGTCTCAATCGCAACCAGTTCGTCAAAAGAGGCTCCGGCGCAAAAGGCTTTTTCTCCTTCAGATTTCAATAAGATTACCTTTACGCTGTCATCTTCAGATAACTTCTGAAATTCTTTCGCTAAACGATCCAAAAGTTCTGACGGAAAAGAATTACTGGCAGGATGACCAAATTGCAAATGGGCAATTCCGTTGGTTACAGTGGTATATAAACTGCCATTCTCTCGTGTGGTTGACATAAACATTATTTTCAGGTTAGCTGAATAATCAAATTTATAAAGTTTAAACTAAAAAGCATCGATTTCTATAATTTTCTATCAGGAAAATCAGAAAATAGTCTGAAATTATTAGAGAATTTGAAGTAATGTTGATTCGATTTCTGAATCTTTATAATAAATATTAAAGAAAAAAGTAAATTTTATCCAATCTGAAACTGAACTACCTGGAAAACTGTCAACTGCAAACTGAGACTGCCAACTGCCTACTTAAAAAATTAGACTTCTTTCTGTAAATATTTTCTTCGGAATTTGATGACTAAACCCGCGCTACGAATAAGCATCCACACAAAAAATGCAATCCAAATTCCGTGTAGTTGAAGACCGAAATAATCGGAGATGAGTAGTGTGGGAGTGAAGCCCAGAAAGGTGGCAACCAATAATAAATTTCGCAGGTATTTTGCCTCTCCCAGACCTTTAAAAATCCCATCGAACATAAAGGCTATGGCATTTACCGGTTGCATAAGCAAAACAATCCAGAAAGCTGAAGAGAACAGTGCCAGCACCGCTGTATCTTTATTGAACACCAATCCTATCTCATTGTAGAAAAGACCACAAATCCCCATTAATATAAAGGCGATTAAAACGGCGTATTTACTTATTTTTTTACTGAGTTCCCAGAGGTTCTTGTAATCTCTGGCTCCCAGTAATTTTCCGCCAATGGCATTGCCGGCATTGGCATAACCATCAATAAAAAAGCTAAAAAACAGCCAGATATTCATTAAAATACTCTGCGCCGCGATATAATTTTTTCCGTAGTCGGTAGCATAGGCGTTGGCCAGGTAAATTGCAAAATTTAGTGCAGCGGTGCGCACAAATAGATTGGCGGCCATAAGAAGTAGGCCTTTTAAACGCGGATTGATATTAAAACTCAATTTGAGATTAAAAGGTGTTTTTTTAAAGAAAAACCATAAGGCCATTATTAACATCGTGGCTTGTGCGACCAGGCTGGCAATAGCCGCACCTTTTAAATGCATCGCCGGGATAAGTCCATCTACGCCGTAAACCAACAGGTAATCTAGAGCTACGTTTACAAGGGCACCGGTTAAGCTACATTTCATAGCCCAAAGTGTATTTTGCAAACCTCTAAAAACCCCAAAAATGGCAAAAGTGACCAGGGTTAAGGGATAGCCCAAAGCACGAATTTGATAGTAGTCTGCCGAATATTGCAGGATTAAACCATCGGCATTATAAGCACTAAAAATGCTTTCAGCAAAAAATGCGGTGGTAAAGTAAATCACGAAACTAAGGGCTAAATTGAAATAAATAGCCTGCGGAATAAGGGTTTTCACCGCATGCAGCCTGTTTGCCCCTAAATGTTGAGAAATTATGGCCGAAATAGCAGTTTTGGTTTGAGCTACAATCCAGATAATAGCTGAAAGAAACGAACCAACAATTCCCGCGGCGGCAAGCGCCTCTACCGAATTGTTTTCCACATTTCCAATCACCGCAATATCGGTGAGGGAAATAAGAGGTTCGGCAATCCCTGCGATAATAGCGGGAATGGCAATTCGGTTGATATTTTTAAAACTAACTGCTGTTTCCAAAAACGAGTTTTGAACAACAAAGATAGGAAGCTTATTTTTTTAATCCCTCATTGAGGGTTTAATTCCCGAGACCTGCCTCGTAATTTTTAATTTTTTTCCGATTGATACCTCGTGGCAAGCCTCAAGTTTCTGGATTGAGCTTTTCGTAGCAATGAAATGGATGCACGCTCTTATCTGGAAAATAGACATCACCTATACGTTTGTAGTTACGCGCTTCATAAAACCGCTGATTGCGTTTGTTCTGACTAAAAGTATCTAATCTAATGGAGCTATAATTATTCTTTTTCGCGGTTTCTTCGGCAAAATACATCATTTTCCTGGCATAGCTTTTACCCCAATAATCAGGATGGGTGGCCAACCGATGCACATATAAGTTATTTTCATTGTCTGAAAGCCATTCAATATCTTTATAAACATCGGACATATTTGAAGTTAACACTATAATAGATACGATCTTTCTATCTTCTTCCCAGAGGTATAATTCCTTTTTTTGAATATCTTTTGCCAATTTTTCCCGGGACGGATAGTTTTTATTCCATTGAAAAATATTTTGTGCCTGTAAGGTTTTGGCGCAGGCCTCGGTAAGTCTTTTAATTTCGGGAAGATCTTTGGGAGTGGCTTTTCTAATCATTTCTTTTTAAAATAATAAAACAAAAGTTTCTATGAAATTTACAGAAAATTATTACATTTGCCTTGCAATTGGGGGATTAGCTCAGTTGGCTAGAGCGTTTGGCTGGCAGCCAAAAGGTCATCGGTTCGACTCCGATATTCTCCACAAAACCACCGTATTCGCGGTGGTTTTTTGTTTCTGAAATTTTGATTCTGCAAATCAAGCTTTCAATTTATATTTTGAATGCCTGGTAGAGCGTCCAATGTGAGATTGTGAAGGCCATCGGTTCCCCCGAAACTTCGGGGCGATATTTTCCACAAAACCACCTGTTTTCACAGTTGTTTTTATTTTTCGCTCCATTTTTTATTAGTCTTGTTTTGCCATACTGGATTTAAGAGTCGGCTTCCTCGTTATCTATATACTCATCTTTTAGGTCTTGCACGCTGGCATCAAGAAATTCGGCTGTTCTGTTTAACACATGCTGGAATTCTTTGGTTACCTCTTCTTTATTCCAAGGATGGGAAATTCCAAAAACGTGATCGGCATTTTCTACCAAAAGTAATTTTGAAATCGCGCTCCATTCAAATAAATTCCCGGCATCGGCTATAGATACGCTGGTATCATTACTTCCATGAGCAATAAAGTGAGGAATATCTAATCTTTTTGTAGCTTTTTGGATATTTAATCGCTCCTTATTCTCCTTAAAATTTTTATAAAACTGATAATGATGGGGCAATTGCTGGCCGGTACGTGAGTTTGTAATATATCTTACCCCTTTTTTCTCCCAGGCTTCTAATTCTTTTTCCTTGGGGAAACGTGAGGCAAAATCACTTACTGATGCCAGGGTAATCAACTTATCCACGCGTTTTTCTTCGGCAGCTTTTAAGATAGCGATACCGCCACCCCTGGAATGACCTATTAAGGTGATGTTTTTCACATCTATTTGTTGGGCTTGCTCAAAATCTGGGGTGGAGACCCAATCTATAACGGACTGGAGATCGTCCAATTCTTTAATATAATTGTTGTCGCCAAAACCTTCAATATTCAGAAATTCTGTAGGTTTATCTGGCGTGGTTCCATTATGGGAAAAATTGAATTTCAAGAAGAAAAAACCTTTTTCGGCATAAAATTCCCCCATATTGTCCCAGGCTCCCCAATCTTTAAAACCTTTGTAACCATGACAAAAAATCACTATCTTTTTTGGTTTTTTATCGTCTTTAAAAATAAGGTCTATTAAGATAGGTTTATTGTGTCTCCCTTCAATTTGAAGATTGGTTCTTTTCGTTACTTCCATAGATTTTTTATATTTCTTTTTCCCTAAAAGGAATTTCAGGATTGCAAATTTCGGTAATTAATTGCTTTAATTCTGAATGAAATGCGTTAAGAATTTCCCTATTTATTGCCGTTTCTTTATTGTTTGTTCGCGGTTTGTCTTTTTTTCCGAATTTGAGAAATCCGCTTTTTAAATTTTTAAACGAAATTATCCCTGCTTCCACGGGGAAATCCAAAGATTTCTGTGCTTCCATCATACTGGCGTAAGCCAAAACCTGAAAGCTCTTACTGTATTTCTTATAATCTGACGTGAGATCCTCCCAAGCTACAATTTCAATTTGGGTTTGGGTGACCTTTCCCGTTTTATAATCAATAATTCTGGTAATTCCGTTAGTATTTTCTACCCGGTCTACTTTTCCGCGCATAAAAACGGGGAAATCTAATTGATCTATCTGTATTTCAGACTTTAAACTTTCTTCGATCTTAAGGATTTTTATTTCTTCGGTCTCTAAACGTTCTAATTCTAAGTTTAAAAAGTTACTAAGATAGCGTTTGGCCACCTCATAAATGAGCAGGTTTTTGCCCTGGTTTACCGGACCGTTGGCATAAGTTTTCTGGAATTGATTTTTTATCTCTTCATTTATCTTTCCTTTAAAACCTTTTATGTCTTCCGCAGTTATATATTTATTCTCAAAAGGTTTGTAAAAGTTTTCCAAACTATCGTGAATCACTGTTCCCAGTGTGTTATAGGCCACGGTTTCTTCAACTTCATCTTTGTCGCGTACCCCAAGTACATATTGGCGATAAAAATCTAGTGGATTTCTAATGTAGGAGGTTAGTGCCGAAGGAGAAAAGCCCGATTTGGCCAAAGACTTTAAACGCGCCATAATCTCTGGCGTTTTCTTGATTTCTTTCAACTCATTTTTAATGGCCGGAACCCGCGGACTTACCATAGATTGAGTAAGTTGATGTGCCGGTTGTTTCTCGATCTCCAATTGGGTGAGAAACCGGCTTTTTTCTCCGGAATTTAATCCGCTGCTTTCGATATTGTAAAGTAAATGTACATTCTCAGCACGTTGTAAAAGGCGGTAAAAATGATAAGTATATACCGCGTCTTTTTCTTTGTATGTCGGTAATTTGTAGGTTTGTTTTAGATCGTAAGGAATAAATGAATTCCCAGATTTTCCAGATGGCAGTACGCCTTCGTTTACCGAGCAGATAATCACATTTTTAAAATCTAAGGCCCGGGATTCCAACATCCCCATAAGTTGCAAACCTTTAAATGGGCGTCCCTGTAAATCCAAACTTTCGGTGCTCATAATCTCTTTGTAAAACTGGTAAATCGATTTTACAGTTTGAAGATAAGGATACGAATCGTGAAGGTTCTTAAGTTTGTTAAACAATAAGTGAAAGTGATATAAAAACTCCAGGCCTAAAACCTCATTTTTCTCCTTTAAATGAGTCTTTATAATTGTTATGATTTCCTGAAAAGCCTGTAAGGCGTCATTAGGAGAATTAGACCAGCTTTTAAAGCAGGCGTCAATAATTTTCTGTGCTTTGGAAGAAAAGGCTGTACTTATTTCTGTTTCAGATAAATTAACGGTGTTTTCTGACTGTATTTTTTCAATAAAGGCTTCTGATTCTTCTCCCAAAAGATCATTTAGACTGGGATGGTTAATCACCGAAATCACATCTTTATAATAATAGCTTGACCCGTGATGTTGATGAATTTGAAATAGTTTATCAAACAAAGAAGCCAGCGGTGCATTTTTAAGCGGAAAACCCATGGTGATATTGAGGTCTTTAACATTGGGAGGTAAACTGTTTAAAACGGGTAGCAAAAGATCTTCTTCGCCCAGCACTACCGCCGTTTCCTGTAAAGTATCTTCATCCAGATTGGCCAATAATTCCCCGAGATATTTTGCCTGACCAATATTTTTGGGAATACCGGTAATTTCTATGTTTTTAGGTTTCGCGTATTCCTTAACACCTGTTTTTGGTTCTCTTAGCTTATAAACAGGCCAGTTTTTTAGATATTGAGTGATAAAAAGAGAAGCGTCGTGTTGCTTATCTTGTAGAAAAACCTCGTCCAGATCCCAGTAAATTTCAGCGAGATTAGTTTCCATTAAATACTGAACGATTTCCTGTTCTGAAGCATTTAGGGCATTAAAACCTATAAAAATATGTTGCCTGTTTTGCGTTTTGCTGTAAGCTTTGATATTCTCTGATGCCGTGCGGTAAATCAAGCCCTGATACCCCATATTTTTTGACAGCAAGGCTTCTGTTAGCTCTTTGTAGTACTCGGGAAGCTGGTGCCAAAAAGCAAGGTAATTTTTTATAAGCGTTGTTTTATGTTCTTTTAAATACCAATGATTAATATCCTGAATATCGGCCAGGTAGTTAAAGAAGCTTTTGTAGTCTATTAAATATCGATCTATTTCATTAAAATCGTGAATAAGACTTTGCGCCCAGGTGGTAAATATTTCGAAATCTTCCTGCTGTTCTTTTGGGGTAAGTTTTTTGTAGATAGCATAAAACTCGAAGAGGGCAATAGTATTATCTATGCTATTAATACCAGAAACTGTCTCGGTAAATTCTTCAATACTATAAATTTTTGGAGCAAAAATATTTTTGTCGCTTAATCCCGAAAGCTCTTTAAGCAGAAAACTTCCTGCCCGTTTACTGGGAAGGATAAAGATAGTTTCTGAAATATTTTTTTCTGAAGAAATGAGTTCTTTGAGAACTCCCTTAATAAAAGATGCCATTGTATAAAAATAAAAAACGCCCCGG
>JGI1221J11331_1000887_pt1 | contig 10104 bp, 8 predicted proteins | sample LakVidmifraction_4_FD_11331 | JGI IMG/M metagenome (IMG submission 11331) | reverse complement strand
AAGCGATTAAGGAGTTTGTATTGAAGGAAAATATTGAAATGTTGGTGGTAGGGCCCGAGGATCCCCTGGTAGAAGGCATTACCGATTTTTTTGCCGAAGATGACTTATTGAAACAGGTAAAACTAATAGGTCCGTCTAAACGCGGGGCTTTGTTGGAAGGCAGTAAGGAACGTGCAAAAGAGTTTATGGCCATGCACAACATTCCTACCGCGGTCTACGAAAGTTTTACTGAAGAAAGCCTGGAAGCCGGTAAAAAGTTCCTTGAAACCTTGAAACCTCCCTATGTTTTAAAAGCCGATGGCCTTGCTGGCGGAAAAGGGGTTTTGATCCTAAACGATTTAGAAGAAGCCAAAGCGGAGCTTCAAAAGATGTTGGCCGATAAAAAATTTGGTGCGGCCAGCGCTAAGGTAGTGATCGAGGAGTTTTTAGACGGAATAGAACTAAGTGTTTTTGTACTTACCGATGGGAATAATTATAAAATTTTGCCCACCGCCAAAGATTATAAACGGATTGGAGAAGGCGATACCGGATTAAATACCGGGGGCATGGGCGCTATTTCCCCCGTGCCATTTGCCGATGAAAGTTTAATGAGAAAAATTGAAGATTGTATTGTAAAGCCTACAGTTAGCGGACTTCAAAAAGAGAATATAGAATATAAAGGATTTATTTTTATTGGACTTATCATGGTAAACAACGAACCTTTCGTAATAGAATACAATGTGCGGATGGGCGACCCGGAAACCGAGGTGGTTTTGCCCAGAATCAAATCAGATTTAGTTGAGCTTTTAGAAAAAGTTTCTGAAGGAAAATTAAACGAAGCTACTCTTGAAATCGATAAAAGGGCTGCAACAACAGTCATGCTTGTTTCGGGAGGTTATCCTGAAGCTTATGAAAAAGGAAAGGAAATCACAGGAATCGATAAAATAAAAGATTCCCTGGTATTCCACGCGGGCACTACAACCGAGAAGAATAAAATAGTGACCAATGGTGGCCGGGTAATCGCGGTAACTTCCTTTGGAAAAGATTACAAAGAGGCATTAAAAAAATCTTATCAAAATGCAGAAAAATTACATTTTGATAAGATGTATTATAGAAAAGATTTAGGATTTGATTTAGACTTAGTTCAGAAATAAAGTGTACAGATTGACGAAGTTAAGGTACAAAAATACAAGTCAAAATGTTTAAGTTGTTTTTGAACAAAGTCTTAACCTAAAAAGCTGTCTGGAGCTTGTTTGCGCTCGTCCTCGTGGGTATCACGAAAGTGTTTAAGCTGTTTCATCCAAAAGACGAAAGCGGCGATCCCGATAAGTATAAAAATAAAATTTATCGCATTGGCGCCCCACCAGCCCCACCAGGAATCCAGTTCAAGGTTTCTTAAGGCGTCTAATGGATAGAATAAAATTTCTTCAAAAAGGTAAGCTATACCTTCAAATATATCTTTCATCATGATAATGAGTTTTAAATTCTATTTGCAAAGTTATACAAAATTGCCTTTAAAGACGTTCCATAAGTTACTTTGCTATCTTTAAAGACCACAAAAATATAAAAAACTACAATGCTAACAAGCTTTTTTGGTAAATCTAAACCGGTAAACGGCGTCGCGATCACCGTTTTACTTATCATTTTTTTTACAATTGCCAATTTTAAGGAATGGTTTTCAGATTTTAGAATTCTTGTTTTCCTGGAAAAAATTGCCGTTTTAATTACGCTGATCGTTAGTGTTTTTATTCTGAATTTTATTGCCAAAAAGAACGAACTTACTCGCAGAAGCGCCTATAAAATTTTGTTTTTCGTTCTTTTTTCCATTAGTTTTTTTGCCTTGTTGCAAAACCATCAGGCCATTTTTGCCAACCTATGCGTGCTTTTTGCCTTTAGAAGGATTATAAGTTTAAAATCTAAAAAAGTGACACAAAAAAAGATCTTTGACGCCACTTTTTGGATTTGTCTTGCTTCCTTGTTTTATTTTTGGTCCATACTTTTTCTCATAGTAGTCTATGCGGGGATTTTATATTATTTACCAGCCTTTAAGAACTGGTTTATTCCGCCGCTCGCTGTTTTATGCGTTATGTTTCTTTGTCTTAGTTTTCATATCGTGACTTACGATGAATGGTACACCTTCTCCCGCTGGTTTCAAGAGAGTAATTTTGATTATTCCAATTACCAAAGTCTCAAAATCTTAATTCCTATAAGTATTATCCTCGCGCTAACTTTATGGACCTTAACCAACTTTTTTGCCATAGTGAGAAGAGTGAGTGTTTCATTAAAACCTTCTTTAAACCTCGTGTTGTTAAATTTACTTATCGCTATTGCCGTGGCTATTTTAGCACCTACTAAAGATGGGAGCGAACTTATTTTCTTTTTTGTACCGCTTAGTATTATAACTTCCATTTATTTTGATCAAAAAAGTGATAAAGTTTTCCGGGAGGTGTTGTTGGTATTGCTTATCTTAATGCCATTAAGCATCCCTTTTATCTTTTAGCATCCATTTATTGCGAAATCGGGATATTCAAAATTGAAAAACAGATAACTAAGCAGAAATTTCCTGTTTAAAACAGATAGTTGAAAAATATGTTGCTAATTTTGAAACTTTACAACTAAAAGAGTTTCAATTTAAAAAAGAGGAAGCTACCTTTTTTATATTATCTGGGCAATACAATGAATTATATAGGCTCCAAACATAAACTTGGCGATTTTATAAAATCTACTGTGCAGCAGGTGGTTTCACAGGAACTTTCCCAACTGGTTTTTTGCGATCTTTTTGCCGGTACCGGGAGCGTGGGGAGAAATTTTAAAACCTCGGTGAAATCTGTTATTGCCAACGATGTAGAATATTACAGTTACATTTTACTCAAAAATTATATAGGAAATCATCAAAACCTTGAATCTGAAGCTTTTCTTGCGGAATTAAATGAACTACCGGGAAAATCTGGCTTTATTGCTCGGGAATATAGTGAAAACGGAAATGCCGGGCGACTCTACTTCTCGGAAGCGAATGGAAAGAAAATTGATGCGGTTAGACAGCAAATAGAAACTTGGAAATTGAATAATCAAATAGGGGAAAACCAGTATTTTTTCCTTTTAGCTTCGTTGTTGGAAAGTGCCGATAAAGTGGCAAACACAGCATCGGTGTACGGTGCATTTCTAAAACAAGTGAAAGTTTCAGCGCAAAAAGAATTAAAACTTAAACCGGCAGTTTTTCAGCTTACTAATAATGGACACGAAGTTTTTCAGCAAGATGCGAATAAATTAATTACCAAGATTGAAGGTGATATTTTATATTTAGATCCGCCTTATAACGGACGCCAATACGGGGCAAATTACCATATATTGAATACCATTGCAAAATATGATATCTTTGTGCCTAGGGGAAAAACAGGCTTGCGAGATTATTATAAATCGCCATATTGCAGGCAGGGAGCGGTAAGAAAATCTTTTCAGGAATTGGTGGAACGGGCCAATTTCAGGTATATATTTTTCAGTTATAATAATGAAGGATTAATACCTGCTTCAGAAATAAAAGAAATAATGAGCCGTTTTGGAAAATATGACCTGGTGACTAAAGATTATCAGCGATTTAAAGCCGATAAAACCGCAAGCCGAAACCATAAGGCCAATAAAACTAAAGAATACCTACACATTTTAGAAAAAAAATAAACTATGTTTTCAGATAAAGCAAACGCGATTTTTCAGGAAGTAATCGAAAAATACCACGAAAAAGATTCGGTAGAACAGCCTTTTGAAAATCCTTACAACGATGAAGGGGAATTGATTTCACATTTACTGTACAGAAAATCTTGGATAGACACTGTGCAATGGCATTATGAAGATATTATTCGCGATAAACACATAGATCCTGTAGATGCTTTGGCACTAAAACGCCAAATAGATGCTTCCAATCAGGACCGTACCGATATGGTAGAATATATTGATAGCTATTTCCTGGAAAAATTTAAAGATGTGGAGCCCAAAGAAACAGCTACAATAAATTCTGAAAGTCCCGCCTGGGCTATAGACCGACTTTCAATTTTGGCATTGAAAATTTATCATATGAACGAGGAGGCCGAGCGAGAAGATGCTTCGCAAGAGCATCAAATGAAGTGTAAGGCAAAACTCAACGTATTGTTGGAGCAACGTGTAGATCTCTCTACGGCGATTAATCAATTACTCGAAGATATTGCAGCCGGAGATAAATATATGAAGGTGTACAAACAAATGAAAATGTACAATGACGATGAGTTAAACCCGGTTTTAAGAGAAAAATAAAAGCCTTTAGTGGTTTTGTGCGAACGAGCCTCATCAATCAAAAAAAATGAAAATGGCAGGGAATCATCAACATAAAGAAAATTTCTCTTCTACTTCTTCTACCAAAGAAGTACATGTTTTGGTGATTCGTTTATCGGCTATGGGCGATGTAGCCATGACCATACCGGTTTTGCGGGTTTTAACCAGTACCTACCCAAATTTAAAAGTCAGTGTTTTAACCCGCGATTTTTTCGAACCTATGTTTAAGGGAATTGCGGGAGTTTCCGTTTACAAAGCCGACATTAACGGGATGCACAGCGGCGTGTTGGGACTTGGAAGCCTTGCCAAAGAACTCAGGGATATTGGCATCGATAAAGTAGCCGATCTTCACAATGTGTTGCGTAGCCATGTCCTAAAATCGGTTTTCTACATGTTTGGGATTCCCGTGAAACAAATTGACAAAGGCCGCAGCCAGAAGAAAGCGCTTACCCGGGAGGACAACAAAATTTTTGAACAACTAAAATCAACAGTGCAACGCTATGCCGATGTTTTTGAAGCTTTAGGTTATCCTTTAGACCTTAAGCAACATCAGTTTCCTGAAAAAACGAAACTCTCTGAAAAGATAGAGAGTTTAATAGGAAAAGATTCCGAAAAACATTTGGGAATTGCACCTTTTGCTCAACACGAGTCCAAAGTTTATCCTAAGGATTTCATGGAAGAGGTTTTAACTGAATTAAGTAAAAACCCGAAGATAAAAGTGTTATTATTTGGCGGGGGAGCAGAAGAAAAAAAACAGTTGGAAGCCTGGGCAAAAAAATTTCCGGAGACCTTAAGCATTGCCGGAAAACTCAGTTTAGCCGAAGAGTTGGCATTGATCTCCAATCTTGACGCTATGCTATCTATGGACAGCGGCAATGGACATATGGCGGCGATGTATGGAGTGCCGGTAATTACTATTTGGGGCGTGACCCATCCTTATGCCGGTTTTACGCCTTTTCAACAACCAAAAGAAAATAGTTTACTGCCCGATCTTAAACAATATCCCAAAATACCAACTTCGGTCTATGGAAATAAAGTTCCCGAAGGCTATGAAAATGCCATTCGCAGTATTTCCCCGAACTCGGTTCTTGAAAAAATCTCTGAAATCTTGTTTTAGTTTCAGGAGCTTTAAATCACTTCGCTTCAGGATTTGTTATAAATATCTCGCTCCTACGGAGTTTATGACCATAATTCTTCTACACCTATTCGTCTCCAAAAGCCATTCGGCATTAAATCAGAAAACACAAAAACCTACCTTGGGACAAAACTACACATCGTCGTAATCTACTTTTAATTTGGGAGTTAGAGGTTGTGCCTGGCAGGTTAAAATAAGTCCTTCCTCAATTTCCTCTTCGGTAAGGATTTGGTTTTTACGCATTTCGGCTTTTCCTTCTTTAATTCGCGCAATACAACTGCTGCAAATTCCCCCCTGGCAGGAATAAGGAACATCAAGATCGTGCCCTAAGGCGGCATCGAGCACCGTGTCTTTGGTGTCCATAGCGAAGGTAGTTTCTTCGTCATCTACCATCACCGTAAGTTCGCTTTGGCCTTCTATATTGGTCTCTATTTCGCCGACATCTTCGGTAGTAAAAAGCTCGAAGAAAATCTTATTTTCATGCACGCCGTTTCCTTTCAACACGTCACTCACCTGATTAATCATTTCTTCCGGTCCGCAAAGATAAAAAGCATCAAAGGAGTGGCCTTTAAACTTATTTTTTATTACAAAATTTACCGTACTGGTTTCTATTCTGCCAAAGTGAGAATTATCTTCCCGGGCACGGCTATAAACAAATTCAATAAAGAGCCGGTCTGGGAATTTTGTCTGTAATTCTAGTAACTCCTTAAAGAAAATCGTTTCTTCGGGAGATTTATTTCCGTAGGTAAGCACAAAGCGGCTTTTAGACTCTTCGTTTAAAACTGTTTTCATTATAGAAAGTACCGGGGTTATTCCACTCCCTGCGGCAAAAGCGGCGTAATTTTTAGGCGTGTTCGCAGGTTGTAAAATGAATTTTCCTTCCGGCGGATGTACTTCAAGAGTATCTCCGGCTTTAAGTTTATTATTGGCAATCACAGAAAATTTCCCGTCTTTCACTTCCTTAACCGTCACCTTGAATTCTCCCGAATTTGGAGCAGAACAAAGCGAATAGGCGCGTCTAATCTCCTCGTCGCCCAATTTTATTTTTATCGTAATATACTGCCCGGCAATAAATTGAAACTTATCCTTTAAATTATCGGGAATAATAAAGGATAAACTCACTGCCTGCGGGGTTTCCCTAATCACTTCTTTTATCGCTAACGGAAAAAACTGATTCATCAAAAATATATTTTGGTGCAAAAATACAAAGTATGTGAAATTAAAAAGTGTAACAAACACTTTAATTTCTATACTTGTATGGTAAAGGACCTTAGGGGTATCAATAAGTAAAATATTTTCGTCCAGACCTGCCTAATTTTTTGGGGTAAAGCCCTGGGCATTTTTAATCTCGCTTAGCGGGTAAATCATTAAATTATGTTCAAACGGTTTTTGTGGCTGGAATCCAAATCTTTTTTTAGATCGGCGAGTTTGGGGAAAAGTATCGGCCTTAAGGTGCTGCTTATCTTTTTCGCCATCTATTTTTCGGCGGCGTTCCTAATGTTTGGGATAGGACTTTACCCTTTAATCCAGGAATATTTTCCGGGAGAAGATCCGCTGCAGTTTGTGAATCGTTTTATTTTGTTGTGGCTGGTTTTTGAACTCGGCTTTAGGTTTATGCTCCAAACCCTTCCTGTTTTAGACATAAAACCACTTTTAAATTTACCCATTGGCAGGCGAAAAGCCGTAAACTATGTGCTTGTAAAAGCGATGTATTCCTTTTTTAATTTTTTACCGCTATTTATCGTAATTCCCTTCGGAATTTTCTGCATTTATAAAGGTGAATATAATACCTGGGGAATTGTAGGCTGGATGGTCGCTATGGTCGCGATTACACAATGCGTTAATTTCCTGAATTTTATTATTAAAAAGAAATTTACCGAAAACCTAAAAGCCCTAATTCCCGCGATCCTTATGGTGCTCGTTTTTGCCACCCTGGAATATTTTGAGGTTTTTAAAATCAGTTTTTGGTTTGGTAATATGATGGATTTCTTGGTCGCAAAACCTTACCTGGCCGTTGTGCCTATCATTCTATTTTTTGCTTTATATAAGTGGAATCAATTAAACCTGGAACGTAAATTTTATCTGGACGTTGGCTTGCAACAAAAGCAAAAAGCCGCCGATACCAGGGATTTTGTGTGGACTAAAAAATTTGGTGAAATAGCACCGTTTCTTCAGCTGGACCTAAAACTTATTTGGCGTAACAAAAGGCCAAAAACCACTATTTATATGTCTTTTATCCTGCTCGCTTACGGATTGTTTTTTTATCCAAATGATGTTTATCAGGATATGCCAACCTTTTTTGTGTTTGTAGGGGTTTTTATGACGGGTATTTTTATGATGAATTTCGGACAGTTTGTGCCTTCCTGGGATGCTTCATATTATTCCATGATTATGGCGCAAAACATTCCGCTTAAGCAGTACCTGGCATCAAAAGCAGGACTCATTACTTTCAGTATTGTGGTGCTGGCCATTCTCACCACGCCTTATGTGTATTTTGGCTGGAATATTTTGTTGTTCAATATGGTGGCGGCCTTGTACAATATAGGGGTAAATGTGCCTATTTTACTCTATGCCGGTTCCTTTAATAAGAAAAAGATAGACCTGGATAAAAGTCCGTTTATGAACTATCAGGGGGCAGGTGCTGCACAGTGGTTGGTAGGAATACCACTCATGTTTATACCGGCATTAATTTTTTGGCTACTAAACAAATTCATTAGCCTTGAGGTGGCCCTAATCACACTTTCGGGATTGGGAATAATTGGAATATTAATGCGATCTAGCTTGCTTAATTTTCTAGCCGGAGTTTACCGGAAAAGAAAATACGCTATGATTAATGGATTTAAACAAACCGGAGAATAAAATTTAAGGGAATTATGATAACAGTAACCAATCTTTCAAAAGCATATAAAGGAGTAAAAGTCCTTAATATTGAACATCTAGATATTCCTTCGGGACAAAGCTTTGGCCTGGTAGGCAATAACGGAGCGGGGAAAACTACATTTTTCAGCCTTTTGCTAGACCTTATTCAGCCAACTACTGGTAATATTTTTAATAACGAGATTACCGTAAGCCAGAATGAAGCCTGGAAACCTTTTACCGCTTCTTTTATAGACGAAAGTTTCCTTATTGGGTATTTAACNCCAGAAGAATATTTTTACTTTGTTGGCGAATTGCGCGGCGAAAATAAAGCAGATATCGATTCCTATTTAGCTGAATTTGAAGATTTCTTTCACGGAGAGATTTTAGGCCGAAGAAAATATTTGCGTGATCTTTCTAAAGGAAATCAGAAAAAAGTGGGCATTGTAGCCGCTTTTATAGGAAAGCCCAAAGTGGTCATCTTAGACGAACCCTTTGCCAATTTAGACCCTACCACGCAAATTCGGTTAAAAAAGCTCATTAAAGAACTTACCGAAAAGCGGGAAACCACTGTGCTTATTTCCAGCCACGACTTAATTCACGTGACCGAGGTTTGCGAACGGATTGTGGTTTTAGACAAAGGCGAAATGGTAAAAGACATTAAAACTTCTGAAGCTACTTTAAAAGAATTGGAAAGCTATTTTTCACAAGAAGTAAATACCGGTGAGCCGCAAGAACTGTAGCATTTTGTTTGTATTTGTAAAAAGAAGCGTATTTTTACATACTAAAAAACGGCTTTTTTAGTTATACAGCCATCAAGAACCGGTTGATTTTGAACATATTCAGCAAACTTATTTTCTTTTTAATTTTGGCTGGAAGCATTACCGGCTGTTCCAGAAAAAAGAACACTTTTCTTAACCGCAACTGGCATGCGGTTACTACAGAATACAACACGCTTTATAATGGAAATCTAGGCCTGGAGCAAGGTAAGGAGGAACTTCATCAAAATTATGCCGATAACTATTGGGACATTTTACCCATAGAGCGAATGCAGATTGATGAGAATATAGTGTTGCCAGACAGTGTTAGGAACCAGAATTTTGGCTACGCCGAAGAAAAAGCGGTAAAAGCCATTCAGCGTCACTCGATGTTGATAGACGGGAAAGAAAGGAATCCGCAAATAGATGAAGCTTATTTATTGCTGGGAAAAGCCAGGTATTACGAGCAGCGATTTATTCCCGCTCTGGAAGCTTTTAATTATATTTTAAGAAGATATCCTGCCAGCAACAATATTATTTATGCCAGGGTATGGCGTGAAAAAACCCATATGCGCTTAGATAATAATCGCCTGGCGGTAAATAATCTTAAAAAAGTACTGAATCTAAAGTATTTGGAAGAGCAGGATATCGCAGATGCCAGTGCAGCTATGGCCCAGGCTTACATTAATCTTCGGCATTTAGATAGTGCAAGCGTTACTTTGCGCCGAGCTGCGGAATTTAGCGGGAAAAATGAAGAAAAAGGTCGGTTCTTCTATATTCTTGGGCAGTTATATAACCGATTGGGGCAAACGGAAGCGGCAAATATGGCTTTTGATGAGGTAATTGACCTCAATAGAAAATCGCCCCGCATTTATATGATAAACGCCTATGTGCAAAAAGTGCGAAATTTTGATTACTCCAAAGGAGAAAATTATCGCTTAAAGGAATTGCTTAGCAAGTTGGAAGAAGATAGGGAAAACAGGCCATTTCTGGATAAAATTTATTTTCAGATTGGCGAATATTACAATAGGATAGCTTCTACAGACACCGCGATAGCTTATTATAAAAAGTCCT
>JGI1221J11331_1000886_pt1 | contig 10115 bp, 11 predicted proteins | sample LakVidmifraction_4_FD_11331 | JGI IMG/M metagenome (IMG submission 11331) | reverse complement strand
ACTAACGGGTGGTGTAAAATGATTATCCTTAACCAATAGTCAGCCTACATACGCCACTGGTTAATAAAATGTAATATAAAAAAGTTTTAAGGGCTTCTTTTCAAAAACTCTTAAGTTACAGTTACAGCAAGAGAACACACATATCCTCAAATAAAAGATGTTACGGGTAAACCATCATAGAATAAGAACGGCTAACCGAATAACACAGTAGGATTTTAATATCGTAAACAATTACCATTGTAGGCTCTACAGGAATGTAACCTACGACTATAAGTGTTTATGATATGGATATGTAACAGTGTTGTTATATTACTTCATACAACGTTCCTACCAAGATAAATACTATCTTATAGGATATAACTTCATAAACAAAGTGCGTCGTAAAACTTACAATGTGCGACATAGAGAGTCAATTAAAGGCGTGGATACAACACTTAATTTTAGAAATATATGGAAGAAACAACTGAAAAAGAAACCGAAAACAGCGAAAACGAAACCGAATCAAGGCAAGAATACCCAGGTGGACCCTTTAAAAAAGGAAATATTGGTGGAGGAAGAAGAAAAGAAACTCAAGAAGAAAAAGAATACAAAGCAAATAGAAAAGAAATAAGAAGAATAGCAATAGATAGATATATTCACGAATTAACTGAAGCTTTAAAAGACATCAGCCCTATACTACAAAAGAAAGCACTAGAAGGAGATATTATTGCAATTAAAGAAATAAACGATAGAGCCTTAGGTAAAGCACCACAATCAACAACAATAAAAGGAGACAGTGATAATCCAGTAGAGATAAATATAATAAACTATGCCAATAACAATACCTTACCAATTCACCCCGAGGACATATCAGATACCGATATTTAAAGCGATTGATAATGGTTTTTTAAGAATAATACAGGTATGGAATAGAAGAAGTGGAAAAGAAAAAACAGATATAAACATAGTAGCAAAAAAGATATTTGAAAAAGTTGGAGCTTACTACTATATTTTCCCAACATACAACCAAGGTAAAAAGATATTATGGAATGGTGCTGATAAAGAGGGAATTAGATTTTTAAACCATTTTCCACAAGAAACAATATCAAGAACTGTGGGAAACGAGATGTTTATAGAGTTTAAAAATGGCAGTACCTTTCAAGTAGTAGGTTCAGATAATATTGATTCTATTGTAGGAACAAATCCGCTAGGAGTAGTATTCTCAGAATATAGCTTACAAGACCCGCAAGTATGGGATTATATCAGACCGATACTGGCAGAGAATGGTGGCTGGGCAATATTCAATTTTACACCGAGAGGAGAAAACCACGCTAAAGACTTACTCGATTACGCACTGACCGACCCGAAGAACTGGTTTGTCTCAATGTTGAATGTAGATGATACCAAGACAATGAGCTTAGAAGTTTTAGAACAAGAAAGAAAAGAAATAATAGCTAAGAACGGAGACGACGCCATATTCCAACAAGAGTATTATAATAGCTTCACGGCAGCGATGCAGGGTAGTTATTACGGGAAGATAATTGAACAAATGGAAATAGATGGAAAGATAACCGCAGTACCTTATGAGCCTAATTTATTAGTTGATACTTGGTGGGATTTAGGGATTAACGACTCAATGACAATAGGATTTTTCCAAAAACACGGATTACAATGGAGAATGATTGACTACATTGAGGGAAGCGGAGAAGGATTAAAGTACTACATTGATTTATTGGCAGAAAAGAAATACTCATATGGTAAGCATTACGCCCCTCACGACATTGTTGTTAAGGAATTAGGCACAGGAAAATCAAGGCTAGAAACCGCTAAGAGCTTAGGAATTAAGTTTGAGACAGTCACAAAACCAGACGGAAGCTTAAAATCAGCAGTACCAATGTTATCGATAGACGACGGAATAAACGCAGTAAGAAATAAACTAATCACAATCTGGATAGATAAAGAAAAATGCAAGCGAGTGATTAAAGCACTGAAAGATTACCATAAGGATTATGATGAGGTTAACAAAGTATACCGCAACAACCCAAAACACAACTGGTCATCACATTGTTTCACTGGAGATACAAAAATATTGACAAGTAACGGAATGTATCCGATAATGGAGTTAGATAATCATAAGATACTAACTACAAACGGATGGAAAAAAATGAAACAACTTGGGATAACCAAGAGAAATGCGGAGCTTGTGGAAGTTACATTCAAGGACAATACGAAAGTGAGATGTACGCTGGAGCATTTATTTTTGACGGACAAAGGGTGGAAATCCGCAGAAAGCCTAAAGAATGGTTCAAGAATCCTATCATCCTTGACATTATCACGCAGTATTTTGATGGCAAGCTGTATCGTCTTTATAGCTCTGAAAAATATTTTTCGTGTGGTGGTGGGACGTTGCATAGACACGTTTGGAGAGGTGCATTTGGCGAAATACCTAAAGGGTGCCATATACACCATAAGAATCGTAATACAAAAGATAATAGGATTGAAAATTTGGAATGCTTACCAAGTAAGGAACATTTATCAGAGAATTGGAAACACCTTAATACAGGAAAGACAGTTTTTTTCACAAAATCAGCCAGAGATGGAGCCGCTAAATGGCACTCATCTGACGAAGGAAGACTTTGGCACAGCAGAATGGCGAAAAGAGCACAAAGTTGGACAAAATGGAAAAGAGAAACAAAAGAGTGCCTGTGGTGTAAAAAAGAGTTTGAAGGAACTGTTAGAAGCAATGGGCATAGTCAAAAATTCTGTCACGCAAATTGTAAAGCCTCTCACTATAGAAAGAGTCGAAAAATTATGTTATAAGGAGGATGTTTATGATATTAGCGTACCGATTGAACATAATTTCTCGCTATCTAACGGAGCTGTAGTACATAATTGTGCTGATATGATAAGATACTGGGCAGTGACTAATGAAATACAAGTTGTTGTTAGACCAAATTACACCATTAACAATAGAAATTATAACTAGATGAAAAATTACATAAAAGAAATTGAAGAGTTTATTTCCNTCCACGAAGATGGGGAGATTGAGGTNTCCCCCGGAGTAAGTTATTTAATGCGTTCGATAAATAACGAAAGCTCAAGACTATTTGCGGGACAATTTGCTTCTGGAAAAGTAGAGGAGTCAGGATTTGTGAGAGCTTTTATGCGAAAGGCTTTTGTGGTGCATAGAACATTGATTCAAAATGCAGACCTCGACTTAAAGCATATGAATATCAGAAGTGTTAATGGTGTCAAGGTAAGACTTACCGCTTTAATCAAAATGGCTTTTATATCACATCTTTCAAGAAGTTTTTTCGGAGAAATTCTTGATAAAATACTCAATGAGATGTGTTGGTTTGGAAGTTCCATCGTTAAGCGTGTAGACGGAGAGATTTACACAGTAGCACTTAAGAATTATATTACAGAATCCAGCGTACAAAATCCACAAGAAAGAAGACATCTAGAAATGTGTTCTTACACCTATGACCAGATGCTCAGTCACAAGAAAGATTGGAAAGGTAGTTGGGACGCAGTGGAAGCCGTTTGGAAAGAAATGCAAGAACAAGGGGAGAGTAAATTTAAGGTTTTAGAGTTTTGGACGTTCAACGAAGAGGGTAACAAGATTTGTGTTAAAGCACTTGACAACACAATCACAAGCAAAGGAGAGTTCCACGATGCAACAGACTGGAGTCCTTTCATCCAATTAGATGTTTTTAGAACCCCTTATAAGAGGGAGAGAATATCTAAGAGAATGCAAAAACGATTAGGCAAAATGGAAGACATATTCCCTTATGAGCAATTTGATTTATTTAAGGTATTTGGAAGACAGCAAGCAATGGGAGTAGCCGAACTTCTTGCAGATATTTCAATAGTGTATAATACGATTTTCAACACAACAGTTAAGAACGTACAGAAAGCACAGATGGGTATTCACGTTCACAATGCTGTTCAGGGAGTAGATGGGCTAACAGAACTCTTACAAGAGAACATAGCTAACCTATTAGAGGGCGGAGTTGTTTCTATGAGTCCTGGCGAATCAATACAAAATTTTCCTTGGGAGACAAGGATACAAGACTTTGACTTATTGGAAAACAAACTATATGAATTGATGAGACAGCTAATTGGAATTACAGCTCAAGGAACTGGCGAAGAGATGCCAGCCTCAACCTCAGCAACACAAGCTTCAATCAACCAACAGACAGCCAACACGGTTTATGACTATGTTACAGAAAGAATGCACCACGGAATGAAAAGACTATTTAATAATGGATATGCAGACGATATATGGGATGAGATTGACGAGAATGAATTGACTGCGATTATTGGAGACCCAACACAATTAGAAGAATTGGATAAATTTTATGTTGATAATGCAATGAACAAGTGGGCGTTAGATACTAAGAAGGCTACAGGAATGTATCCTAGCCAAGAAGAATTTGACCAAGCAAAGGAAATAGTACATCAGGAACTTATGGATANTGGAGACATGCGTTATCCTGCAATCAAGAAGAAACTTGCCAAAGATATGGACTTGCTTATTGAGTTTGATATGACTGGTGAGTCAGTAGACACTAAAGGAAGATTTGATGCACTGCTTGCGATGAAGAATGACCCAACATCAACTAAAAGCAAAGCAAGGATTGAAGATGAGATTCTGAATTTACAAAATTTGAACCCACGGAATTATGANAAGTCTTCTGAAGAGCTAGAGAGAGAAGCAGAAGCTATGATAGCAGAACGGCAAGCTAATATGCCACAGCAAGCACCTAATCCTTTAATGCAGTAATATGAAATCAGTATTTTACAATAAAGAAAAAGCAAATGAAGAAAAGAAAGATAAGGTTGAAGTTGATGTTGAATTTGAAAGGCGAGCAAATTATTTTAAAGGCTTAGTTAATGATAAGAAGTTTCGCAAGTACATATTGGAAGAAATACTAGACAAAGAAATACAAACAAACAAAGACATTAGTGGAAGTATAGAGAGCATGATAATAGCAACACCAGAAGAGATAAAAGCTATGATGATAGCCAAGAACTCTGCACTAATAACCAGCCAGAAAATTAAAAACCGAATTACGATTAACTTTTGAGGTTAATCTTCTGCACATCTAATGGCAATTAAGCTATTGTGTTCAGATAGTAACCTCNAAAAACTATGACCGAAGAAGAAACTACACTCGACGAGAATGCTAACGCTACACTCGAAGAGAATGCTGACTCAGAGGACACAACGAACTTTGACGATTTGTTTTCAGAAGAAAGCGATGACTCAGATGCACAAGTAACTCGTGAGGAGTATGAGAACTTAAAAAAAGGAGCTCAGAAACTTGCAACAGAACTAGGAATGCTTAAAAAGCAAGGGAAGACAGAAGTTAAATCAGAAGCACCAGTTGCGAAAGCAGTTGAAGTTGATGATATGACAGAGTTTTTCTTAGAACAAACGCCTAAAGCAGAACTAGTAAAAGATAAACTAACTCAAGTCGCTAAAGCATTATATGGTGGAAGTATCATTAAGGCTTGGAGAGGCGAGAGTTGGATTAGAGAAGTTGCTGATAAGCAGTTCGCTGAAAAGACCGAAGAGGAAACAAACAAAACTAAAATAGACAGACCGTCTAACGATAGTGTTTCCAATAAGAAAGTAGATATATCTAAAGTGAAAGCTGAAGATGTAGCTGCATTAACTCCATCACAAAAAAATGAATGGGTTAAAGCACAGGCTCACTCCGAAAGGAACATTATAGATTAATGGTCTATGAAAAAAAATGGCTTATACAAACAATGTTGCGGCTCTAAATCCGCAAAACTGGGCTGACATGCTCCAGGAGAACCTTACTAAGGAACTCGTAGCAATGAAAATTGCAGATGTCAAATTGAAATCAAGAGCAACAAAAGGAACTTTAGTACATTTTCCATACTTTGGAACACTTAGCACAACTGCTTACGTGAAAGGTACTGATGTAACTGTTCAAGCTCTTGCTTCAACAGACGAATACTTAACAATTGACCAACAATGGGAAAGTTCTTTCTTCCTTGATACTGTTGACGCTAAACAAAATCTATATTCCGCTATGGATGCTGGAGTTCGTGAAACTACTGACACTATCAAACAGAAGATTGATACTGTATTCCTAGCTCAAGTTGCAAACGCTGCTGGAACTCTAACTAAAGCTGATTTGGCTGCAGGTGGAACTGGCGACATCGTAGTAACAACTACTAATGTAATAGAAGTATTTTCCGCAGCACGTGCTAAATTGACACATTTCATTAAAGGAAAGACTACTGTTGCTGTTGTCACTTACAATGTAGCTTCTATAATCGAACAGAAAATGGCTTCTGCCGGATTCAATGTTCAAGACGCTGCTTTGAAAAATGGATATGCTGGAGATTTCAACGGATTCAAAATTTATGTTTCGGAGAATCTTTCTAATGCTACATCAGGATTCCATTGCTATATTGGAGCTTCTGAGAGTATCTCGATGGCACTTCAAATTGCACCAACAACCCAGATTGACAAAGACCCTTTGAAATTTGGAGAAGTTGTTAAAATGCTTTCTGTTTTTGGAGTGAAGACATTTACACGTAACTCTCAAAGATTTCTCGATTTGAAAGTATCAGCGTAATCTAACATTCTTTGCAAAGACCACAAGTCAATTAAAGTACGGACTTTGTGGGTTGGAGGTTTACATCCGTACGCCTCTAACCTATAGAGAATACACATATGAAAATACTAGCATTAAGACACAAAAATTCATCTGTTGGAAAATACAGAATAGATCCGCTCATTGTTAATTTAGGAGCTAAAGTTAGAACCGAAATTCTTAGAAAGAACGATAAGAAAACAATTCAAGAATTAGCTGACAAGTTTAAGGCTCTTGGAGATATCTGGGTGATTAAATACTTAGATGATAACCACACCTTAGATGTTTTACACTCGATGAGAAAAGCAGTAGGTACGAAGATTGTAGTGGATATTGACGATAATATGTGGCAAATTCCTACTGGAAACCTAGCCAAAGGGACAATCGATCAGTTTGTCAACAGAGGAATAATGATGACTAAGAGCGTGCAAGACGCAGATTGGATAACAGTATCAACAGAACCCCTAAAGAATGCACTAAAGGGACTGAATAGCAATATAGAGGTACTTCCTAACTATGTAATCCCTAGCGAGTGGAATTTCAAACGCAAGAAGCATTCTAAGATAAGAATCGGATGGGTATGGAGTCCGACACACATTCCAGATATGCTAGAATGGAAGGAGTATTAAAAAAGATACAAAAGAAATATGGGGATAAGATTGAAATTGTAATAATGGGTACTGAATTAGATATATGGAAAGACATTAAGACAACAAACATAAAAGGAGTAAAATATGACAAGTATCCAAAACTTTTAACCGAATTAGGATTGGACATTTCAATAGCACCGCTAGAGGACAACGATTTTAATAAATGTAAATCAAATATAAAGTGGCTTGAATCCACAATGGCAGGAGCGGCGTTTATCGGAAGCAAGGTTTACCCATACGAGTTTAGCGTAAAAGACGGAAAAACAGGATATATAGCATACAATGAGAGCCAATGGGTTAGAAAGTTAAGTTTTTTGATAGAAAATCAAGAAAAAAGAGCTGAAATGGTAGCAAGTGCTAGAATAGAGGTTTTGAAAAAACACTCGAAAGAAGTAGTTTTACCATTATGGAAAGCTTTTTATGAAAAAATATAAACTATACACAGCAATCACAGGCGGATATGAAAAAGAAAGAAAAGATATAGAAGTTTATTCAGATGAGATAATGCTAGACCCAAAGAAAAGTTCCTTATTTTACAAAGCACTAACACCAGACTTTGAAGACTACGAATACTCGATTTGGATGGATGGAAATACAAGTCTAAAAGTAGACCCCGAATATCTGATTGAAAAGTACCTAAAAAATGACGATATAGCAGTGCTAAGACACCCAGACAGAGATTGCACCTATACAGAAGCTAAAACCTGTCAGGAGCTAAATTTAGACCTCCCAGACACCATAGAGAATCAGATGAATAGATATAAGGGATATGGGTTCCCTAAAGACAACGGACTATCCTGCACAACCTACATTTTAAGACGACACACAGATAAGATTAGAGAGTTCAACGCCTTGTGGTGGTCAGAAATATGCAAGGGAAGCAGAAGAGACCAATTAAGCTTTGACTACTGTTTATGGAAGCTAGGAATTAAACCAAGATGGTTTGATACTTACCACTTTGACTCACACAAGATAAACCCATATTTTAATTATAAACTACACGGACTATGAAATTTCAAGAAAGTAAATTAGCACACAAATATCTTGATGGGCTTAAGGGCTTAGAGTGTGGCGGGTCATCCCACAATGCCTTCGGATTAGATACTCTCAATGTAGACTACACAGATGATATGGAAACAGTTTTCAAGAAAGGAGAGTATATTCTATGCCAAGAGAAAATGAAAGTAGATATTGTGGCTAACGGAGATGATTTGCCCTTTAAAGATGAGAGTTATGATTTTGTTATCAATTCCCACGTAGTAGAACATTTCTTTGACCCTGTAAAGGCGATTAAAGAATGGCTTAGAGTTGTTAAAAAAGGCGGATATGTTTTTATAATAGCACCACTACAAACCGCTTTAGATACAGAAACAAGACCCTGCACCACACTCAAAGAAATAATCGCCAGACACGAAGGAAAAATGACGCCAGAAGAAGTAATTATGGAAGGGGGGCATCAAACATCAGCAGTATCAGGACTTCCTCTAAAAGGACACGGACATTGGTCAGTATGGAATTTACCTGAATTTTTAGAAATAACGACGCACTATGGATGGGATGTTGTAGAATCATTACCAATAGATGATAAGGTAGGCAACGGATTTTGTGTAATTTTAAGGAAACAATAATTAAAAAATAATATGATAGGTTCAAAAATTAGAAATCTCGCACAAATTTTAACAAACACTAACGCTACAACCTTTTTAACAGGAGTAGAGGCAGATATTTGGGAACAGCTAAACGTAGTCTATGGACATCGAATCCTTGATATTCTTCGTGTTAGAGTTGATAAAAACGCCAGTATTCAAAACGCTACCACAGACCTTATAAGCACAGTGGGATTAGTTGAAGGGGATAGCGGATTTAATGGAGAATACTCATTCCCAGCTGACCTTTTAAAGCCATCACGCTTTGAAGTTTCTTATGACGGAGTGACTTGGAAGAAATGCACAATCTACGATAATGCTTTAAATAATCAAAGTGAATACAACGACACTCAACTAACGGATAAATACAGTCAATCAGATCCTATGGTTGACTTCTCCCGTAATTCTTACAAAATCAGACCACCAAAAACAGATGCAGGGAACATCACAAAAGGAATCTACATTGAATACGAAAAAAGACAAGCAGACTTCACAAGCACCACAGCACCGACAGAGATTGAATCTAACTTGCAAGACATTCTCGCTTATGATTTGGCAGAGCTTGAATTTATCCAACATCCAGAGAGCCACTCGAACAATCAAATCCAGCTATTCAACAAAAAGAAAGAAGAAGTGGAGAAGAGATTCCTAGCATTTTATAAAATCCGACTACAAAGTATCAAAAAAATAACAGTTAATTATCCTAACTATAACTAATATGATATTAAAAGGTACAGCGATATGGGAAAAGATTGTCGGGGTAGTAACAAGTTATGCAGGGATATTAAAAGGTACAGCGATATGGGAAGACTACGGAACGATATTATGGAGCTGGAGAAATCAGCCTTGGCTATCATCGTTTCCTTGGTTAGAAAAAGGAGGAGCAAAACCAATCACAACTTATTCAGAAGACACCAAACCAACAACAAGTTATCAAAGCACAACTAAACCAACGACTAATTACACTAATATAGATAAACCAAATGGCTAAAAAAGTATTAACATCATCAGAAAGTGGAGCAGATTCATTATCTGATATAAACGCCAATTTTACAGAACTCTACACTGGACAAGAGATTGTTCAGGCAACAGAAAAAATAACCCCAGTAGACGCTGATTTAGTAGGATTGGTTGATAGTGTTTCAGGATTATTGGCTAAGCTCACTTGGGCTAATTTAAAAGCGACCTTGAAGACTTATTTT
>JGI1221J11331_1000882_pt1 | contig 10145 bp, 10 predicted proteins | sample LakVidmifraction_4_FD_11331 | JGI IMG/M metagenome (IMG submission 11331) | reverse complement strand
TCCTTAAATTTTAGAGGGAGTTATGGTAATGCTATTTTTCATTTCAGGATCTATTGTACTAGAGATGGATAAACTAGTTAAATTTATCTGCGCTTGTCCAACTTCCTGAACACAGCCAATGACTAACGAAATAATACTGTCGGAATATTGAGAGACAAGTTTCTTATGCTCCCAGTAAGGTTCGGTATACGTCTGCATTTCTTCTGTATCCAAAGAGTACATATACTCTTCTTCTTTTATTCTGGTTTTTTGTTCTGCTTCTGTTTCAAAATCAAACATATTATTAGCAGAATCTAGCAATAGTTCCCAGCCTTGTAAAGCAAAATATTGGTCTATGCCAAGGGCATCCATATTTTTTTGGATGTAGGGAGTGTGCTCGTGGTTATATATTAAATCGTACATTGTGTTCCTTTATAATATTCAGCAATCGGCATTGCGTAGTCTTAGGGGTTTCTACAGGATGGCCTGTAGTCATAATTTACGCTCCCGCGCATTATTACTGCTTTCGGCAGTTACTACTTCTGGATTAGTTAGTTTAGTCCGGTTATATCCTGCCATGTCCACTGTTAGGTGGGGCCGAGCATTATAATGCGTACTATGGTAAGTGGTGTTGTGTTTGACTGTATACGGGTAAACAGACGGGTTTACTCTCCCCCTTGGGGTCGATGAGTACCTGTTCCTATCGGTATACAGTTAGGTCTAGCCTTATCCAAAATAGCGTTCCATGCTATTCTATTACCTATTTTTTGAAATTGCACGCAAAGCGTCATACCAATTTTTTAGTTGTTTTACTTCTTTTTTTGCTGATAACCCACACCTTTGGGGTATACCCTTCCACGCGTTATACTCTGTCTAAAACCCTTGCGAGCCGATTTTTGAGTTAGAGGGGCGTGCTAAACGTATCTCTACGCCAATACCCTACAATTACCACCATTACAGTGGGCCGCCGGTTAATGTACCATCCGCCAGTACAATATATTTTTAGTTTAGTAAGCTATTAGCCGCTAAGCAGAAGCCTTTACACTAAGAGAGGTTAACTAACCTCTGAAGATCTGTGGGGGGAGTCTACACTATGCACATCACCATAAATGGCTTCGCCGGAACTGCACTCCAGTTTTAAAAAATTAGAATCAACTTCTCAATTCAAGTTACTAGTATATATATAATAACCCTGGATGTCAAGAACTTTTTTATAATTTTTTTCGGCGGATTGACATAAGCGCCTCTTTTATAGTTCCATTATTATACACAGTGCGTGGCTTAATCCCAGTGTCTGCCTCTAGTATATAATCACGGGAGTCTCCGATAAAACTGCAATCCTCTCGATACAGGTGTATTAGCCCAACTTTATCTTTGCCAAACCTATTAACAAGGACATTAACCTCGTCAGGGAACCCACCATCACTAAATACTACTGAAGTTCGCGGGCTTGCTGCTACTGCATCTGCTGCCATCTTACCAAAATAATCTTTACCGAAGTGAGGCTTACACAGTACTTCTGAGATATGTATTAATAGTCCTCTAGGTGAGAACCCTAAAAGGCGGGGGTGTATTACTTCTTTTATACTTCTATCGCTATATATAGCAAAGTAATCCTCTCTAGGTAGCCCAGTCATAGCTATAGCAATGTTATGTAGGGGAGTTTTAAATTCAAGATGCTCCGGAGTAAGCACTGGGTATGCGGCTAGTGCCTCTGCTATAGCATCTTTCCCAGACCCTGGAGGCCCATTTAGTATAAGAATCATTTCTATCCCTCTGTTAATTTAGTTGAAGTTCAGTATATCAACTAAAGGGCGATTTGTCAACTAAATTATCACACTGGACAGAGCAAACAAGAATATTGAGGTTGACATTATACTCACCTTGTTGTATAGTATGTGTGTAGGAGGCATTTTTTACTAGAAGTTTAACATTAACCACGACCATTAGGTCGTCATTATTAATTAGTAACTATTATAGGGAACTACATGAGCAAAAGAACCGTAGCAAAAAGAAAGACAGCAAAAGTTTGGGATAGAGAGCCTACAAGAGCTAAGAATGCCAAACAAAAAACTTACATAAATGCAATCCAAAATCAGACTATAGTTTTAGGTACCGGGTATCCTGGTACGGGTAAAAGTTATATACCTGCATCTATCGCAGCGGATATGCTAGATGACCCAAGAACTGCTATTGAAAGGATTGTTATATGTAGACCCAATGAAGGTGTTGGGAACAAGTCTATTGGAATGCTAAAAGGAGGTCTCAACGAAAAGATGATACCTTGGTGTGCCCCCATTCTTGACGTGATAAAAGAAAAGCTTGGCGAAAGTAGGGTAACTTACATGCTAGAGCACGGACAAATTGAACTCCTGCCGTTAGAGTACGCTAGGGGTAAAAGTTTCTCTAACACTTTTGTTATATTGGATGAAGCTCAAAACGTGGATAAGGAGTCCTTGAAATGTCTTATGCTAAGACTTGGAGAAGGTTCCAAGTTAGTAATAGACGGGGACGTAGGACAGTGTGATATAGGAGGTACTACAGGACTAAAAGACTTAGTTAACCTAATAGATTTATATCATACACCTATAATTCACGTAGACTTTGGACTAGACGATATAGTACGTAGTGATATTTGTAAATATCTAATGGAAATATTCGTAGAAGCGAAGTTTTAACATAGCCCCTTCGGGGGCTTTATTTTTAAAAATGAATAGACAATTATCCTTAATAGTAGTATACTATAGTTTGAATTGAGTAAATAGGTAGAATTGATGCAAGTAATAAAGTATAACGGAGATTTGGTTAAGTTCGAGTCCAATAAGGTAAGGCAATGGGTAGCGTGGTCTGTAGAAGGTCTAGCCAATCAGGTAGATATGGAATACTATATATTATCAGAGACGATTAAACGGCTACCCGAGAAAGTAACAACAGAAGAAATACACGAAACAATGATCGCTGTTTGTTTAGATAAAGAGCAGGTAAAGTATAGTAAAGTAGCAGCAAAGCTTGAACTTGCTAGTATATATAAGAATCAAGAAAGGTTCTTAGGGGTAATGAAGCCTCAACATATAACCTTTACAGAGTTTTTATCAATTATGGAAGATAAAAACCTATGGGCAGGGGAGTGGCTTCAAGATGACCAATTACTAGCCCAGGAAGATATGCTAGATGAATGGTTGATAGAACTAGAAGCTTATCTTTTAGAGCATTGCACCATTAAACAGTGGGGAGATAAATACTCTATAAAAGTACAGCAAGAGCCAGTAGAGACTCCTGCACAAGGTTGTCTAGCTATAGCTATCTCATACCACGGGGTGACACAGCTAGCGTTTGACGTTGCTAAGGATTTAGTAGGCAGCAAATTAAACTTACCGACACCCGCGTTAAACGGTGTCCGTAATGGCGACTATAATAGCATATCTTGTTGTATCATAGAAAGCAACGACACAGTCCCTAGCATAGATGTTGCAGAACACATAGCATCTAGCATGACTTCAAAGAAAGCCGGGATAGGCATAACTCTGAACACTAGGAGTAAGGGAGACCCTGTTAAAGGCGGAGCTGTAACTCACCTGGGCAAGCAGCCGCTATTCAAGGCAGTTGAGGCAGGAGTTAAGAAGTACACGCAAATTTCACGTGGCGGGTCTGCTACGATGACAGTGAAATGTATCGACCCTGATATAATGGATATGTTACTTTGGAAAACACAAAGAATAGATCTATCGCAGCGTGTGGATAAGATTGATTACAGCCTAGCCTATAACGATGATTTTGCAAGGGCGGTACTAAACGAAGACTACTGGTACTTATTCAGTCTAGTAGATGCACCAGAAGTGCACGAAGCATTCCATAAACGTAACTACATGGAACACGTAAAAACCGCATTACAAAATGGAGTTAAACATACTAAGCTTAAAGCTATGGACATTCTAGTAGAGTACTGTAAAACTAGAACAGAGACTAGCAGGCTGTACAACATTAACTTGACTAGGGCAAACAGCCACACACCATTCATTGACCCAATTAAGCAGTCCAACCTGTGTTTAGAAATAGCGCTGCCAACCAAAGGTTACACTGATATGGCAGATTTGTATTCTACTGAGGAATCTGAGGGCGAAACAGCTTTCTGTTCCATAGCAGCTTTAAACGTAGCTAACATAAGCTATGAGGAATATCCTGCTGTTGCAGAGAGAGCGCTACGAACAGTAGATAAAATGATTGAGAAAGCTCCTATGCTTACTAAATCTATGAAAGCTTCTTTATTAAAAAGAAAATCAATAGGAATAGGAATAACAGGGTTAGCTTCATACATCTATAACAGAGGACTAGACTATGATGGTTCAGATAAATCACTAGAACTTGTAGAAGAGCTGTGTGAGTTACATTACTACTGCTTATTAAGTGCTAGTCAGAAGATGTCTAGAGAGACCGGAGAAAGCGTAGGCGGCATTAATACTTACTGGCTACCTACCGACACTAAGTTCGGTAAGAAAGACCCTATTTTAGACTGGGAGGCGCTACGTAATAAGCCTCGGGCGCACAGTGTTTTAGTTGCCCATATGCCTACAGAGTCTTCCTCGCTATTTAGTGCTGCTACTAATTCAGTATACCCAAGCAGAAGCCGTGTAATATACAAAAAGGCTAGGAAAGGGAACATACAGTTCATTAGTCAGAACTTTACTGAAAATAATTTAACTGCGTGGGAAGTAACTATGACGCCGTATTACCAGGCCATACAGAACTACGCGGACCAAGCTATTTCAGCAGATGATTTCCTAGACTTTACTAAGTTTCCTAATAAGAAAATACCGATCGAATATTTAGTGGATAAGTTTATACGCCATTGGGCGGCTGGAATTAAAACTTCGTATTACCAAAACAACCTAGATACAAGAGGAAAAGAAGTGGAACAAGAAGAAACATGTGAAGGCGGGGCGTGCAAACTATGAAGTATATTATGTTTAGTAAAGATAACTGCCCCTGGTGCGTGAAAGCTCAAGAACTCTTACAAGGTGACGTTACTATAAGTAAAGTAAAAGATACAGTTTCGATGCAAAGAGAACTGTATTACCTACACATAAGCGCAGAGGATATAGATAATGCTGTTACAGTTCCTCAAATACTTCAAATAACTGACGAAGGCAGAGCCGTGTACATCGGTGGGTATGAAGACTTAAAAAGAAGCTTAACTCCCAAAAAGAAAACAGTATTTAATGCTAACAACACTGGACACGAAAACAGTGACTACCCATTATTTTTGGGAGACCAATTAGGTTTCATTGACACTATTAACTCTCCCTACCCTATTTTAGATACTTTGTACCAAGCTCAGCTATCACAAATATGGAATGAGTTCGAAATAGATTTAACCCAAGATAGACAGGACATGATGAATGCTAGTCCTAGTATTGTCGATTTAATGGTTAAGACTATTTTATGGCAGCATCTAGCAGATAGTATCGCGTCACGTTCTATAACAGGCATTTTGATGGACTATGTATCTAACTCTGATTTAGAGGCTTGGTACAACTGTGTAGCATTATTTGAAACTATTCATGCTAGAACCTATAGCCATATTATTAAGCAAACGTTCTCAGACCCAACCGAAGCATTGAGAGAGGGTTACGCAGATTTATCCGTTATAAAACGTTCTGATATATTAAAGAACTCTTTTGATGATTTAGGTAACTTACCTATGGACGCTTCGCTAGAAGAAAAAGAAGAAAAGTTATTCCTAGCATTGATTGCTTTATACATGCTAGAGAGCTTGAACTTTATGTCTTCTTTTGCGATAACTTTTGGGATCGCAGAAACTGGTAGATTCCAGGGCATTGCACAAGACGTAGCCTTAATTTGTAGGGACGAAATGCTACACGCTCAAGGCGGTGCAGAAGTTCTAAAAATAGAAATGAAACGCAAACCTGAACTATTTGCAAGGCTAGCACCTAAGATAACTGAACTGTTTGATGCAGTTTTAGCTACTGAGCTAGAATGGACCGACTATTTATTTAGTGAGGGCAGACAAGTAATTGGCTTAAATCCTAAAAGAATCAAAGAATATGTAATGTATATGGCTCAACCTGTAGCAGTTACCCTAAATATAACTACAGAAGTAATTAAAGAGAATCCTTTACCCTACATGGAAAACTATATAGATTCAAGTAAGATTCAAGTAGCTGCACAAGAACTACAGCTTACCTCTTACCTAGTAAACTCCGTACTTCCAGCAACTAATATGAGTAAGTGTTTAGCTGATTTAAGGGAGGGAGCTAGAGTATGATTAAAGCTATCTTTGCGAGCGACACTAAGGGAGGCTTTGGACAGAGCGGGATGCTACCATGGCCTTCAATCAAAGAGGATTTTGAACACTTCAAGAATATAACTCAAGATAATTATATTGCCATGGGATACAATACTTATAAAACGCTTCCAGTATTACAAGGAAGAACTCCCTTAGTTATAACAGATTCTACAAGGGACGATGTTGATATTGACTGGGATGAATTAGATGTTTTATCTTTAAAGGACGAATTAATTTCCTACGATGCTATCAGTACTTGTGACATAGTACTGATAGGTGGAGCTAAAATTCTAACGCCAGAAAATTTAGCTCTGTGTGGCGAAATATACTACACAGAGGTTATCGGGGAGTTTAAAGCAGATGTTTTCTTAGGGGCAGAAGTATTTGACCACCTAGACACACTAGACTGCGAAACCTTACTACAAACTGAAAAATGCAGTATCAGGAGATACACGTGAAAAACTATATTAATTTAATAAATAAGATTTTAATAGAAGGTGAGCCAACAAATGACCGTACTGGAGTGGGCACTACGTCCATTTTCGGTACTAGATTGGAATGGGATTTACGTAGAGGATTTCCAGCAGTAACTACTAAAACACTAGCGTGGAAATCTGTAGTATCAGAGCTAATGTGGTTCTTATCAGGGTCTTCTAATATTGAAGACCTTAGAGAGCGTAGGTACGGAAAAGGGAACGAGGGGGCTACTATATGGGATGCTAACTACGAAAATCAAGGAAAAGCTCTAGGGTACTCTGACGGAGAATTAGGTCCTGTATATGGTAATCAATTTAGAGTTTCCCCCTATAAACCCACTACTGAAGTAATAGAAATACCTATTAGAACTTTTAGAGAAAAAAATGTAGATACCCCCAAATTAGAATTACAAACTCCTGAAAAGGGATTTGGAGAAATATTTAATACAAACAATTTTGGTAAAGTAATTACACTAAGTAAAGTATCTGAGGTTGGCGCTAAAAATTCTATATATAAATGTCAATTCTTAAATACAGGTAGTATAAGAGATTTATCTAGGCCTAATCTTAGAAGTGGTACCGCAAAAGATAATACACAATCGCAATCTAGAATGGATATACTAAAAGATTGTGATGTACCTGAAAAGTTATATAATTTATGGTATAATATGTGTTCCAGGTGCTTAGACCCTTTGGCAGTGTCTTATGAACATTATGGAGGATCAGGAACTAAGATACAACAGTCTTGGAAAGTTTTATCTAATTTTAGTAAGGATATAAGTAGTGTACCTGGTTACTACAACTGGTTACACGAGCCAGGGTACGAAATAGATAAAGACTACTTTGGGGCCAATACTTACTCCGCTAGTACCACTATCTTTTTAGAGTCTTCTTACAATAAAAACCTTGCTAAGGTTAGAGGAAATACCTGTTATAAAGTTACTTATAACAAAAGAACAGAATTAATACTATTTTTAAAACCTTTTTGCAAAGAACATAATTTACCTGCCGAAACTGTTAGATGCTCTATAAAAGACAAGTTGTACTGGTCTAATGAAGAAGTTAAAATAGAACTTGTAAATTCTTCTAAAGGAAAGCTATTTAGATATAAAATGTATACCGATCAAATACAACAGTTAATTGACTCCGTTAAGGAAGGCGTATCTACTGGAGTACACTCTAGACGTAACATGGTTACTGCCTGGAACGTATCTGACCTAGATAAAATGGCACTTCCTCCTTGCCACCACACATTCCAAGTTCACGTCAACTCAAAGAAAGAATTGAGCTTAATGTGGCATCAGCGTTCAATTGATGTTTTCCTCGGGATGCCGTTTAACATCGCTAGCTACGCGCTATTAACCCATATCCTAGCAAAGATAACTGGATGCACCGTAGGTAAGCTTATATTTACAGGTGGGGATACCCATATTTATAAGAATCATTATAACGCTGTATCTGAGTTAGTCACTAGAACCCCCTTAAGATTACCAGAGCTAGAGCTACCAGAATATGATAACTTAGATTCCTACTTGGAAGACGATATATCTTCGTTCAAACTTATTGGATATACTTCTGGAGGAGCACTAACTGCTCCCATGGCAGTATAAAAAAATAGATTTGACTATTTTGTACCCCTAGTGTATAATCACTTCATACATAGAGTAACTAAAAGGAGTGACTATAAAATGTTAAAACAATTATTTAAACAAACCACAGCCTTTATCGCTGCCTGGTTATTGCTAGCCAGTATCTTCGTTTTCTGGGTATCTCTGGGGATATTATTTGGCCCAGTTCAATGGCCCATTATTATTGTATCTGTTCTCTACGTACCGGCCAGAGCTTGGTCTAAGAACATAGGGATGGGTGAAGACGTCATGCTGAATACAATATTCGCGGGACACTACAAGAGCACAATATCAGGACGTATCGGCTTTCATGCAATACGGGGTGACAGAGTTGCATTGCACATGGAGCGCCCCGTGAACCTCTTGTTCTGGATAATCAAAAAGCAAGTCAATCATTGCAGGGCCACGATTAAGCCAGGCGATATTTATAACAGACATTTGGGGTATTAATATGACATTAGCAACATTTTTAGCCACCGCTGACCTAGACGACCAACTAGCAACGGATGCCGCCAAAGCGCATACAGTCACCAGCTACCGCAAAATAGGTGGCAATGAAGCTCGGCAGTTTTTCAGTATGTTCGGTGCAATACGTCCACTTGAGTCCGCAGTATCAAATACGAGTATTGTGCAGGTATTGGCGGGGGTTGATACAACAATTGGCGAACTTGCACAGGTTGTGATCGAAACAATGCAAAGCAGCACTAGTCAATTTGCAACTGATCCAAATGAAGAAGACGGGGCGCTAAACCGAAGCGCCTCAGCTTTGTTAGTAACAGCAGGTGTATTCGCACAAGCCACGGTTGATGCATTCTTTAGCTCGTCCGAAGTGATCGCCACCCCATTTTCTAACATCACGTTACACAGCGTCAAAATAGCTCGTGACAACGTAACCAGTAAACCAGTCACACAAGTTAACGGTTACGTCACAATTGAAACCAACGCTCTGTGTGAACTGCACAGCCCACGGTTAATGGCGCTAAACCCACGAACTGGACTACGACAGCGGATCAACAATTTTGCTGGCGTTGGTTTGGCTGGTAAATATGATGCTGTAGTGCCAACGCAATGGCGTAACGCTGAACTGTTCGTGGATGATGTTTATGGTGTAATTCTCTAGTGAGTAATTATGCTTTAGCTTTTGACGGTGTAAACGATAGAGTCGAGATCACCCCCTTTAACCTGACCGGCACCAATTGGTATTTAAGTTTCACGTTTGAAGTGGTTTCCGCAGGGGAAGGTTTCTACGCAATATTGAATGGCAATTTCAGGACATTGATATACGCCAAAGGTGATGGCCTGCTAGTAACTAGGGATAGCGGCAATAATGCTGAGTATGCAGCGTTTCCTACAACCAACGGCCAAATAGACGTTGGCATATATTTTGTAGAAATAATCAGAGACAACACAAACAATGCCATTGCTTATGTTGATTCAGTTGAAGTGGGTCAGTCAGGGTACGTTCGAGAGTTTAACTTCGGCGTAGGCACTACCGAGCCTACACATATCGGTGCAGGTTGGCGGGTTAGTAGCTCGGATGTTTACTACCAAAGCGTATTACACGACATGTATTTTGAACAGTCTGGTACACCGCTCCACCACTGGCAGCCTGATGCAAGCAATGGCACCGGCTACATATTAAAAGACACCGTAGGCACCAATGACGGCACACTAATTGGCTACGCAAACGATTACAGCCAGTGGTTAGTGCTTGCAGGTGCAGGTACAGCCCCCGTAGCCAACGCTGGCGGCAACAAG
>JGI1221J11331_1000871_pt1 | contig 10218 bp, 7 predicted proteins | sample LakVidmifraction_4_FD_11331 | JGI IMG/M metagenome (IMG submission 11331) | reverse complement strand
CGCCCTCTTCTCCCCCATTTTCGCATTTTTTCTACCTCTCCCCATCCCCCTTTAGTCCTGCGTAGCCTTCAGGCGAAGTATGGATTTTCCTTCTCCCGTCCTCATCCTCCCTCATTCCTCCCCCTTCCTCTTTCCTCATTCCTCCCTCTTCCTTCTCCCCCCCATCTTCCCGTTGGTCGTGTGTCAACAGTAGCGAAGCGTCCTATATCGCATTAAACAGCTAGAACCCATACAAATCTCTAATTACACGTCTATATACATTAGCGATAATCTGTTCACCTTCATCAGTAGGATGAAAACCATCATCTCTGTACAACGAAGGATCATTTAATGAGTTTGCCACATCAGCACAACGAATTCCATATCTTGTGCATAATGCCACAATCTCCATGTTTAACACCGGTAGGACTTTTGCCTTCTCAGATGTATATACAGGAACTCTTGGTATAGTACCCAGAATAATATCTCCACCGTAATATTGAACAACCTGAACAATAGCTTCAAGATCTCCAATAATTTCGTCCACCGGAACTCCAGCAGTAATATCGTTTATGCCATAAAGAACCATCACACATTTAGGCTTGTATTCAAGCATATAATCATCAATATGATATGCTCCAAAGACTGCATATGTACGACTATTTCCTAGATTAACAACTACAACTCCCCTAATCATTGCGTCCAGATACTCAGGCCAAGCCTCAGTCTGCCCGCTAGCAGAACCTTCTGTAACGCCACATCCAAGAGCAATATACGTCCCCGGATCCAAAACAATTTCAGGATCAGGAGGTGTAGGAGGAGTTGGATCATCTCCAGAAGAACCACCACAACCCAAAAATAAGGAACAAAAAACTATAATAGCAAATAATCTTAACTTATTCATATTCATCTTTATATCTCCATAAAAAAATATACTAACTTATATACGTTTAATTATGTCTTAAAAATATTTTTTTTAATCTTTATGAAATTTATTGGCAAGTTGCTCTGCTTTTATACGAACTTCAGCCAATATTTCTTCATTTTCTGAATTTTCAAGAACACAAACAATCAAATCTGCAATCTGCTCCATTTCGGCTTCTTTCATGCCGTGAGATGTAACAGTTGGAGAACCTATTCTTATTCCAGATGTAACAAAAGGACTCTTAGTGTCGAAAGGTATACCATTCTTGTTTACAATAATACCTGCTTTATCAAGAGCAATTGCAGCTGCTTTACCAGTAAGCCCGCTACTTAGGACATCTACAAGGAAAAGATGGTTGTCTGTTCCATCAGAAATCACTTTAAAACCAGCTTCTTTAATTTTATTGCATAAAACTTGTGCATTTTTGATAACCTGTACACCGTAATCTTTAAAGGTCTGTTGCATTGCTTCATGAAAACATACAGCCTTTGCAGCAACAACATGCATCAAAGGTCCACCTTGCAATCCAGGAAAAACAGCTTTGTCAATAGCAGCTGCATACTCTTCCCTGCAAAGAATCATTCCGCCTCTAGGCCCCCTCAATGTTTTATGTGTGGTTGTTGTAACAAAATCAGAAACAGGCACTGGGTTAGGATGAACACCAGCTGCAACTAGACCAGCAATATGCGCCATATCAACCATTAGATATGCTCCAACGCTATCTGCAATTTCTCTAAATTTATCAAAGTCAAGAGTTCTTGAATATGCACTGGCACCGGCAACAATCATCTTTGGCTTTTCTTCCAAAGCTTGTTTAGCCAATGCATCATAGTCAATACAACCCGTCTCTTCAGATACACCGTAGGATACAAAATCATATAAAACACCAGAAAAATTGACCGGACTTCCATGAGTCAAGTGTCCACCATGAGCAAGTTCCATTGCTAGAACCTTATCACCTGGTTCCAACATTGCAAAATATACAGCCATGTTCGCTGAACTTCCTGAATGTGGCTGAACATTAGCATGACCGGCACCAAAAAGTTCTTTGGCTCTGTCAATGGCAAATTTTTCAGCAACATCAACAAAATCACATCCATTATACCACCTTTTGGATGGATATCCTTCTGCATATTTATTAGTCATAGCAGATCCCTGAGCTTCTCTAACTGCAGGAGTGGTATAATTTTCCGAGGCTATTAGATTAATCATAGAGTTCTGACGCTTATTCTCATTTAAGATTGCATCATAAATCTCTCTATCACTCTCAAACAACGCAGAAGTTTCCGCATAAAACTTTGTATCAGAATCAATCTTATGTAATCGCCGTGCATGACGTTCTGCTCCAGAAAATTCGTCATTAAGCCAGACTTCAAAAATTTTCTGATTATCAACAGAGTTAATATTCTTTCCTGCAAGTACAAGGACATTTGAGTCATTATGATCTCTTGACATTTTTGCAGTTTCAACATCATTACAAAGAGCTGCTCTAATTCCCGGAAAGCGATTAGCCACCATAGACATGCCGATACCTGTTGTGCAAACAAGTACTCCTCTATCAGCGCTGCCTCGACTAACAGCTTCACACACTTTTAAAGCATAATCAGAATAATCTACAGATTCCAATCCTTCACAACCCAAACTTTCACATTCATATCCAAGTCTCTTACACGAACTAATAAGCTGCTCTTTAAGCTCATAACCACCATGATCTGCACCAAAAACTATTTTCATAATATCCTTCTTAAACGTATTTTAATAAATTTCCCTAAAGGCTTGTAATATATTGCATCCCGTTCTAGCGTCCGCTCTATGAGCGGAAATATATTCTTCATACAATTTTTAACAGCACCGCTTGTTTCATAATATAAACAAAAAAACCTGCTTAATAGTTCCTATTTAATTCATAAAATTTATGAATTTGTAATGCAATATCACGCATTAAAGAAAAAACCCTATTTACCGTAAAATTTCAAGCAAGTATTAATACCAAAATATATGTTTTTTTTCAATAAAAAAATGTTGTTAAATCTGATATTTGATGTTACTATACGTAGTAATATTTTAAAAACAAAATCGAAGGAGTACACATGACAAATAAATTCAAAAAAAATTACGTCCCGAACAGCGATGGTTTCTTCGGCAATTATGGCGGAAAATTTCTTCCGCCACAACTGGAAAAACCATTTGCAGAAATCATTAAAGCTTATAATAAAATACAAGATGACGCATCTTTTATTGCAGAACTACGCTCAATCAGAAAACATTTTCAAGGAAGACCAACTCCGGTTTTTCATGCAAAAACTCTCTCTGATAAAAATGGTGGAGCTCAGATATATTTGAAAAGAGAAGATCTAAACCATACAGGTGCACACAAAATCAACCATTGTATGGGTGAAGGTCTCCTTGCAAAATATATGGGCAAGAAAAAACTTATTGCAGAAACAGGCGCGGGACAGCACGGAGTTGCTCTTGCAACTGCTGCTGCATATTTTGGTCTGGAATGTGAAATTCACATGGGCGACGTTGATATCGTAAAACAAGCTCCAAATGTAAGTAGAATGCAGCTTCTTGGTGCAAAAGTTATACCGGTATCATTTGGACTGAAAACTCTGAAAGAAGCGGTTGACTCTGCTTTTATGGCATATCTTGAAGACTACGAAAATTCAATCTATTGCATTGGTTCTGTTGTTGGACCACATCCATTTCCATTAATGATTAGAGACTTCCAAAAAGTAGTTGGTATAGAGGCAAGAGAGCAATTCTTTGAAATGACAGGCAACTTGCCGGACGTCGTAACAGCTTGTGTTGGCGGCGGATCAAATGCAATGGGAATTTTCTCAGGCTTCTTAAATGACCCATGTGAACTTGTTGGTGTGGAACCATTGGGAACTGGAACAGCAATTGGAGAAAATGCTGCAACAATGACATATGGTAAAGAAGGTATTATTCATGGTTTCAAATGCTATCTTCTTCAGGATGAAGCAGGCGAACCTGCACCAGTATATTCATGTGCAAGTGGACTTGACTATCCAGGCGTCGGCCCTGAACATTGCTACCTGAAAGATACTGGACGAGTTGAATATACAACATGCCTTGACGTAGAGTGCAAAGATGCATTTTTCAAACTTTCAAGACAAGAAGGTATTATTCCAGCAATCGAAAGTGCTCATGCAGTTTCATATGCACTAAAAAGAGCCAAAGAAATGGATACAGGATCAATTCTTGTTAACCTAAGTGGACGTGGCGACAAAGATCTTGACTACGTAATTGAAAACTGGGGCATCGGAGATTAACTCCCCCCGCCGTACGGGCGAAAAATCTTTCGCCCTCTCTCCTTTCACCCGTTCCCTTCCTCCCTTTAGTCCTGCGTAGCCTTTAGGCTAAGCATGGATTCCCCCTATTTTCGCATTTTCGAATTTTCGCATTTCTTCCCCTCCTCCCCCTTCCTCCTATTTCCGCACCTTCGCCCCTCCCATTCCCCAGTACGGGCGAAAAATCGTTCGCCCTCCCCTTCTCTTTTTCTAATTTTTTTTTCCCCATTTCCGCATTTTTCCCAACTCGCGCACTCGCGCACTTGCAACTTCTTCCCCCTTCACCCACTGTACGGGCTAGGCCTGCCTTCGCCCTCCCGCGAGTCCTGCGTAGCCTTCAGGCGAAGCATGGACCCTGTCAGACGAGATTTATCGCGTCTCTCTTCCACCCCGCCAGTTCGCAAGCCCCACCCCTAAATATCAAAAAGTTCACCAAGCTGTTTCTTTGTAAAACGGCGACGACAAGAACTCTTTCCACTTCTAGTCATATTTTTGACATTTATATCTGAATTCACTAACTCTTTATAATCTACTCCTCGTAAAACAAACAGTAATTCAGGTTCTTCATCAAGGCGGTTACCTATTCCATAAAGAACAGCTGAAATATGTTTACACATACTTGCCCAATCTGGACAACTACAGCCAAAAGCAATCTCTTTTGCTTGAGGAAACAATCCACTATCTGGCTCTGTAATTAACTCCATTATCTCTTCAGATAGTTCTCCCTTTAAAAGAGCAACTAAGGAGGATATATTTCCTTGACATCTGTTTTTAAGTGTCTTCCACTTCTGCTTTGAATATGGCTTGATTTTTATATTGACTTCATACATCTTACTTCCCGAAACCATAGCTTTTACATTTTGTGGTAATATCTCCAAATGACAAACTGTACCATTACGAACATAAGACCTCCCACGTGGCAAACGATTAGAATAATCACTGAATGATTCCATTTGTCTGCACCACGCATTGCCCCAGAATGTCTTACTAATCTTCCTACCTTCAATAATAATAGGTCTAATGTTTTCGCCCTTTTTGCGCAGTTTTTCTTGTTGCATCTGCGATTTTTCTCTACGTTCTGCTACTGTTGGCTGTGGCTTATAAAAATCAGAATAACGTCGACGAGCCATAATTAAACCTCACTTTTATGAATATTTAAAGTTACCATATCTATAATCTCACTATTACTCATTTCTGTGAAATTGACTTCACCTGAATTACTTAGAACTTCATTAGCCATATTCTTTTTGCTTTCAAGAAGTTGATCAATCTTTTCCTCAATAGTTCCACGAGTTACAAATTTATGGACTATTACATTTCGTTTCTGTCCAATCCTAAACGCACGATCTGTTGCCTGATTCTCCACTGCTGGATTCCACCATCTATCAAAATGAATAACATGAGACGCAGCAGTTAGATTCAGCCCAGAACCTCCAGCTTTTAAAGAAATCACAAAATATGGTGGCCCATCATCTTTCTGAAATTCAGTAACCATTTCTTGCCGTTTCTTAACAGCAATACTTCCATGTAAAACTAAACCTTCCCGATTAAACACTGTTTCCAACAATTCAGATATAGGTTCGGTCATCTCTTTAAACTGTGAAAAAACTAACACCTTCTCACCACGTGAATGAATTTCTCCACAAATTTCTTTTAACCGCATAAATTTAGCACTAAGCTTTTCATTGTAATCCAAGTTTCCTGTAAATTGTGCAGGATGATTACAAATCTGTTTAAATCTAGAAAGACAACTTAAAACTAATCCACGCCGTTGCATTGGTGGCATATTACTGTTTTCTAACCCATCTTTCAAAAAATTAACATTTTGCTGATAAAGAGTAACTTGTGATTTTGACAAACCACAATAAGCTTTTACTTCTGTCTTTTCTGGCAAATCCGGAATAACGTTAGGATCTGTCTTCATTCGCCTTAGAATATACGGTGAAATCAATTTCCGTAAGGGTGCAAAATTCATTGTCGTCCCCGATGACAGTTTCCCAACATAACTCTTAAAATCAGTTATCCCACCAAGAAACCCTGGATTCAAGAAATCAAATAAACTCCATAAATCAATTAGTTTATTTTCAATTGGAGTACCTGTCAAAGCAATTCTATTACGAGCTTTAATTTTTTTTATGTTTCTGCTCTGTTTTGATTTAGGATTCTTAATAGCTTGTGCTTCATCCAAAATCAAGAAATTCCACTCAATTTCATTTACCCAACTCAATCTAGTTGCCATAGCATAAGTTGTAACAATCAAATCTACATGCTTCAAATTGTTTTCTAACTGCCCCCCTATCTTATCAAGTTCACAACGTTTATACTCCGAAGGATGGGCAACAATAAGATTCAAATCTGGAGAAAACTTCGCACTCTCAGACTTCCAGTTTCCCAATAACGAAGCAGGAACAACCAAAAGTGAAGTTGCTCCATCTGAAATTTTCTCTTTGTAAAACAACAAAGTGGTTAAAATTTGTATTGTTTTTCCCAACCCCATATCATCTGCTAAACAACAACCTAACCCCAAACGATAACAGGTCCATAACCAATTAACGCCATCTTTCTGATAATGCCTTAAAGTAGCATTTAAGCTTTTAGGAGCCTTAAATTTACTTTTCTTCTCTTGATTCAATACAGCCAGTACTTCACGAAGCTCATCTCCAGCATACGTATAAGTCCATTCTCTAACGTCATCCAACTCATCATCTTCAGCAAAACTATCAACAGGCGCTCCCGACAACATTCGCATTGCAGTTGCAAAGTCCAAACTGTTCCCACTAGTTTTTTCCAGCTTCTTCCAATAATCCAACGCCATTTGTAGCTTCTCAGGATCAACCTCAACCCAGTTGCCTTTTATTCTATAAAGCCCAACCTTGCCTGTTTTGAGAATTTCATCAACCTCTTCGGCAGTTAGCTCATTGCCATTAACTGAAACATTTACCGAAAAAGACATTAAAGAACTTGCACCCAAAAGTCTACTTTTCTTTCCAGTATTAATTTCAACACCAACCGTCGGCTTATTTTGCTTTTTCCACCAATCTTGCAGCTTGACTACAAGACCACAATCTTCATAAATAGGAATCTCCTGCATAAAATTATAGGTTTCAGAAGGAGACCATGCTAGCGGATAATAGATATCACTACTATCAACCAACTCTCGCATGAATTTACTCTTTTCAGATGCTTTTTGCAATGGAGAAAGCAGGTTTAACATCTGATTAGTTTTACCAGCACTGGCATACTCTTTCAAAGCATGTTCCATCGGAACTTGCTTCACCTTGCCTGACTTAGTTAACCCAGTAGAATAAGTAGCAATGAACGCAAATGGAAAAACAGTATCATCCTTGTTTTCAGCAAGATGCAAAGTAACCCTGCCAACCCGATTCCAATTAGCGGCATAAATTGACAAAAACTCTTGAATTGAATCATAATTCTTCATCAAAGAACCAACATATTTCACAAGGCACTCCCAGATATTCTCCAAGGAATCAACNGAAACATACTCAGCTCCAACCATCAATGGCACATTCATCACTAGATTTGCAAAAAAATCACTATCAGGCATAGCAATCATACTCTCCGAAAAAGCCATGCTATCTGGAATATGACTTAACAAACGAAAAAGCTCATTAGAAATACCCTTAACAAAACTAACCGACGAAGATAGGTGAATCCGTTCATTCACTTTTCCCAATGACAATATTCCATAGCTTTCATTTTCACTAAAAGCAGCAACTACATCCTTCTCCCACTTTAAATCACTATCTTTATTTAAAGTACAAATAGTTCCATTTGGAGTAAATCCAAGTTCCAATTCTTTCACAATAAAACCCTATCTATTACGCTTTATAAATTGACCAACAAACCCTAAAAAATATTGAGCACAAGCATACCATATTACACCATATTTGCAACACAATACTCCGTACAAACGAAATTTATCGCGTCTCGCCCCTCCCCACTTTCCCCTTCCCGTTCGGGCGAAAAATCTTTCGNCCTCCTTTCCCTTCCTCCCATTCCAATTATCTCGTACGGGCGACACGCATGTCGCCCTCCCATTCCCATTCCCCCTCAAACTCGCGCACTTCCCAACTCTCCCCCCATTTCCTTTCCCTTTTAACTTTTCCCTTTTAACTTTCTTCCCCCCCGCCCTCTTCCGGTTCGCAAGTACTCCTCCCCTAAATTAGGGGAGGTGGCAGGCGAAGCCTGACGGAGGGGTATCTCCCATTTTCGAATTTCCGCATTTCCACATTTCTTCTCTTCTGTAGCCGCGTCGCCTCGGCGCGGAACCCTCCCATTTTCGCATTTTCGAATTTTCGCATTTTCGAATTTCTTCTCTTCTGTAGCCGCGTCGCCTCGGCGCGGAATCCTCCCATTTTCGAATTTTCGAATTTTCGCATTTTCGAATTTCTTTATTCCCCCCCTCCTTCCCTTCCGCCAAAGCGGAATCCTCCCATTTACCCATTTTCGAATTTTCGCATTTTCGAATTTCTTCTCTTCTGTAGCCGCGTCGCCTCGGCGCGGAATCCTCCCATTTTCGCATTTTCGAATTTTCGAATTTTCGAATTTCTTCCTTCCCCCTCCTCCCTTTCCCCTCTCCTTCCTACTTCCTACTTCCTCTTCCCATCTCCCCCTTTCCCCGTACGGGCGAAAAATCTTTCACCCTCCCCGTACAGACGAGATTTATCACGTCTCTCTTCCTCCCAATCATCCCCCTTCCCCCGTTCGGGCGACACGCATGTCGCCCTATGCCACCACCGCTACTTTATGCGAAAGCAGAAAGTGGTGGCTGGGGCGAATATATGAAAAACCTTAATTTTCTTGCTTTGCTGTTGGTGAAGAAAAAACAACATCCCTCCGACTTGCTTCAACTGCTTTACCTGCAATATCTTGAACTTTTTGATATGCTGCTTCTTGAGCAAAAGAGAGTTGCTCTATTTGCTTAGCTTGAGAAACAACCTGCTTTTCAAGCGATTCGATCTTACTCATATAAACACTGCTCTGACCTTCATGAGTAGCCTTTTCAAGTGCTTGATTTGCTTTAAATTCAGTTGTAAGAATTTTTGTACAATCATTAACCGCCTTCTCCACTGCACCTGTCAGTTTTTCATCAAAACCAGCAATCTCGCTTTGCAAAGCTTCCACCTTTTCTTCCCTTACAGCCACATCTTGCTCACGCTCTGACAATTCAGTTTGTTTGTTTTTACAATTTTCTTTAAAATCCGCAAGTTTCGAATCAAGATTTACCTGAAGTATACTCAATTCATCTTCCAATTCATCGCGACGTTTATCATGCTCACGTTTTATAGAATATTCATACTCTTCCTGTTCCCGCTCCCAGTTTTGTTTTATCCTGATCTGTTTGGTTTCAAACTCTTCAAGTGCTTCAGCCTTTTCACTTTCCAAAACATTTTTCTGCTGCACCATTCCTTGATTAAACACTTCCCGTTGCTCTAAGATTTCTTTGTCAAAACTAGCTTTCAGTTCATTGTTATGAGAAATCAACTCCGCCAAATCCCCAATAGCAACTTCGACTCCATACAACTTCTCCAGCTCTTCTTTTTTATTATCTATGGCAATTTGAATCTGTTTGAAAGCTTCAATTTCTTCAGTAAAACGCTCTGCAAGTTCAAGAATTTCTTTTCCAAAAGAATCTTTTAATTCATACAACCTCTTTATTGGCTCTTTCTCTGTCTCCTTTTCTGCAACTGCTTGAGCTGCATTTTTCTCAGCTTCCTTTCTGGCTTTATCAACATTCAAGATCTCTTGTTTCTGTTCAACCACTCTTTTCTTTATAATCTCATAAGCCTCAAACAACTCTTTTTTTGTATTTGTCAGTGATACCGTCGGAACTCCATCATTTAAACTCATTATTATCTCCTCAATTATTATACCTATTTTAATTAATTTTACATTATGCAAAATACAATCGCATTTTACAAAAAATCTAAAAGCACAATATCAAATGCATTAAAAAAATTAAAGCTAAAATTACATTTT
>JGI1221J11331_1000869_pt1 | contig 10223 bp, 8 predicted proteins | sample LakVidmifraction_4_FD_11331 | JGI IMG/M metagenome (IMG submission 11331) | reverse complement strand
ACAGCAATGAGTGCAACGAATGGCCAATTCGGCCTGCCTGTGCTTTGCTCGCACGCAGACAGGTGACAAAACTCTTCTCTTCTTTCTTTCCGTGCTTTCGGTGTTTTCCGTGGTTAAAACTCTTTTGGCTGCGGCTCGTCCGCCCTAGGAAATGCATGGTTAATTCATTCATTATTAGTGACGCCCCCGCTACCACTTTATGCGGTAGCAGAAAGTGGTGGCGGGGGCGAATAAAAACAAACAGATGACCCACAATAATTCATGAAAAACCAAAAAGATGGCTATTTGTTTGGAATGCTTTGAATAGTTTCTGGAGTTTTACTTTTCATTTCAAACAACCAGGCGTCATCAATCAAGTGTTTTGTGTGATCTAAAAGCTTAGGATTTTTTTCTAAATACTTCAGTTCGTTCATAGCTTTTTCATACATACCCGATTTGGCATACAGTTCAGCAAGAACAGAGTGATTGTAGTCATTCCAAAAATACCAGTCAACAAACTTCTGCCAGTAATCAAGAGCTGCCTTGGGAGACTCTGTTTCAAGCATCCTCATATGCAGATATATTAACTGAGAATTATAAGGATTAATTTCTATTCCATCGGCGGCAATTTCCTTAATAATTTCTAAATTTTCGGCTGCTTCCCGGCTGTTATAATTGGATATATTATAGAAAAATTTTTCCCCGGCATAAGCTGAAAAATAAAAATTATAGGGATACAGATTTGAAGCATAAACATAATTAGAATAGACCATCTCCGGAGAGAGGCTTTTGCTGCCCTGAGCATATCGTGATTTGGCATACATTACCTGTGCTTTTGTGGCATTAATTGAGTATCTAGCACCAAGCAAACCAAACAATAGAAGTACTATCCCAAAAACAAATAACAATTTTTTTTTCATAGATTTAGCCTGTATTATTCATAAACTTCGTCATGAAACAGCATAGTGTGCTTAAAATCAATGAGATAGCACAGAATAACAGGTGTAGGTGTATGAACATACATCAAAATTGTTATTCAAGTTAACTCCTTGAGTTTGAGTGCAATATGCTGTTGTAATAGATTTTTATGAATAATTCAGATTAGGAACGAACAATTATACCAAACGTCTGCCGACAACAATAATATCACCCGGCAAAATATATGGATCTTTCTGCTCGCCTTTATCAATTTTATTCATATCATATTCATATGATTTACCATTACGTCTGATTGTTATGTCCCGACGATTAGAATAGTCTGTAAAATCCCCTGCTGTTGCAACAGCCTGACTTAGAGTTGTTTGTCCAGTAATAACAAATTTACCTGGACGCACCACCTCGCCTCTCACAAAGAATTCATCTTGTGGGGTGACAACATTAACATTAACATGATTAAAAATTTCACCATCGATATAGGCATCTTCAATTTCAACTTCAACCTCAGAGCTTGTCTTTCCCGCAATTTTAATTCTACCAACGTATGGAAGATTTAAATAACCATCATGGTCAACAACATCCTGAACGTGAATCTCTTCTGGAATTCCGCGTAAAAAAATCTCAATAGCGTCACCACGACCCAATTTAGTAACGGGTGCTTCACTTTGAGAACGCATAAACTTCATCTCCATAATCCATTTGTCTGTATCACGACCATGATCTACTGGTTCATATTTGGCAACAGTACCATTTGATGATGTTGTTGTACAGCTTACAAAAACACTGGCGAAAAAACTGCACAGTAGAATTAGTGAGATTTTTTTTAAAATTGTCATTTAAAATTCCTTATTACTTAAATTTATACTTTTTTTTCTTTAGGTCCCATGATTTTCTTACCACCCTCTGGATAATAATCGTAATGTTGCTTGTAATAGTAATAATACGAGTTGTCTTTTGAAGCATTAATGTTGTTCAAACAAACACCAACAATATTACCACCAACATTATCAAGCATTCCTTTAGCTCTTCTAGAAACGGCTATTGGATATTTTCTATGTTGTATCACCAATAAAGTGGCATCACATTCACTGGAGATAATAGCAGCATCACTCACTCCGATAATTGGCGGCGAATCAATGAATATATAATCATACTTATCTCTTAATGTATCAATAACTGCTCGCATCCTTTTGTTGTCAACAAGCCCATACACCCCCAAACCTCTGGACATTATACCACTCGGTATAAAGTCTAGATTTTCCATATCTGTTTTTCTGATTACATCATCAATAGAATCAATGTCACCCGCCAGAAAATTTGCTAAACCGTCTTCTCTGGTAATACCAAGCATTTTATGTTGGGTTGGTTTGTGAAGGTCACAGTCAATCAAAAGAACCTTACTTCCCAGAGATGCAACAGTATACGCTGTATTGAAAAGAGTAAGAGACTTGCCCTCGCCCATGCTGCCACTGGAAACACATATAACTTTAGCGTCATCAAATTTCTTTGAAAACCGAACATTTGTCCAAAAAACTCTATAAGCTTCTGAGTGTCCACGTTTAGCATTTGGATCGTTCAAAGGTTTTACTTTCTGAGGAATAATACCTAGAACCTGCTCATCTATCTCTCTCTCAACTTCTTCAATTGTCTTAACTGAAGTATCAATATACTCAAGGAAAAATGCTAAAACAACACCTGCAACAACACCAATAATAACACTAAAAATAATATTAAGAAGAACTTTAGGACGCACAGGACGTGGATTGCTTCTTGCCGAAGAGATATTATCAACTGTTATGTCAGACATTTTTGTCTCTATCTGACGTTCAATATGCTTAACTTCAAGTTGACTTAGTGTCAACTGAGCTTCATCAAAAGCTTTTTTGGTTGTCTTGTACTTTTTGTATCCTTCACCCTCTGCTTTACGCTCTGCTGTCTTCAGAGCCTCAAGTTGAGAATCAATCTCTTTTAGCATTACAAGAGAAGCTTCGTATTGCGCCTGAATACCAGTCTTAAAGCCCTTAATAGCGTCGCCAATCTTTACATCAAGTTCATTAATAGTAGCCTGTATTGCCATTACATTAGGATGCTTAGATCCATACAGTTTTTTTACATTACTCATTTCAACTTCTGCTGTTCTTTTATCTAAAATCAATCTTTCTAGTGCAGGAGCTTCAGCTAAGTATGGAGCCGCATCACGCAAGTCCTTTGGAGAAAGAGATTGTATTTTCTCTAAAAATGCACCTTTTTTTGCTAATTCGATTTTTACCAGAACTTTTTGATTTTCCAGTTGTACAATAGCAGATTGTTGAACGACCTGGCCTCCATAATTACCTGAAACAGTGTTTACAAGTGTAATTTCATACTCATCCCTGATTTCATCGAGCTCATTATTAAGACCAGCAACTTTATCTTGTTGCTTTTGAATCTCATCTGCAAGAATTTTTAGAGATTGCTTTTTAGGTCTTTCAGCACGCATAATTGCCTGGTTTTTATATACCTCTGCAACAGAGTTTGCAATATCTGCAGCTAACTGGGGTGCACTATCCTCGGGTTTAGTCATATAAACCTCTATCTCTATGAGATTTGTATCTTTATACTGCTGAACCTTCATAGAATCGGAAACAAGATTAACAGTAGTATTCATTGCCTCTTCCTGAGACATTTGACTCGCATACCCATAAGCTGTACCAAGAATTCTTGTCAAATCTAAATCCTGAACAACATCTTCAACTACTGGACGAGATTGAATAATCTCAAATTGTGTCCTAAGAAAAAATGGGTCAGATTGAAAACTATTTTGAGAAAAAATATCGAGATCTGATCTTGTTTTGGTAACGAGCACAAGACTTGCAGAGCTATAAACCTTGTCAAGGGAGAATGTTACTAAAACACCAAAGGCAATAACAATCATAGTCACAGCTATAATAATCTCCTTACGAGACTTAACCACCCACCAGTAATCTAAAAAATGTAATGCTTGACCCGAATCGGTAGCCATGTTGTTCCTTATTGTTATAAATATTATTATACAAACAAAAAGCTTGGGATTACATAATATATATTATAATCTCAAGCTTTTATATAAACGAGAAAAATCTGCTAAATTCTAGAATAAGTATGACAAAGACAACACTGTGTCGTTCTTTGTATAAGTTTCTGTCACTTGCGAATCTACACCCTCGTATCTCTGCGATATTGTAATATCAAAATCTTCTCTGATTTTATAAACTAATGCGAGTTGAGCAACAGCAATCTCTTTTGACCCTTCACTTCTACCCTTAGGGAAGAAGGATATAGGAATATCTTGTGATGACGATGAGTCATAATCCTCATATTGATAACTACCCAAACCTCTTAAAATAAGTTTCTTTGTTAGTTCCCAATTTATAGTCAAAGATGCTCTTGAGTATTCAATAGATGTAAAAGGATAATCAGCAGCATCTGTAACACCATGAGTAATGTCACCATTCAATCTGAAAGATGGGATTGTGTAACCTTTAGCCCATAGAGATGCGTATGGTGATGTGTTTGAATCAATGTCAGAGTCCTTATAATTCTGATACTGAACACCAGCCCTGATACCAGCAGTGAACTGTGCTGTGAAATTATTATATAAGCCAACTGCAGCTAAGAAAGAGTCAAAATCACGTTTTTGAGGTAATCCACCTGAAGCCAAGTCATAAGCTGTGTAACCAAGAATTGCTTCCCAAGCCGCTGTTGTTGAAAACTGATGAGCAAGACTTCCGATAACACCTGTTGAGCCTCTGTCGGATCTGTCACCAACATCTTTTTCATTATAGTTTTTAATCATGTTGTTTAAACCTAGGTTAAGTTTTGTTTCACGACTTAAAAAATAGTCAGCATCAAGATTAACCACATTTAAAATATAACTTTCATCACCTCTAACCTGTACACCTGTTCCTGGGCGATCAACACTCTGATCATCTGTATATGTAAAACGATCTTCAAGCGCAACTTGAAAAACTTCAGAAAATCTGTGTCTCAACTCGAAACCAGCAGCTCCCAAAAGTTTTGCATAATTTTCATTTAGAGCAGGTTTGTCTCTATAACGAAGAGATGGACTGACAAAATATGATAACTGAGACATTTCCCAATTCAATAAGCCAACAAGATTCAACCCAACATTATAATCCATTGTAGATACTTCGTTATACTCAGAAGAATCTCTGTTATCTGTGTAATGAATACCTGTGTCTACAGATACATCAAGCTTATCCTCTAAACCAAAAGAGGCAAATGCAGATGATACAAACATAGTTGCTGCGCAAAATACAACAGCGGTCTTTAACACTTTTTTCATAATATTTCCTATTCTTTTATTTAATATATATAATTGCAAATCTACCGCATATTAGTCTTTTATAACGAACATGTCAAATAACTATAGAAAAAAAATGGCTTTTTTTTGCTTTTTATACATTTTTACTGTTTTTTTTATAACTTTTATTAACCAAGCATCATCTATTTGGAACTCAAACCATGTATCTCGACTAAAACAAACATTACAATTATTAACTTTTACAAAGAAATAAACAAGCAAATAATCTTTTTTCTGTATTTTTTTCTTTAAATTACACCACCATAATAATATAATGCTGGATTAATTTAAATAAATAGATATTATAATATAGATTTTCAAAACAAATTACCAAAATATAGGAAATGATTATGCACCTTTATAGAACACATACATGCGGCGAGCTTAGAAAAGAAAATGCAGGAGAAGAAGTTAAACTCTCCGGTTGGGTATTTAGAAAAAGAGATCACGGAAGTCTTCTGTTTTTTGACTTGCGAGACAACTACGGTATTACACAAGTAGTTATAGAGCCGGAAAAAGATTTTTTTGAATCTTCTCAGAAGATTCATCCGGAAAGCGTTGTTACAATTGTCGGAAAAGTTGAACTAAGAGAAGGCACTCTAGTAAACGAAAAGTTGCCAACCGGAGAAGTTGAAGTTGTTGCACAAAGCATTATAGTTGAAAGTGCTGCAGATGTGCTGCCTCTATACATTGCGGGAAAAACAGATGAGTCAGAAGACCTTAGACTTAAATATCGTTTTCTTGACTTAAGAAGAGAACGCCTTCATAACAACATTATCTTAAGATCTGATGTTGTTAGCGAAATTCGAAGAAAGATGACACAAGATCATGGTTTTAAAGAGTTTGAAACACCAATCTTAACAAGTAGCTCGCCGGAAGGTGCTAGAGACTTTCTTGTTCCAAGTCGTCTCCACCCCGGAAAATTTTATGCGCTACCACAGTCTCCTCAGCAATACAAACAGCTTCTGATGCTAGCCGGTTTTGATAAATACTTTCAAATTGCACCATGTTTCAGAGACGAAGATGCTCGTGCAGACCGTTCACCAGGTGTACATTACCAGCTTGACATGGAAATGTCATTCGTAACACAAGATGAAGTCTTTGCTATTGTAGAAGATGTTTTACATAGTCTGTTTACACAATTTACAGACAAAACTGTTGATGAAAAACCATTCAAACGTATTCCTTATAAAGAATCAATGCTTAAATATGGTTCAGACAAGCCTGATTTAAGAATTCCAATTGAAATTACTGATGTATCAGATCTTTTTGAAACATCCGGGTTTAATGCATTTAGTGCTGCTGTTAAAAAGGGTGGTGTCGTAAGAGCCATTCCTGTCAAATCAATTTCAGATAAACCAAGAAGCTTTTTTGACAAACTTGGCAACTACGCTCAAGAGTTAGGTTCGAAAGGCCTAGCGTATCTTGTCTGGACTCCAGAAACAATTAAGGGACCAATTGCAAAATTCATGAGCGAAGATGAGCTGAATTCACTTGCCGAGCTTTGTGGAGTATCTGAAGGGGATGTTATTTTCTTTGTGTGCGACAAAGAAAAACAGGCTTCGTCTATTGCCGGCAACATTCGTCTTAAGCTTGGGGCAGATCTTGATATTATAGAGAAAAATGCATTTCGTTTTTGCTGGATTGTGGACTTCCCAATGTTTGAGCTTGATGAAGAGACACAAACTGTAGAATTTTCACACAACCCCTTCTCAATGCCACAGAGTGGTATGAGCGATCTGACAGATAAAAATCCTCTGGATATTTTAGCATATCAATATGATATTGTCTGCAACGGTTGTGAAGTGGCAAGTGGTGCAATAAGAAATCACAAACCTGAAATCATGTACAAGGCGTTTGAGATTGCCGGATATGACAAAGCTGTGGTTGACGATAAATTTGGAGCTCTGATTAGAGCATTTAAACTTGGAGCACCTCCTCATGCTGGCATAGCTCCCGGTATCGACCGCCTTGTTATGCTTATATCTGGTGAAGATAATATTAGAGAGGTTATTGCCTTTCCAATGAACCAAAAAGCACAGGACTTGATGATGAATGCACCTAGCGATGTTTCTATTCGCCAATTAAGAGAGCTTCATCTTAAATTGAATGTTCCTGAAGAGAAGAAAAAAGAAGAATAACATCAACTTCAAAAAGCGTTGTTTTTCTCCGAGCTGTAGCGACTTATTATTATATTATTTCCGAGCCGGAGCGACTCGGCTACAGATGTGATCGCCAAACCAAGCGTCAACTTGCAAGTTCCACTTTGTAGCTGCGTCCCGTGGGCGCGGAATTTGCATTTTCTTAAATATTACCATGCAAATTTTCCCCAACAAGTCAAAGACTTGTTATTCCCGAGCCGNAGCGACTCGGCTACAGACAGACGCTGATCCTCCAAACTAAACGTCAACTTGCAAGTTCCACCCTGTCTTGTCACGCCGTAGACCGGAACGGCGAAGGAGGAAGCTGCGTCCCTTGGGTGCGGTCACCTGCGTGACGGCAAGTCATAAGTATAAAATTAAATCTTTACCCATACAAATCTTTGGATTTTTACTCCATGAACATAAGAGTTTCACTTGCAGTAATTCTCTGAAAATTTATATGCTTAAATATCATATTTGTCGGCAAGTTCTTTTCATTGTGGGTAATTAGAAATAGTGAATAATAGCTTCTGTCAAGATCCTTAAGAAACTTAACCAAAGATACATACTGATCAATTTCATCCAGAATGAATACAATTCGATTAGTTGTAGGATCCTTATAGTCTAACATTTTAGACTTCACTAGAGTAAGTGCATCACCAATAGTTGCAAAATCATGCTGTTCATTTAACAAACCATTATAATAATATTTTACCAGGTAATATTGAATTGTTACATCCTGTGGAATATAGAAAATTTTAAAATTATTTTCGGAGATTGGTATAATTAAAGGTAATAACAGCTTGGAAACAAATGAAGACTTCCCTACCCCATTATCTCCCGTTAAAAGATAATTCTCGCCAAAATTAAACTTTAAACTATTATCAACAGAAACAGAGATGCTTCTGTTCAGTTCATACTTACCATTTTCAATTGTTAATATCTCATTCATTTTTCTTTATTTTCGCCAAAATTCTGTTCTGTCAAAAGTTTTCTACTCTTTCCAGACATATTTTGTTCTAAATCAATGGGATACAGACATTTCTGCCTTATCCCTATGTTATTTCTTTTATTTCGGTCATCGGGGACGATGACCCTCCCTGTTAAAGCTGCAATCTAACATTAACATGCAAGGTTCATACGGGAGGGATGCCGTCCTCGGCGTCCGCATGAAAATTTTTTAATTTTCATATTCTTTCATATAATTTTTGACAGTACCCAAAATTCTGTCAAAAGCTTTGCAGGCTGATCCTGCACCCAATCTCTATTATAGTTCTAAGTAATTCGTTAATCGTTGATCGTTATTCGTTAAGACACTGCTGTGAGCAGGGATCCTCCTCCGTTGCTCGTGTTATTTTTACACGGGTTTACACCCGTAGCTGCATTATGTCAGGGTCAGCACTTTTGGCAAAGCCATTAAACGCAACAAAGTTGCATTCAACGCGATGCAATCGCATTCAACAATTGTTCCACAACCGTTCTGCTATCCATCTAACTATCTAACCATTCAACACTCATAATTCTTTTAGCCTTCAACCTCTATAATCCGCCCCTTTGACCTTTCAACCTCAATTAGCTTCATTAATTTTTCACAATTAGAATCACTGATTGATATAAAAAAATTATGGAATAAAATACTTTTAGCATCAGAAAAAAGAGATATGACCGCACTCAGAATCAACTGTTGACCATGAGACAGCTCTGAAATAAGATAATCTTCGTCAACATCTTTTTGTGTAATATTCATGAAGCAATTAAGAACATCAGCATATTTATCTTTAGAGATATTGTATAAAACAAGCTCTTCTTTTATGTAACCCAATGAAATTGTTGGAACAAGTCCATCCAGGATCAAATAATCATCAAAATGCTTTTCAATTGTGTTTAATAAATCTTCCATATTATGAATAATATCATATTGCGTTCACTCTGCAAATTTATAACTTGCAAAAAGATTAAAAATCAAGTATTTTATGCTGGTAAGTTAAAATCTCATAAAATCAAAAATTGTATTAAAAAACAGAAAAGAGAGATTTAGTTAGATGGTTAGATGGGTTATGGTTAGATAGGTGTGGAATAGCTCCGCAGGTCTTTATTTAAATAAGTTGCGAAGCAACACCATCGTTTACTGTTTACCCTTTACCGTTTACAGTTTCTTTGAGCTGTACACTTTTTCGAATAAAACAAAAATAAAGGAGAAGATCATGCTAAATGTAAACTTGGATACTACAACAGGAATCGCAGTAATTGAGCCGGTTGGTCAACTTGAAAAGGAGGATTTTGTCAATGCCTCAAAATTAATCGATCCTTATATTGAAAAAAATGGAAAACTTAACGGAATAATTATTCATTCTAAATCATTTCCCGGATGGGACTCTTTTGGCTCAATGATTAAACATATGAAATTTGTAAAAGAACACCATAAAAATGTTACACATGTTGCGTTTGTGACTGACTCAAAAATATGTAGTGCTGCTGAACATATTGCAGATCACTTTGTTAAAGCTGAAGTTAAAAACTTTCCTTTCAACGAAATGAAAGAAGCCAAAGCATGGATTCTTGGATAAGCTTTTGCTAATGATCTATAATTTAAAATTATAGAGCGTTAGGTGAAACATAATCACCCTTAGTAGCACAGGGTGGCCGAGCCACAACCAAAAGAATTTTCGCGCAGAGACACAGAGAACGCAGAGAAGAGGAAGAGAGTTGGGAAGTGCGCAAGTGCGTGAGTTGTAAAAAGAGTTTTAGCCACCTGTCTGCGTGCCGTCTGCGTGCAACGCACAGGCAGGCAAAGAACGCAAAGTGACACAAAGAAGATAAGATGT
>JGI1221J11331_1000868_pt1 | contig 10225 bp, 7 predicted proteins | sample LakVidmifraction_4_FD_11331 | JGI IMG/M metagenome (IMG submission 11331) | reverse complement strand
CCCGGACTCTTTCTAATTAAGCCAGACAATACGCTTTATGCGGCTTCTATCCAGACCATGCCTTTTGCAAGACCAAAATTTGATGAAATGCTAAAAGCGATAGATTTTGTGATAGAAAAAGATTATCCTGCAAGGGGAGAAGCGTAGTTAAAACATATAGACCTCACGAGATTTTAAAAATCTGTGAGGTCTTAATCTTTGAAATTTATTTAAGCTGATCTAAACCTGGAATATCTGGCATTCCATCTTTAGCTACGGCAGCCAGTTCTGCTTCGTTGATATCTGAAGCTTTTTTAATGGCCTTATTTAAAGTAAGTACCAAATAATCTTCCAACTGCTCCTTATCGGTCAGTAGCTCTTCTGCAACGCTAATATTTTTAATCTCACGGGTAGCGCTAATGGTTACTTTTAAAAGATCGTCACTAGATTTCTCTTCTAGCGTCACTGTTTTCAAACGCTCTTTCGTCTCTTCAACTTTTTCTTGGGTTTCTTTGATTTTATTCATCATACCCATCATATCTCCAAACATAGTCTCTTTTTTAAAAATTAATGAAAGCAAATTTACTAAATTAACCTGCATTATGCACACTTTTTACAGAATATGGGTGATTAAGCAGGTTAACCCCGACTTAATTGCATCCATTTTTGAGCATCAAAATTGTTGATAAAACTTAGTCGCAATTGTACGTTGAGTTTAATCCCTCCAGAGGGTTTAATTCCCCGAGGCTTGCCTCGCAATTTTTTAAAAGTATTCTCCAATTCATACCTCGTGGACTTGCCCCGAGGTTCTTGATTTTCATAAATATTCCGGGTGAAAGGCTCAATCCTGTTAATAAAAAGCTAGTAATATGAGCACCTCTAATAATTCAGTTTAAAATGATAATGTGGATGTTTTTTAAGGAATGAGGCGTCAAAAACGGAGTTTAGCACCTAAGCGTCGGGAAGTATTTTAACAACCGTTCCCATTCAGGCGCGCAAAGTAGTTGGGAAAAAGCACTAGTTAGCAAACAAAATTGAGTTTTTAGAGATGCCCTTATGTATTTTCCTATTAAGCCTTACCTTTGCCAGCGCTTAAAACAATTCACGATTTGAAAAAAGAAATAATGCCTCCAAAGGCGAAGAAAATAGCTAAAAACCTGGAAGTCCATGACGATCTTAGGTTAGATAATTATTACTGGATGAACAATAGGGAAGATCCTGAAGTAATTGATTATTTGAACCAGGAGAATGCGTATAATGAAAAAATGACTGCGCATACCAAAAAATTCCAGGCACGCCTGTTTGAAGAAATGAAAGGCCGAATTAAGGAAGATGATAAATCTGTTCCCTATAAATTAAACAAATATTGGTATTTAACCCGTTTTGAAACCGGCAAGGATTATCCTATCTATTCCCGAAAGAAAGAAGAACTGGACGCCCCCGAAGAATTGCTCTTTGATGTGAATGAAATGGCTAAGGATTTTGAATATTACAGTCTTGGCGGATTAAACGTGAGCCCAGATAATAAAATGGTGGCTTTTGGTGTAGATACTATAAGCCGAAGAAATTATACCATCCAGGTAAAAGATTTAGAAACTGGTAAAATTTATTCAGATAAAATAGAGGACACCACCGGCGGATCTACCTGGGCAAACGATAATAAAACACTTTTTTATACCAAAAAAGATCAACAAACACTTCGGTCCTATAGAATTTATAAGCATAGCCTGGGAACCGATTCTACTGAAGATGAACTGGTTTATGAGGAGCAAGACGAGACTTTCAATACTTATGTTTACAAGTCTAAGTCTGAAGAATACATCATTATTGGAAGCCACAGTACGTTAACTACTGAATATCGAATTTTAAAGGCAGATGATCCCAATGCCGAGTTTAAGGTTTTCCAACCCAGGGAACGCGGACTTGAATATGCGATTGCTCATTTTGAAGATAACTTTTACGTCTTGACCAATAAGGATAAAGCCACCAACTTTAAATTAATGAAAACCCCGATTGGTGAAACTACAAAGGAGCATTGGATAGATGTGATTCCCCATCGTAAAGATTATTTATTGGAAGATATCGATATCTTTAAAAAATACCTGGTGGTAAGCGAGCGTCACAATGGATTAAATAAAATAAAGGTAATACGTTGGGATGATGAAGAAGAATACTATATTCCTTTTGATAACGAAACCTATACCGTCTTTACTTCTATAAATCCCGCTTTTGATACAGATATTTTAAGGTTTGCTTACAATTCTATGAATACACCAACCTCGGTGATAGATTTCAATATGAAAACCCGCGAGAGAACAGTCCTTAAAGAACAGGAAGTTTTAGGCGGAAAATTTGATAAAAACAACTATACATCAGAGCGTATTTGGGCCACGGCGAAAGACGGAACTAAAATTCCAGTTAGCCTGGTTTATAAAAAAGGAACAAAAAAAGATGGCAGCAGCCCTTTATTGCAATATGCTTATGGATCTTATGGCGCTACGATAGATCCCTATTTTTCTAGTGTAAGACTTAGTTTGTTAGATAGGGGGTTCATCTACGCAATAGCCCATATTAGAGGTGGAGAATACCTGGGACGCGGTTGGTATGAAGATGGAAAGCTCTTTAATAAAATGAATACATTTACAGATTATATAGATGTCTCGGAAACTCTAATTCAGCAAAAATATACTTCCGCAGCACATTTGTACGCTATGGGTGGTTCTGCCGGTGGATTATTGATGGGAGCGGTAATCAATATGGCACCCCAGCTTTATAATGGGGCTATTGCCGCGGTTCCTTTTGTAGATGTGGTAACCACTATGTTAGACGATAGCATTCCTTTAACTACCGGGGAATACGATGAATGGGGAAACCCCAATGAAAAAGAGTATTATGAATATATGATGCAATATTCGCCCTATGATAATGTGATCGCACAAGATTACCCTAATTTATTGATAACTACAGGATTACACGATTCACAAGTGCAATACTGGGAACCGGCAAAATGGATAGCTAAATTGAGGGAGTTAAAAACCAATAATAAATTACTTTTATTTCATACTAATATGGATGCCGGTCATGGCGGGGCTTCAGGACGCTTTGAAGCACTCAAAGAAGTGGCCGAAGAGTATGCGTTTTTACTGGATTTAGAAGGAATTCACGACTAATTAAAAAATTTGCCTTAAATTTGAACGGTTTTATTACTACGATTTTAGAGCGCAACATTATCTCGAGAGAACGCTGCGAAACATAAAATTTGAATAATAAAACTTTTCGATCGCAGTGTCGATCTAAGTTAAACCTCACTTAGTGAGTAAAATGCTAACCAAATTTTGTAAAAACTTCGATTTATGAAAGAAGATTTGCAAGTATATGACAACGTATTGCAATTAATTGGTAATACGCCACTGATACATCTAAACAAAATAACCCAGGGTTTTAAAGGCAATTTTTTTGCGAAAGTGGAAGCTTTTAATCCGGGGCACTCGGCAAAAGATCGTATAGCTCTTTATATCATTGAAGAAGCAGAACGAAAAGGCATTCTCAAACCCGGAAGTACAATTATAGAAACCACCTCTGGCAACACCGGTTTTAGTATTGCCATGGTAAGCGTAATTAAAGGTTATGAATGCATTTTGGCCGTTAGCTCTAAAGCATCTAAAGATAAAATAGATATGCTTAAAACAATGGGAGCTAAAGTATATGTGTGCCCGGCCCATGTTTCTGCAGATGATCCAAGATCTTATTACGAGGTAGCCAAACGGCTGCACGAAGAAACTAAAAATTCGGTGTATATCAATCAATATTTTAATGAGTTGAATATTGATGCTCATTTTAATTCTACCGGTCCCGAAATTTGGAAACAAACCGAAGGGAAAATCAGCCACTTAATCGCTTGTAGCGGTACGGGAGGTACAATTTCTGGAACTGCCAGGTATTTAAAGNCGCAAAATCCCAATTTAAAAGTAATAGGAATTGATGCTTATGGTTCTGTTTTAAAAAAATATCACGAAACCAAAGAGTTCGATTCCGCCGAAATTTATCCTTACCGAATTGAAGGTCTGGGGAAAAATTTAATTCCGTCAGCTACAGATTTTGAAATTATAGACCGCTTTGTAAAAGTGAGCGATCAAGATAGTGCGCATACCGCCAGGGAGCTTGCTAAAACCGAAGGACTTTTTGTAGGTTACACCAGCGGTGCCGCCACACAAGGACTTAAACAGCTTGCCGCGGAAGGAGAATTTGATGCACAAAGTAATGTAGTCGTTATTTTTCCAGATCACGGCTCCAGGTATATGGCAAAAGTTTTTAGTGACGATTGGATGGAAGAACAAGGCTTTTTTGATACTGAAAATGTGGAAGCACAGCCAATAGAATTTATAAATTAAAAGTATTTTGAATTTTCTCAACTGAAAATAACAAAAGCATCCTCTCCCGCGGGGATGTTTTTGTTTTAATTGATGCTGCTTAAGAATAATACCAATTAACCCTGAAAATGACACATATAAATTGAATTATTTATATCTCATTTTAAAAGCTATTTGATATAACTTTATGGAATTGAGCCAATTTTAAGTATTTTTGCAGCTTGACTAAAAAATGATCGATGAAGGACTTATTTGATAAAATATATAAAGATAAAGGACCCCTGGGGAAATGGGCAGAACAGGCAGAAGGATATTTTGTATTTCCAAAGCTGGAAGGCCCAATTTCTAATCGAATGAAATTTAGGGGAAAAGAAGTGGTTACCTGGAGTATTAATGATTACCTGGGATTGGCTAACCATCCCGAAGTAAGAAAGGTAGATGCTGAAGCTGCCGCCGAATATGGCTCGGCTTACCCCATGGGCGCAAGAATGATGAGTGGCCATACCAATATGCATGAAAAACTTCAGGACGAGTTGGCTTCTTTTGTTCAGAAACAGTCGGCCTACCTTCTAAATTTCGGGTATCAGGGAATGGTTTCTACCATAGATGCCCTGGTTTCTAAAGCAGATGTTATTGTTTACGATGTTGATGCCCATGCTTGTATTATTGATGGGGTAAGATTACATCTTGGACAACGTTTTACTTATAGACACAATAATCTTGAGAGTATAGAAAAAAACCTGCAACGCGCCACAAAAATCGCCGAACAAACCGGAGGAGGAATTTTACTTATTTCTGAAGGAGTTTTTGGAATGCGTGGAGAGCAGGGAAGATTAAAGGAAATTGTTGAGCTTAAGAAAAAATATAATTTCAGGCTTTTTGTAGATGATGCCCATGGTTTTGGAACCCTTGGTAAAACAGGAGCAGGGGCAGGAGAAGAACAGGGAGTACAAGACGATATTGATGTTTATTTCGCCACCTTCGCGAAATCCCTTGCCAGNACNGGAGCTTTTATTGCCGCAGATAAAGAGATTATAGATTACTTAAAATATAATTTACGTTCGCAAATGTTCGCCAAATCCCTGCAAATGCAGTTGGTTGTTGGTGCCCTAAAACGTCTGGAAATGCTTAGATCTATGCCAGAGCTTAAAGAAAAATTATGGGAGAACGTAAATGCTTTACAAAACGGACTTAAAGAAAATGGTTTCGATATTGGAACTACTCAAAGTTGCGTAACCCCGGTTTATCTTAAAGGAAGTATTCCGGAAGCTATGGCCCTGGTAAAAGACCTAAGGGAAAAACACGGAATCTTCTGCTCCATAGTGGTTTATCCGGTAATTCCAAAAGGACTTATTTTGCTAAGAATGATCCCTACCGCCTCCCACACCATGCAAGATATAGAAGAAACCCTTAAAGCTTTTTCGGCCGTTAGAGAGCGCTTAGAAAACGGAACCTATAAGAGATTGTCTGCTTCGGTATCTGCCGCTATAGCGAGTAAAGAATAGAATTATAACGCATTTATCAGTATTGTTCAGGAAAAGAGTAAAGATCCCCAAGATCCCGATAGCTATCGGAACGGGGCTGCAAGAATAAAGAGAAAAGACTAAATACACTTACTGAATATTAGTGTTGCTAAAGTGAAGATCTTAAAATATGAAAGTATATGTTCATTTTTTCTGAAAGCAAGGCGTGCAAAAGGAAAAACAGTCGCATCGTCCTTCATCATTTATATCCCATCAATTCAGAAGAACTTTTTCGGACAACAATATATATTTATAAAAAAGCCGTTCAAAAATTATTTATTCTTTCTTTCGTCACCCTGAACCCGCCCGTATCGTTCGGGTTGGCTGGTTTTAGAGCCTGCTACGAAATTTCTTCGGAGGTCTAGTTTAAAAAGAAATTAGATTCTGAAACAAGTTCAGAATGACGTGGTGAAGAGTAACTTTTAAACGGTTTTTGTAAAAAGTTCAGAACTTTTACGGTTTGTAGTAAACAGTCAAAGATTGCTGTATTTTATTACTATTCTACTTGGCTTTTTCGATTGGTAAAGGCAGCCTCGGAAGATTGCCAATTCAGAAATAATTTGAACACTGGTGAAAAAAGGTGGCCACGATAGATTATACTAATTAAGTTTTTAAATATTGCATTAAAAATTTGAATTATTTCTAGATCAATTTAGGAATATAATTTAAGCATAGCCTAAGCTACGGTTCAATTTTATGACGACAAATGAGCTAAAAAGAAACGAATTTTATGCGATATTTGAATGTTTAATTGGTATTAATTATCGGAACTATTTTCATTTTGCTTATAAAATCCTTTCTCTTCCAATTCTTTTCCTCTTTTGTCCCTTTTTCCTTCGTAAGTATCTTCAATATATTCATCGTCCTTATGAAAGTCGAAGCGGTAAGAAACTCCCGCAGCTACCTGCCACCGGGAAGGCGTATCTTTAAAATTCACTAATCCAGAAATATCTACCTGAAAATCTTTAGCAAATAAATAAGCTGCTCCTCCACGAACCAAATCATCGGCATACAAATCACTTATATAGGTTTGAAATTCTCCAAAAATGGCGAATTCGGGGGTTATGGCGTGGGTAAGGGTGAAAATTCCGCCATAAGATGGAAATTCTTCTGTAAACTTATCGGCAATAAAATTCATTACCAGTACCCATTGTCCCCAATTGTTTTGGGTTATAATTGAAGCTTTGGGGCTAATGGCAGATTCTCCTTCAAACTTGTAAGGATTCTCCCACCACAATAAATTGGCTCCACCATAAACCGATACCGCGGGTATCAATGTACGCCACTTAAAGCGCTGATTAGCCTTCCAACTGTAAAGGTTTACTTTTTTTTCCTTAACGCTCACATTAGGATCAAACAAAAGAAATTTTGCTCCAAAGGTATTTGATCTAAAATTGGTGATATCGAGTTCTTTCATAATACCTCCCACCGGCATTGTAGTGACCTGATTTTGAAAGGAACCCGAGAAATTGAGTTCCAGGATCTCGGTGAACAGTCCAAACCGCAATTCGTAACGAGCGCCAAGAATATCTGTATCGCTTTTTAGAAGTTCGTGGTTCTCCCTGTCAAAATAACCCCCGGCTTCCAGCTGCAATACATTTTTCCCCACCGCGTAGGCACCCTGGGACTCCCCCGGGCGATTGGAGTTTATGGTTTCTGTATATTGCGCATTGGCGGTGAAAATTCCGAAGAGAATAAAAGCGAGGCTGGCTTTTAATTGATGCATATTAACTTATTTTAAGTGATTTCAAAGATAGAAGATTTATTATTTTTTTGGCAGGCTTATGGGACGTTTCTCCCCGCTTATTTTTATTTTTGTAAAAAGATTTAAGAAATGTTAGAAGCTTCTTTTTCCGATGTATTAGAAACGATTCTAATCATCCTATTAGTATATTTTGCTTTTAAATTATTAATAAAATGGTTTGGACCAATGCTTTTAAAATATTTTCTACGGAAAATGGGGAAGCGCTTTGAACAACAATTCAAACAGCAGAAAAGACCTTCTGCCCGCGAAAAGGAGGGAAAAGTTAGCATCGATAAAAAACCTGAAACTCGTCGAACTTCCAATAAAGATGTTGGGGAATATATAGATTACGACGAAATTGATTAATTTCGATTTCAATTATTCGCTAAATTAATTAGGCAAGCGCTGCCTGACTAATGTTAGCAACAGAAAGTGATCTAAATATATTTTTGATGGCCAATGTAAAAAAGTTACTACCGCATCTTTTAGTTTTGGTAGGCTTCGTAGTGATTTCCTTATTTTATTTTAGCCCCGTACTTCAGGGAAAAAAGATTTTCCAGAGCGATATTGTGCAATATATCGGGATGGCTAAACAGCAAAACGATTTTAGGGATCAAACCGGTGAGGAACCTTATTGGACCGATTCGGCTTTTGGCGGAATGCCCACTTTTCAATTAGGTGCTTATTATCCACATAATTACGTGAAAAAGCTGGATTCTGTTTTAAGGTTTTTACCTCGTCCCGCCGATTACCTCTTCCTCTATTTTATAGGTTTTTACATTTTGCTGCTTTGTTTAAAATTAGATTTTCGGCTCGCCTTTTTAGGAGCTTTGGCTTTCGGGTTCTCCACTTATCTCATTATAATTTTAGGGGTAGGGCATAATGCTAAAGCTCATGCTATCGCTTATATGCCTATGGTTTTAGGCGGTATAATCCTTATTTTTCGACAGAAATATTTATGGGGATTCTTAGTATTAGCATTGGGAATGGCCTTGCAGATAGGGGCAAACCACTTCCAGATGACCTATTATTTGCTTTTATTGGTTGTGGTTTTGGGAATTGCTTATCTGGTAGATGCTTTTAGAAAAAACCTGGTGCCGCAATATTTTAAATCCCTGGGAATTATGGTAGTTGCCGTAGTGCTGGCTATTGGAGCCAATGCTACCAACCTTTTGGCTACCCAGGAATATACTTCGCACAGTACCCGGGGAGATACCGGTTTAACTATCACCCCAAATGGTGCCGATAAACCGGCGGCAGGCCTAACTTACGATTATATTACAGAATATAGCTATGGAATTGTAGAATCGCTAAACCTGTTTATTCCAAGATTTATGGGAGGATCCAATGCCGAAAAGCTTGGTAAGGATGCTGAAATTTATGATGCTATAATTAACCTGGGCGCTTCGCCGGTACAAGCAGCAGATTTTGCTGAAAATGCTCCTACCTATTGGGGCGATCAACCCTTTGTTGGTGCTCCGGCTTATATTGGTGCTACAGTTTTATTTCTATTCATCTTCGCACTTTACCTGGTGCAAGGCCGTTTAAAATGGTGGATTGTAGGAGGTAGTATATTGGCTTTAATGCTTTCCTGGGGGAAAAATTTTGAATTTCTTACCGAATTCTTTATCGATTATGTACCGCTGTATAATAAATTTAGGGCGGTTTCTTCCATACAGGTAATCATTGAATTATGCGCACCTGTTTTAGCAGTTTTCGGACTTTATAAACTCTTTGATCCCGAAGTTCGAAAAGAAGCTAAACTGCAGGCTTTAAAATGGGCTGGAATTATAATTGGAGGTGTTGGTTTAGCTTTGTTGCTATTTGGTTCTACATTATTCGATTTCAGCGGAGCTGGGGATGCTGCTTTAATCCAACAGTTGGGAGCAGATTTTGTAAGAGCCCTTAAAGAAGATCGTAAAGNAATTTANACCGAAGATCTTTTACGATCGCTTATCTTTTCTGGCTTGACCATCGCAGTGCTTTGGTTGTATATTGAGCGTAAAATAAAACAAAATTGGGTAGTACCGGCCCTGGCAATCTTAATTTTGGCAGATCTTATCCCTGTTGATAAACGCTACGTAAATAACGATGACTTTGTTACGGCAAGCAAAATGGACAGACCATTTACACCTACTCAGGCCGATAAAAATATTATGGAAGATAAAGGCCACTACCGGGTTTTTGATGTTTCCGGCAGTCCGTTTAATACAGGCCGAACTTCCTATTTTCATAAGAGCATAGGCGGTTATCACGCTGCTAAACCCGGCCGCATGCAGGACCTTTACGATTTCTATATTTCTCAAAATAATATGGCAATTTTGAATATGTTGAATGCGAAGTATTTTATTGTTCCTGCGGAAAAAGCACCGCCGCAGGCTCAGCAAAACCCAAATGTTTTTGGTAATGCCTGGTTTGTAGATAATATTAAGTGGGTCGATTCTGCAAATGAGGAAATATTGAGCCTGAAAGAAGTAAACCTAAAAAATACCGCGATTATAAATCGGGAATTTCGAGAAGAAATATCTGAAGATTTTAAGGCTACTGGTAAGGCTGAGATTACATTAGATACTTATCAGCCCAACGAATTGGTTTACCAAACAAAAGCC
>JGI1221J11331_1000865_pt1 | contig 10240 bp, 9 predicted proteins | sample LakVidmifraction_4_FD_11331 | JGI IMG/M metagenome (IMG submission 11331) | reverse complement strand
GGGCTATAAAACGCCAAGACAGATGTGGTTTGACTTTTATCGTCAGGCTGCTTGATCAAAATCTCCCAAGTTAGTTTCTACGGGATTGACAGCATAGCTCAATATTACTGAGATTGAGTACAATCAACCAAAGATATTTCAAAAGTAATAATCTTGATAACTTGTAAAAATTGAGCAAAAGTTTAAACTAAAAAGCCAACAATGTAGCCGTCTTAGCTAAACAGTTATTGATGGGATTAATAATTTATCATTTTGGCTAGTTTGATGACTCGCAGTTGAAGATAAAATACAAACGATTGGCGGATATCGCCCTATTCTAAGGTTGCTAGCGCTATATTATATAGCGCTAGCAACCTTTTTTTTATTTGGCGTTTTACTTAGGCAACGCTATCAATACTGGGAATTTTATTCATGGGATTCATTCCCAAAACAATACTTTTAAAGAGTTTGGTAAATTATCCTTATTATATACATTAAATAATTTCATAAATACTAATGCTCTAATTTAAATAGCGCTATAAATGTATCGAGTTGACTAAGAATAATAACAACTGATTCATCATTATTGTCTGAAAATTCAGGTGGTAGCCATAAGGTCTGATAGTTTCAGTCCCAAAGGCGCTCTCATTTATGTAATAAACAAACCTCTTGACAAGTAAGAGTAATAAGACCATTGTTAATATTAATTAATAAATAATTTAATATTTATTTAATACCAGTAATTACTAAGAATTCCATATAACGGAGCTGACTAAGGAATTATACGACCGCTATTTTGTCGTCGACGAGCTAGTAGGTGATACTTGTCACTAATGTTTATTTACTTTTAATTCACTATAAACCTAACGTCAAGAGACACATTATGAATAAATTCCACTCTGAACTTGAGGAGACGCTTAAAGATGCGCAGTCGCTGTATAGGCGGATAGTAACATTATAGCCAAGACTTAAGCTGAAACCTCAACTTCGGACGATGTAAAAGCGGCAAAGGCTTACACACGGGCATAGGCGAATTATTGGGTTTGTTAGCAGGCCCAATCGGCGTTGCGGCCGGTATAGCCGGGGCTGCAGCATTGTCAGCCAACGAATGGAATTGGTACAGCGACAAGCCTAGGTGCTCTGGTAGGCGGAGCTATTGGCGTCACGGCTAATATATTGAACGAAAATGAACGGGAATATGTTGCTTATAACGAGTTCTTTATGCTCAAAGATAGCAAATTTTCTGTATTAGCAGAGGTCAGTGAAGACGAAGTCGAGATTGTAAATGACGCGACGGAGGCCCTAAATGGTGTGGTTCATCGGCGCAGAAAATCCGATATGACAAACTCGACCTTTGGATCAGATTGTTACGGATATTATCTCCATCCTTATTATTAAGAGTCGCCCTACTACTGATTGATTAAAAATCGATTATTGCTACCGAATGAACAATGTATCCGGTAGCCAGGCTAGCTCGCGCTGGTTCTAGCTCAGCGAACTTCATTTTAGTGGCTGCTCATGACATTTGGTTCGAATGTGCAGTGTTCTTTTGTTTTGTTGCTTTCCTATATTTTTCCTGTCAGGGAATAAAAGGTCGTCAATATGTCTGAAACAACGCATAAACCATCCGAAAAAAATTTAAATTTTACCGCACTGATTGCGCTTGTCATAGGCTCCATGATAGGCGCTGGTATATTTTCATTACCACAAAATATCGCTGAAACAGCAAGCCCTGGTGCATCATTAATTGGCTGGACGATAACAGGTATTGGTATGCTCATGCTTGCCTTCGTGTTCCAAAATTTAGCACATCGTAAACCTGAACTTGACAGTGGGGTTTATGCCTATGCGCAAGCAGGCTTTGGCAACTATATGGGCTTTAACTCTGCGTGGGGTTATTGGCTCTCTGCTTGGTTAGGTAACGTAAGTTACTATGTTCTGATATTTAGTACTTTAGGTTACTTTTTTAATGTGTTTGGAGATGGTAATACCCTAACTGCATTAGTGGCTGCCTCTGTATTATTATGGCTATATAACTTCATGATTACTAAGGGTATCAAGACAGCTACCTCAGTCAATACATTGATCACCATCGCAAAAGTAATACCGCTGTTTACGTTTATTGTCATTATTTTTACGGTTTTTAATATGGACCTTTTAAGCAGTGACTTTTGGGGTAGAGAGACTGATCTAGGATCAGTCCCTGATCAAGTTAGAAATATGATGATGGTAACAGTATGGGTCTTTATCGGCATTGAAGGAGCCAGTGTTTATTCTGCACGCGCTAAAAAACGCTCTGATATTGGTAAAGCGACTGTATTAGGGTTCATATTTACTTTAGTGCTATTAATGCTAGTTAACTTTTTAGCTATGGGTGTCAAGTCACTGCCTGAGCTTGCGCAGATGAAAAACCCTTCAATGGCTTATTTACTTGAGTATGCTGTTGGCCCATGGGGCGCCACCTTTATCTCAGTAGGTCTAGTTATTTCTCTTCTCGGTGGCCTGTTGGCTTGGACACTTTTTAGTGCTGAAGTTTTATTCGCTGCAGCCAAAGACGAAACCATGCCGAAGTTTTTTTATAAAACAAATGCGGTCGATGTTCCCGTAAATGCGCTATTGATATCTTCTGCAGCAACACAGTTGTTTTTGGTAATTACCTACTTTAGTGAAAGTACCTACAACAACATTTTTTATCTATCAACTTCAATGATATTGATTCCATATTTCTTTTCAGCAGCTTATGGATTTTTGGTCGCCTATCGCAAAGAGGGTTATAAGGCATCTGAGAGTTCCACTAAAGATGTCATTATTGGTGTGACAGCACTACTTTATAGTATCTGGTTGTTGTATGCAGCCGGTATTCAGTACTTTTTGCTATCAGCTTTATTGTATCTACCTGGTGTTGTTCTATATATAAAAGCTCGCAAAGAGTACAACCATCAGCTATTCAATACTGCTGAAAAAGTGATACTTGTAGTCATCACTATTGCTGCTATTTATGCTGCCTATGGTCTGTACAACGGTACTTTAAGCTTATAACAGTAATACTGAATAAAGACTCATTAAATTTATAATCGTTAATAAAATTAGCTAAGAGTAATTTTCACATTAATTATTTGTTCTCTAAATGGTGGTGAGGTACTTGCACACTAACCCAAAACTAATAAGGATACAAAAATGTCTAACAAGTCTTTAGGTGTTCATTCAGAAGTAGGTAAATTACACAAAGTTATGGTGTGTTCTCCAGGTCTTGCCCATCAAAGACTGACACCACAAAACTGTGATGACTTATTGTTTGATGATGTCATGTGGGTTAGCAAGGCTAAAAGCGATCATTATGACATGGTCACAAAAATGCGGGATCGCGATATTGAAGTTGTTGAAATGCATCAGTTGCTTGCGCAAACCCTTGATGATAACGATGCCATGAAATGGATTATGGATCATAAAATTACTGATAATCATGTCGGTACTTTATTGGCTGATGAGGTTAGAGATTGGCTGACCAAACTTGAGCATAAGAAACTATCTTCATTTTTAATTGGCGGTGTAACCACTGAAGAATTACCCAATGACATTGGGGCTTCACTTAAGAAATTATCAGCACTTTCAGGTACCACTGAATTTGTATTGCCACCATTGCCAAATACTCAGTTTCCTCGCGATTCTTCAAACTGGATATACGGTGGCGTTACCCTTAACCCTATGTACTGGCCAGCTCGCCAGCAAGAAACGCTCCTTGTTTCAGCTATTTATAAATTTCATCCAGACTTTAAAGGGGCTGATTTCAAAACTTGGATGGATGATACTGAAGAAGATTTAAGTGGAAGTAGCTTAGAGGGTGGTGATGTCATGCCTATTGGCAACAAAACTGTACTGATTGGTATGGGTGAGAGAACGTCACAACAAGCGATTACGAGACTGGCCAAGACTTTGTTCATTGATGGTTCGGTTGACCATATCATTGTGGCGGCCTTACCTAAGCAACGTTCTGCTATGCATTTGGACACCGTATTTACTTTCTGTGATATTGATTTAGTCAACGTGTTTCCCGCAGTGACAGATCACATTGTGACCTTCCATATTCGTCCTGATGAAAGCAAGCCACACGGTATTGATGTGCGCGAAGATGACAGACATTTTTTGAAAGTTATAGAAGAAGCATCAAGAGTCGATAAACTAAGAGTGGTCGAAACGGGTGGTAATAGCTACGAAGTTGAACGTGAGCAATGGGATGATGGTAATAATGTCCTTGCTCTTGAGCCAGGGGTTGTCATCTCTTATGACCGCAATACTTATACCAACACGTTACTTCGTAAAGAAGGCATTGAAGTTATTACGGTTCCAAGCTCCGAGCTTGGCCGTGGCCGTGGTGGTGGTCACTGCATGACTTGTCCTATCATTCGTGATCCAACTGATTGATAAGTTGATGCTTTACAGACTTATCAATCGTTCAAATCTTACCTGGAAATAAAATAGCTAAATATGATTGATACTTTTTAACTTTTATAAATTTAAAGCCCTATAAACTCAAAATTAAGGAATTGTTATGAGTTTCAATCTTCATAATCGTGATCTTCTTAGTCTTATGCATCATAGTGAACGTGAACTTACTTATCTTCTAGATTTGGCTCGTGACTTAAAAAGAGCGAAATACTCAGGCACAGAACAGAAGCATCTTTTAGGTAAAAACATTGCTCTAATTTTTGAGAAGACCTCAACCCGTACTCGCTGTGCTTTTGAAGTAGCGGCATATGATCAGGGTGCCAATGTGACTTTTATTGGTCCAAACTCATCACAGATAGGTTATAAAGAGAGCATGAAAGATACCGCTCGTGTGTTGAGTCGTATGTATGATGCCATTGAATATCGTGGCTTCGGTCAAGAGATTGTTAATGAGTTAGCAAAATATGCTGATATTCCAGTCTTTAATGGCCTAACTAATGAGTTTCATCCTACACAAATGCTAGCAGACGTGCTGACCATGCGTGAGCATATAGACAAGCCGATCCATCAAATTAAATATGCTTATTTTGGTGATGCTCGTAATAACATGGGGCGCTCATTATATTTAGTGGGTGCTAAGATGGGTATGGATGTACGCCTCTGTGCCCCTAAAAACTTATGGCCTGAAGAAGAATTCTTAAAAATATGTGAAGATTTTGCCAAGGAATCAGGTGCGCGTCTTACTGTGACAGATGATGTAAAGACTGCGGCAAAAGGTGTTGATTTTGTTCATACTGATGTATGGGTATCTATGGGTGAACCAATTGAGAGCTGGGCTGAGAGAATCGATGCTCTAATGCTCTATCAAGTCAATATGGATCTGATAAAAGCCACAGGTAATCCCAAAGTGAAGTTTATGCATTGTTTGCCAGCTTTCCACAACTCAGAAACTGAGTTGGGTCAAGAAATCACTAAAAAATACCCACAGCTAGCAGATGGTATCGAAGTTACTGAAGAGGTATTTGAATCACCCTACAACATCGCATTTGAGCAAGCTGAAAACCGAATGCATACGATTAAAGCCGTTCTAGTATCTGCGCTTGGTAATATCTAATTTATAACTTTGACAGCGCCGACTACTGATATGAAGTTAACTGCAGATAATACTTAGGAAAATATCATGAGGTTACTAATTGCATTAGGTGGTAATGCTTTATTAAAACGTGGTGAGCCCTTATCTGCTGAAAATCAACGCCAAAATATTAAGATTGCCGTTGAACAGATAATGAAGGTTACGGATGATAACGAGTTAGTCATTGCTCATGGTAATGGCCCTCAAGTAGGTTTGCTGGCTTTGCAAGGCGCTGCTTATACTGAAATCGATACTTATCCATTAGACGTTTTAGGCGCAGAAACGGAAGGTATGATTGGCTACATCATTAAGCAAGAGCTTGGGAATGTCTTGCCTAGAAACATGTCAATTGCCACACTGCTCACTCAAGTAGAAGTAGACAGTAAAGACCCTGCTTTTAACAATCCAACCAAGCCTATTGGCCCTGTATACTCTAAAGAGGAATCAGAAAAGCTAAGTAAGCAAAAAGGCTGGATTATTAAAGAAGATGGTAAATACTTTAGGCGAGTGGTTGCAAGCCCTAAGCCTAAAAAAATATTTGAACTTAAACCGATACAGTGGCTACTTGAAAAAGGCGTTATTGTTATCTGTGCAGGTGGTGGCGGTATCCCGACAGCATTTAATGAAGATGGAAATTTGCAAGGTGTCGAGGCAGTAATCGATAAAGACTCGTGCGCCTCTTTACTCGCCCGTAGCCTTGAGTGTGAGCTATTGGTTATTGCCACTGATGTGGAGTATGTTTATACAGACTTTGGCACTGACAAGCAAAGAGCGATTTTGCATGCTCATCCAGACGCTTTAAGTGAGCTTGATCTTCCTGTGGGTTCTATGGGACCAAAAGTTGCGGCTGCTTGCGAGTTTGCGCGTGCGACTGGACACATTGCTATAATCGGTTCACTTGCCAATATTGGTAAGACACTTGAGGGAGCTGGTGGTACTCGTGTCTCAACTGAGTGCGAAGGCCTCACACATGCAATTGTATCGCTAAAAAATACAGGGTGATTCCTCGATTTAATCCGCACTCTCACGATATAAAATATTTTTCGCTTCTTCGCTGAAATCTTTATCAGTTATCGCGGTATCAGCATCTAGATTAACATTACTGCGTTCTGCTATTGATGGCTTTGAGGATACTTCTTTTTGATTAGAGATAGATAACATAGGACACAGTAAAAATTAAGCAATCCTAGCGGACAACTAACGAGCAGCCTGCACCATGTTTTTTGAATAATTACGAGCATCCTGCGATGTTTAGCTTGTTACAGATAATCTAGTTGCTACTGCTTCATTAGGCAGATTAAGAAAGGAAATGGCAATACAGCTCACTTGTCAGGTCAAAAATGTGACTGCTAAGCGCTAAATTATTATAGTAGGAGGCGCTGTCGACTCACCAAAATTTCTGAATTTATCAGATATTGTAGATCAACCATTACTGAGCATATTTCTTGTAGATATTATAAGTACAGTCTCGCGACCCGAACGAACATAGCGACAGTGCAGTATTGTTGAATGAGTTGTTGAAATTATCTATTTAAAATTTACAAACTCTGTTGATAAAGACGTTTCGTTGGCAAGACAAGCAGTAAAAATAATACAGCAGACACGCCAGCACAGTACATAAATCTAGCATTTCATTGGGCTATCTTGTAACATATTAGGCGTCGATTTCTTTATTAATGCGATGCTATGAATATCAAGTCTATTGATGAACACCTATAGCGACTTATTACTCTGATCGCCTTTATTGTTTAATATACTTCGGATAATCCTCTCGGCATAATCATTAGGCATTTCAATCACTTCTTTTATCGCCGCTCGAGCATGATCGTGCTGTTAAATTTTTGTTAAGCACGTTATTAAATACCTCAACTTAACATTATATTATATATAGCGTTAAGTTAAGGTATTTAACCGTTTTATTAGGTGATATCTTTGATACTGGAGTTTAAGGATGTTCAAATTACCCACAAAATCAATGTAGCTACAGTACTCTCAGAATTGATTCATAATTTACGAAACAACTTAGAATGTTTTATATCAAGCAACCTAATAGAAATAGTATAGTTAAACCACATATAAGAAATAGCCTTTATCAAGGCTATTAATTCACTTTAAGCGTTCTCTATATTTCTAAATTAAAAATAGGCTGCCCATATTCGATATTCTGTCCATCTTCAACTAAGATATCGCTGACGATACCTTCTTTATCACTGATAACAGGCAGCAATCGAATTAGCTCTTCAATAAAGCAAATCGTTTGACCCTTTTGAATATAATCACCCCTATTCACTAGATTATCGATTGCGCCATCTGCACTTAAGTAAACTTGGCCAACATAGATAGCACGCACCTGCGAATGCTCACTACCACCATTTTCAGGCTTGTGAGTAGGCGTTGTCTCTACATCGCTAGTAACGCTTTGTTGATTCAGGTTGTTGACTACCGTAATAGACTGCCCGCTGTTTGCAATCGTTACTTCATGCAACTGACTGCCCTCAACAAGTTTAACCACACGTGCCACTTGCTCTATATCCATAATAGACTCCTTAACTTATCTCTTAACTGATTCCAAGATATTTAGCAACGGTCATCACGCTTAAAATACTCATAACGATAGCGATTAACCAACCAAATACAGCAATCCAGATAGGATGCTTATAATTACCAACGATATTTTTTCTGTAAGCGGCAATAAGAATAATGACCATAGCGATAGGCAGAATTAAACCATTTAACGTACCGACCAATACTAGCACTTGGGCGGGCTTACCAATAGTAGCAAATACGAGGGTTGAAATAACAATAAAGCCAATAATAAAATAGCGCTTATGTTCTTCAATGAACGGATGAAAGTTGGTCATAAAAGATACAGAAGTATAAGCAGCGCCAATGACAGAGGTCACAGAGGCGGCCCAAATTACAATACCAAAGATAACTTTACCAGCGTTCCCTAAGATATACTTAAAAGGCGACATTGCTGGGTTTGCGGGGTCTAGTGCAAAACCTTGAGAGACCACGCCTAGAACAGCAAGGAATAAAAACACGCGAATAACAGAGGCAACTAAAATGCCCGTTACTGAGCTTCTGGTAACAGCGTCTAAATTTTCTTCCCCACTCACGCCAGCTTCTAGTAAGCGATGCGCACCAGAGAAAGTGATATAACCACCAACCGTACCGCCCACTAGCGTGACGATAGCGACTGCATTAATCCTATCGGGCATGATGGTTTTGGTTACGGCTTCTGCTAATGGTGGATCAGATTTAAATACCACGTAAATGATTAATACAATTAGAATAAAGCCCATTAGCTGAGCGAACTTATCCATAATAGGCCCAGTTTCTCGGCCTAAAAATATAGCTACAGCAATAACACCACTAATTAATGCGCCGGTGATAGGCGATATGTTGAACATTGACTGCATACCAAGTCCAGCGCCGCCAATATTACCGATGTTAAAAGCCAGACCCCCTGCGATAATTAAGAAAGCTAGCAAGTAGCCAACCCCAGGAAATACTAAGTTAGCAATCTCCTGCGCACGCATTTTGGATACAGCGACTATTCGCCAAACGTTAAGCTGCACCCCAATATCCATAATAATCGATATTAAAATAACAAAACCGAAGCTTGCCATTAGGCTTTCGGTAAAGGTAGCGGTTTGGGTCAAAAACCCTGGCCCTACCGCTGAGGTTGCCATCAAAAAGGCCGCGCCCAAAATGGCGGTGTTGTGTTTTTTTAAGGTACTCATAAACATCCTTGTTTTATACGGAACAGGTCGCTCAAACGGTTATTGGGCAGATATCTTAATACCTTTAAGCTCTAGTTGTTTTTTTATTTCTTTAGCAAATAAAATGGCATGTTCACCGTCGCCATGTAAGCAGATACTTTGAGCGTCTACTGGCACCTTTGCGCCGCATATACTGGTGACGGTACCTTCAGTAATCATCTGTAATACATGATTGGTCGCTTCATCAGTGTCAGTTATTAGAGCATTGTCCTTGCTACGAGAGACTAGTGAGCCGTCTTTTTCATAATTTCTATCAGCAAATACTTCTGATATCGCCTCTAAACCATGGTTTTTTGCTGACTTAACCAGATAGCCCCCTGATAAGCCCATCACTTTTAAATTGGGATCAAAACGCTTGATTTCGCTGACTAAAATATCTGACAACGCTTCATCAATAGCCGCTTGATTATACAAAGCACCATGCGGTTTAACATACTCTAAAGGCACACCAACCAAGTCGCAGAGCGCTCTAGTCGCACCCAACTGATAAGCCAATAAGGCACGGTAAGCGGCTTCATCTAAGGACTGATTGCTACGACCAAAGTTCTCTCTATCATGTAGACCTGGATGGGCGCCTACCCTAACGTTGTTTGTTTTTGCTAATTGCAAGGTCGTTAGCATTTCAGCGTAAGAACCGGCATGAAGACCACAGCAGACATTAGCAGAACTGACTATGGTCAATAATTTATTATCTTGTCCGCAGCCTTCAGCGACGTCGGCATTTAAATCAATTTTCATGAGCGTACTCCTCGATTTGAGCGATATAGTGTTGTCTTTTTTGTTGCTCACGCAATGCTTGCTCTAAGTCTACGACGACAAATTGACAGGTTTTACCAAACCTGATTTGTGCCATCAGTCCTATATCCGCGTTAATCACCGTAGCGATTTTAGGATAGCC
>JGI1221J11331_1000855_pt1 | contig 10296 bp, 15 predicted proteins | sample LakVidmifraction_4_FD_11331 | JGI IMG/M metagenome (IMG submission 11331) | reverse complement strand
AGACCACTTGGAACGCGCTGGTTCAGCTTGGCTGGATTCCATACAACGGGCCAGCCAAGACCGACGAGCGTGGCTACGTCATCCCGAGCACGATGCCACCACCACCATTGGTGGAGCCGTGATGTCGGAGGCCCTGGATACGCTTTGCGGTGTACGGGGATGCGTTTACCTCAAAAATCATGAAGGGAAGCACACATGGGAAAAGTAACTGGCCGCCCGGTCGACGTTGACATCGTCCCCCGAGCGCACGCAATTCTCAGCGCATCAAGCGCCGAGCGCTGGATAAACTGCACGCCGAGCGCACGGCTTGAAGAGGCCGTAGCCGACGAGGAGAGTTCGTATGCCGGTGACGGCACAGCGGCTCACGCCTTCGCCGAACTGCGACTGCGCTACCTACTGAAGCAGATCACCAAGCCTGAATACCTCACGGGGTACGAGGCCACCGAGCTTCTGTACGCCGAGTTCACGAAGGAATGGGACACCTCCGACTGGGAAGCGATCACCGCCTACGTCGAGTACGTGCTGGACGAGGCCAAGAGGCTCGAAGCCGACGTTTACATCGAGGCAAGGGTTGACTACTCGAAGTACGCCGAGGATGGGTTCGGAACATCTGACGCGCTGCTGGTTTCGGAAACCCACAAGGTCATCAAGAGCATTGACTTGAAGTTCGGCAAGGGCGTCCCCGTCTACGCCGAAGGGAACATTCAGGCGAAGTTGTACGCGCTTGGTGGGCTAATCAAGTTCGACCCCGACCACAAGATGAAGACGATCGAGTGGGCGATCGTCCAGCCACGGCTCGACTACGTCGGCGAGGACGAGGAAACGGCTCACGACCTGATCAAGTGGGCCGAGGACGTTGTGGCCCCTGCCGCGAAGATGGCGTGGGAGGGTAAGGGGGACAAGGTGCCGGGTGGCTGGTGCCGGTTCTGCAAGATTGCGGCGACCTGCCGCGCCAGAGTTGCCGAGAATGTTCTTATAGCAAGGAGAGACTTCATGCCAGTACCCGATATTCGCCTTGAAGACCACACTCTAGACATGGACGAGGTCGCGCGCATCCTGCCCGAACTCGACAACTGGATGGCGTGGGCCAACAAGCTGAGGTCCTACGCGCTGGAGTCAGTCCGTGACCGCGAGCAGGAAATCCCCGGCTACAAGCTGGTTCGAGGGCGTGCCAACCGAGGCTGGGCACTTGACAAAGACATTGCAGAAGAACTAAAAGCTCGTAGAGTTTCGGAAACCGACATCTTCGTCTCACCCGAGCCGTCAGTGCGCTCCGTGGCACAACTGGAGAAGCAGGTTGGCAAGAAGAACTTTGCGTCGCTATCAAAAGACCTCGTCGTCAAGCCACTGGGCACACCGGCACTGGTGCCGGATGCCGACCCACGCGAGTCGATAAATCGACTGACCGAGGTCAAGAAAGAATTCGCTACAGAAGAGTAGCGGAAGGGGTATAGCAAGTGCTATGCTTACAAGGTGACAAAGGTCACATAGAGAAACACTGAAACAGGAGACACAGAATGTCAAAAATCACCACGAAGACCGATGTTCGCCTGAGCTACGTCAGCCTGATCACTCCGCGTGCTCAGAACGACGAGAGCCCTGACGACCTTCGCTACGGAGCATCAGTCCTCATTCCGAAGTCGGACAAGAAGACCGTTGACGAAATCAAGGCAGCGATCAAAGAAGCGCTCGCCGAGGGCGTCGCGAAGAAGTGGGGCGGCAAGGTTCCCAAGAACCTGAAGAACCCGCTCCGCGACGGCGACGAGGAGAAGGACGACGACGAGGCTTACTCCGGTCACTACTTCATCAACGGCAAGGGACCACGGGCAGGTCGCCAGCCAGCGATTCTCTTGGACTCCAAGGGGGAGGAGACATCCTCAGAATCGGTGATCTACTCAGGCGTAATGGCCCGAGTGTCCCTCCAGTTCTACCCGTATGACGTTTCTGGAAACAAGGGCGTGGCGTGCGGCATTACCGCAGTCCAGTCCACAGGCGAGGGCGAGCCACTTGGCAACACCACTACCGCCTCCAGTGCGCGTGACGAGTTCGGAATCAGCACCCCAGCCGGGGACGCTGCTAAGGACTTCAAGCCCGCAAGCACGTCGAAGGCCGATGAAGCTGAAGAGGGCAACGACGACGACGACGACCCGTGGGGAAAGTAGCGCTCACACAGTAAGCGGGGAGGGGTGTGTTGCGAGCAGATTGCAGCACGCCCCTTTCAGCTAAGATCACACATACCGCACATACCAGAAGGGCACGGAAATGAAGACCGCAAAACCCCTAGACAGTCGCCAGCAAGACCTAATCGAAATACTCAGAATAGCGCATCGGACTTTGGCGGTCGCTCGCAAGACTCGCAACTCAGAGCTGGAGCGCCGCATCCAGCAAGAGAAGAACAGGCTCGACGGAGAGCTGTTCAAAGCACGGGCTCGCCTCAAGATGGAAATAGACGCCGAGATAGCGTTCCACGAAATATCCCTAGACGAAGCGCTGATCGCCGCCTATGATGCCGACATAGCCGTCCGCACGATCTCAGTGCAAGGTTTCGGAAACCGCTACGACGGTGGCGTCCAGCAGCTTTTGGTCAAGCTCCGTGCGGACAACCGCGTCGGCAGCCGCAGGGGGTGGCAGAGCGACGACGGTACGATAGACAACACTGCTCGATTCCCTTCCCCCGTTGACGTGGTGAACCTTCTCAACGAGTCTGAAGTCATTCACGAGCCAGTCTTTATTGCGGCCGAGGAGGCGCTCGTGCTGGTCCAAGCAAGCTCGCCCGGCGCTGGCGACGAGGTGACCACCACAGCAGTAGTCCTTCAGCTCGATGCTCGCGATCCATGGTTCGAGAGCATCGCCAAGAAGGGGCGCGTTGACAGCCCTTACTTGAAGGCGACCTCCTGCATCCTCTACATCCACCCGGCAACGAACAAGTTGGCGGCCTACGAATCGAAGGAGACCGGCGAAGAGACTCATGATCACCCAGTAGCGCGCTGGGCCAAGGTCCACCCTGACGAAGCCCTCGCTGGCTTTGATGCGGCTATCGCCGAAGCCTCTGAGTAATGGACAACACAACCAAGGCGCTTGCTTTAGCGCGGCTTGGAGTCAAGGTCTTCCCGGTCGACAAGAAGACCCGCGCCCCCAAGATTTCCGAGAAGGATGGTGGGCGTGGGTTCTATGACGCGGTGGCTGACGATTTTGAGCTAATCGCTACATGGTTCTCCCTAGACTTCCCCGAGGACAAGACGGCCGTCGGAGTCTGGATGGGCGGGTCTGGTCTGGTCGCTGCCGACATTGACAAGGGCAAAAAGAACGGCAAGGACGGGTTCAAGTCGATCAAGGCTGCGGAGCGCGACATTGGTGACACCGAGCACTATCGGACTGCCTCTGGGGGTGAGCACCGCATCTGGCAGGCCGACCGGCTCGACCTCACCCCCGGCACCGACGCACTAGGCATGGAGGGCGTGGATATTCGCGCCGGTGCCTCCTATGTTGTGTGGTGGGGCGACACTGTCCCCGAGTCCCGCGAGGCATTCAGTACCGAGATTCCCGAGTGGGTGATTGAGGCCGCGACCGCAATGTCGGGGCCAGCCTTTGAGGGCGATGGGTTCTCCGGCACTGTGAGCGACTGGCTCGAAGCAATTCCAGACGACATACTGCCCTCCGGCAAGGTGGTGGACTTCCTCACCAGAATCCCCAAGGAAGACTTCGGCCACCCAGAAATGGTTGACCTCGCATGGGGCATTGTTCGCATGGGGTCAGAGCGTGAGACGGGCATCAAGAGAGCCCTCGACAAACTCAAAGAGGCGTGGCTGCGGGGCAAGTACAACACCCCCGCAAACCGCCGCGACCTTGAGCTGGCCCTCCGTGGCGCCATCAACAAGGCTGGCCGAGTGCAGAACCCAGTGCCGACGATGTCGACACTGGCAGTGTCCATGTCGAAGGCGGTTGAGGCTGGCGCTGACGGAGCCCTGAAAGCTATGGAGCGGAAGGTTTCTGAAACCGACACCGAGGTCGAGCTCGCACGGGCCCGTAAGGAAATGTTCAAGATCGCGGCAACGGCTGGCCTGAGTCCAGCAAGTGCGCTGGGCATCGTCACCGGCTCGAAGGCGTTCAAGAACTCGAAGGCCGGTATCGACTCTGCGTGGTTTGGGGATGGAGAGCCTAGCTTCCACGACAAGATCGTAGAGGAAGAGGAGTCTGAGGCTGAGCGCGCAACCGCCGAACAGGAGAAGCTGGAAGCCGAGATTGCGCTTGCGCAAAAGGTTACGACCCTCTCTGCCGAGGCCGAGGCGTTTACGTTCCTGACCCCCGGCGAGCAGAAGAGGGCAGACGACTACGAGTGGTTCGGAAAGGAGTATCTGGATTGGATCAAGAAGCGCCTCAAGCACTTCAACAAGCCGTACCACGTAGGGACGCTGTGGGCCGTGCTGAGCGTCATTGCCTCCCCGTGGGGCAAGGTGCCGCTTACCGGCGCGAAGCCAACTGACTGCAATCTTTATGTCAGCGTTCTGGGCCAGTCGAGCACCGGCAAGACGGAGTCATGGGAGTTCGGAACGGCGATGATCGACGCCTTCTATGGGGTAGAGGGTGGCCCCATCATCGGAGACATCAGTAAGTTGTCAGCGCTCGCGCTGCATCGTGCGCTAATCCTCCGCGATGGCAAGCCGAGTTTGGTTTACGGCGACGAAGTTCAGTCCTTCTTTCAGGGAGTGCAGTCCTCACAATGGCAGAGCGGGATACTCGGTGACGTGTCGAGCCACTACGGCGGAAACGTCAGCCCAAAGCTCACGCTCAACGACAAGGAGGTAAGCGGGAAGCGCGCCAAGACGATGCTTACGACGTATCTGACTGGAATCGCCGACCAGACCCTTGAGGCAATCGACCTGCACCACTGGACGAACGGGTTCTTCTACCGCTTCCTGTGGGGTTTCGGAAACCCCCGCAAGACAGGTGACTTCACGATTTCGATGGAGTCGTCACCCACCTCGTACACAGCACAATTCGAGACGTGGGCACGCGAGCTAAGACGTGTGGGAGCGCTTCAGGACGTGACGTGGGGAGAGGGCCGCCTCGTGCTCTGGGAAGAGGATGCACACAAACGCTTCGAGGCGTTCAAGGAGCAGGTCGATTCCGCTACCAAGTCGTCACCGCTTTACGAGGACATATTCGTCAACGCCAATGGCCGGTTCCTAGATTCGATCATGAAGGCGGCGACGCTTGTAGCGCTGTCCGAGGCCTCCGAGAAGGTCACGATGGATCACGCGCTGGTGGCACTGTCTTATGCAGGGCCGTGGCACAAGAGTATGGTCATGGCCGTGGAGGAGACGGGCAAGGAGCTTTTCGATCGCGAGGTCGAGAAGTGCCACGTCTGGATAAGGCGCAACGCGATCAGACAGATCGGCAAGCCAGCGTGGATTCAGCGCTCAGCGGTGATGCGTGCGTTCAAGCCGAATGAAGCGGCCGACCGGCTACTCAGGCAACTAAGCGAAGAAGGCTGGCTCGTCCGGTCTGGCGACAAGTACGAATTATCAGAAGGATAAATATCATGAACATCATGACGGGACGCAAGCTGGCGCAGTGCAAGCACTGTGGCGAACAGATTGCCACCACTAACGAGACTGGCTGGTATCACCCGTCCAGCCTTGGTCGCGACGGTGGCCTTGGTCGCTGCCAGAATGAACACCTACAAGTACGGGTACAACGCTGAGCCGATTGGCTCACCATGCGAGACGCCCTGTATGGGCACTATATTCCCAGACGGACGAGAGAGGAAGCCAGAAATGAACGAGGACAAGAGAATCGGCAGCAGGTTCCCGAAGACGTGCGAGGAGATCGTGAGAGCCGGAATTGAGCCGCAACTAATCTCGGTAGACAACCTGACCGTGATCGGCTACGACGAATACGTGCTTGACGAGAACGGAAAGCGACAAGTTCACCCTACGAGCGACGAGGTGGGCGAAGTTGTGACCACTCGCAAGGCGTGGCCGTCAGTGGCTGTCGGTCTTGCCGTGTTGGACGTGTTCATCCAAGAGGGCGGGACGAGACGGTGAAGCAGATCGTTCCGGTCTACCCATGGCCGATGCACCCCAAAGTGGCTGAAGTGCTGGAGAAAGTTCCGAACATAAGGCTTGTAGAGGCTCGCCCCGGCGGCCCGGGGCCTGTTCTGGCCATCAGGACCCCCCCGCCGTTCGCTTGTGACGCCATCGTCGTCCTAAGCCCGGAGAAAGCCGCACAGGGCGTTGATGTTGTTATCGAGAGCGGCATCAAGTTAGTGACCATGAGCGAGATTCTTGGCTTCAAAGAAGTTCAAGGCGAGCAGGCCTTACCGAAAGTGAGCTTCAAGTGAAGGTTTCAGAAACCCAACCGCCAAAGCGCATCACATTGGGCGAGTTGCCGCGCTCCCCAAGGGTGGTCGCCCACACTGCTCTTGACTGCGGCTGGGACGTTCGCGCATGGCTCTCGATCGTTGAGGCGCCACCGACGTACTACGTCAATAGCTCTGAAGAGAACGCTGCTGGCGATGTCAAAATTGCCGGACACCTACTTCGTATGATCACCGTCGAGGCTCGCGACCCCAACATGCCGCTTGGCTTCAAGGCGAACTACATCAGCAAGAGTGCCACCGGAGCATCGTTCCAAGACGCACTGGTGGTCGACCCGGTCGGCATCCCCAGGGAGCTACGCGCTGACTACAAGGCAATGAAGCAGGTGCGGGCCAAGTACGAAACTAGTGAATCCATCAAACTTAGAACAGACGACGTAATCCAGCGGGCTGATTTGGCGAAACTCGCCTACAACGATGGTGGGTTTGCGTTCTTCAACCAAGCAAGGTTCAGCGCTGCCCGCGACCTTGACGCATGGCTCGCCGAGTGGCAGTCGTTCTCCGCCATCAAGGAGGGCCCAAAATGACCCCCCACGATCTTGCCGCCCTAGACGTAAAGGGTTACGTGGCTGAACTGAAGTCACGACTACGCGACGACCAAAGGTGGGCCGACATGCTCGATCCACTTCTGGTCGAGCGCACCCGTGACGTTCTGACGCGCATGATCGAGAGCCTCGACGCGCAGAAGGCTCGCGCGGTCAGAGACGGCATCAGCGATTCTAGGTGGCTACACGGCATGGGCGACCTGCGTCGCTACGCGCTGAGGCGGCTTGAGGTCATGCCCCTCCCCATTGGCGGCTCTAGCTCGAAAGAATCTAAGGCGTGGCGAGCGTTCTCTGCCCGGCTGGCCGAGGAGCTGCTGGTGGTCGACCCGCTAACGCTGAACAAGCTGAAGGCGCCTTACGGGGACATGACCGCTCGCGAGTGGCTAAAAGCTCGCAACGAAAAGAGAGAGGTAGCGCAGTGATTGGTCTAAGCATTGACACTGGTGTAGAGAATGGCGTGTGCCTGTTCACGTTTGGCAGCGTTCGCCCCTTCGAGGTGTCACAGTTGTGGCAGTTCGGTGGCGGTGCTCAGGGATTGAAGGACTGGATGGAGCGTGAAGCGTGTTACGCCGGTGACACGAGTGCCGGAGCCCCTATCCTTTTGGGGAGCAACGTGATCGACGCTCTTGTGGTGGAGAAGTTCACCCCACGACCGCAGGAGAGCTTCGCGCAGACCCAAAAGTCCATCGAGTCCTTGCGTGTTGAGGGTGTGCTGATTGGCCGCGACTTCGGTCAACACATCAACTGGGCCCAGCCAGCCGCGCAGTACTTCATGGGTGCCAGCAGTTTGCCGCTGGCTCAGAAGAAGATGCTGTCGCGAGAGTTCCTGAAGCTTCACGACATCTACCCAACCGGCAAGACGGTGGGGCGCAAGAACGCAGACGACGCAATCAGCGCCACGCTGCACGCGATCGCATATCTTCGTCGCAAGCGGCACATGCCGACACTACGAGCGATGTTTCCAGAAACCAGAAAGGAAGAGTCATGAGTATCAATAAAAAGAGCGCAAGACGTATCCGCAAAGGGGTGCGCGCCGCGACTGACACCATCATCGCCAACAAGGCAGGGCTGCCGTTGCTGCCCTCGCCGGTGGCGATGGACGAACTGGCTCAGCGCGCCTACCTCAGAACGCTACGTGCAGAGCTGACGAGGATCGCGCGACGAGCGCTCCGCGCGGCGACGATGCTCAAGGGAGGCGAATAGATTATGATCCAGAAATGCGGTGACTGCCAGCGCGAACGCACGTTGGCCGACGTCAATGACTACAACCCGTTGCAGGTTGTCATGGGGGCGCCTATTGGCTGGTACAGCGCCGAGGACGGCGAGTTCTGCGGCGAGTGCATGACAAGAATGTTGAGGAACCAATAATGGCCTTCTGGATAGCTGTCGCGGTCATCACAGCCATCATGGTGATTGGGGCGGCGATCGCAATTTCCCAGCGAGATGCTGAAGCGTTCGGGGGTGCGTTCATGATCGCCTCTGTTGTGACCGTAGTTGGTGCTATTGTCGTCGGCGTTGGCGCGGGAAGTGGCGATCGCGAGTGGCAGCATCAAGAGACGTATCAGCTCAAAGCTTTGGTGACACAGCAAAGCGCTGAGAGCCATGCGTCAGTAGCGTTCTTCCTCGGCTTCGGCGGTGGCACCGCCGGGTCGGCAGAGGTGAAGTCGATCAGCTACATCAGAACCGCAGACGACGGCGGCTCAACGCTGCAAGAGATCGACATCGACAAAGCGGTCATCTACGAGGATGGCGCGAATAGCCCACGAGTTGAGGAATGGGCGAATGTGGTGTCATGCAGCCCGGCGTTCGTACCGTGGAACTGCGCGCTTGGCGGCCATGTGTCGCAGTACCGCTTCCATATCCCCGAAGGTTCGATCTTGCAGGTCTACGAGGTGAAGCCATGAACGAGCACGAGCACCAATGGACGCCTACCAACAACACTGGGCTGACTTGCGCTTGCGGAAAAAGCAAGCGACCGATAGACCTACAGGGGCAGGAAACTCCTGTCGCTGAAGACAAGAAAGAGAAAACCTGATGAAAAAACTGCTTGCCGCCGCCACGGCTGCACTATTACTCGCCGTGGGGCTTTCAGCTATGACAGGCACCACCAATGCTGACGCACTCACGGTAACCGTTGACCTGAAAAGTGCCAACACTTTTTCGGTGGTCGCGGGATCATATGTCACCTTGGCGGGCAGCAATGTGAGTGGTGATGTGGGAGCGGTCGGCGCGGTCACCACGGCAGCCTCAACAGTCGGCGGTGTCACCTATGAACTGAATACAGCAAAGGCACCGCAGGCCCGAGCGGATGTGCTTGCCGCGTACACGAGTGCTGACGGTCGCACACCTACAGGAGCCGCAAACTCGGGGGTGTTGGGCGGGCAGACACTAACCGCTGGTGTGCATCATGCGGTGGCCGCGTACGGTCTCACAGGGAAGCTCACACTCGATGGTGGCGGGGATACGGGCGCAGTGTTTATTCTCCAAACTGAGGGTGCCATTGTCACTGCGGCGGGCGCAAAGATCGCACTTATCAACGGGGCGAAGGCGGCGAACGTTTTCTGGCAGACACCCACCCACGCCGTATTCGGTGCCGGGTCTAAGGTTGTGGGAACATTTTTGGCAGGCTCGTATGTGACTTTTGGTGCCGGGTCTGCCCTTGAGGGTCGCGCGTTCTCGAATACTGGTTATGTGGTTTTGGCTACCACCTCGGTTACTACCCCTGCCGTGGTCACCCCGCCTGTGGTCACCCCGCCTGTGGTCACCCCGCCTGTGGTCACCCCGCCTGTGGTCACCCCTCCGGTTGTTACCCCGCCCGTGGTTACACCTCCGGTTGTTACCCCGCCGGGTCCGCAAGGTCCAGCAGGTAAGGACGGTACTGATGGAGCCGACGGCGCAGATGGAAGTAACGGTGCAGACGGCACTGATGGAGCGAAGGGAGCCACCGGAAAGACCGGCCAAGATGGCACAGACGGGGCTGCTGGCTTTACCGGCACAAAAGGTTCTGACGGGACCGATGGTGTAGACGGGACCACACGTCAAAGCGACACGAACAGGACTGCCAACCAGAACAGTACAACCCGCAATGATGGCGGAGCCACCCAAAACGGTACAACCCGCAATGATGGCGGAGACGGCCAGAACGGTACCACCAGCACGCAAAACCCTGCTACCACGCCCCCGAACACGGTTGCCCCAGAAAAACTTGTTACAGGCGATTCTGCACCGCACCTGTTCGGCGGCCTCGGATGGTTACTTGCGGGCGTAGGGCTCTTACTTTTGGGTGTCGGGGGGCTGATTGCGGGTCTCTCTTTGCTGCTCAAGCACCGAAAAGTTCGTGCCTGAAGTAACGGTTAAACGAAAGAACTCCCC
>JGI1221J11331_1000853_pt1 | contig 10312 bp, 16 predicted proteins | sample LakVidmifraction_4_FD_11331 | JGI IMG/M metagenome (IMG submission 11331) | reverse complement strand
ATAAGGTACGACTTACCAGTCCCCGGAGCGCCGGTTAAAAAGATATTATCGTTAGTGTTTTTGAGTAGCTCGAGAGCTTTATCCTGAGTCATATGTTTTTATTTAGGGGGGTTAATAAGTTCGTCAAGGTGGGCTTTGATTGCTCTGGCTAGGGTGTTGTGGCCATACGTTATCCCTGTTTTATGTATTTTGTCTGGGTCTGAACCTACGTGATTAAATTTGTCTACCTTCTCCTCCAATAGTCCACTATCCCTAAGCTCGGTCAGTAGGGCGGTGCGGTCGGCGGTGAGGGCTTCTGCATACTTCTTATCCAAGAATAATGCAGATAATCTACCCTTTAATAGCTCGTGATGATAAATATTTATTTCCTTGACCCTCTCCTTTACGCTTGGTATCTTAGTCATATCAATTTTAATTTACGCCGTCGCTCTAGGTCGTGATGGAGGTTCAGCTTGATTTCTAGTGGGGTTAATTCCTTGACGCTTAGTGTTGTGGTCATAGATTTTACTGTACTTTACCGTTAATAATCGTGTTAAATAACTCCCCGTCTATGTAGGTAGTCAGCACGTTGTCCTCACTTCTAAAGGCGGTAAAGATACTATCATTCTCTAGTCTGCAAAAAGTAAACAGATACGTAATGTAGCAAGTCGTAATTATTGGCATCATACTACTTTCCCAACTTACGTCTGATTTCTAATAACGCTGCTTCGGCTAATTTTTGGTTTTTGTAGATCCCTAAGAAGTCTCGGCGAGCTCTGTCGACGGAACTGTTTTCCCAAATATACCGAGCTGTTCTACCTGTGTCACCAATTACAATAGCCCAATAAAGCTCACCGATCTCAGGCTGCCAGGCTGGTGTGTCCCAGGTGTAACCTTGTTTTTTTAACTGTTCTTCGGTTTGGTGAATCCAGCAAGAATTGAAGTTATCTGAATAAGAAATAAAGACAATCTGTCCCAACACTTCAATCACTTTAGAAGTTTCTCCATTCTTGTCTTTTATCAGGTCGCCTTGTTTTAATGTTGTCATATTTACTGTAATGCTTTAACCGCTTGAATAAATGCTCCAGGTCCAGTCAGTCCGTTTATCTTTATAAAGAATGAGATCGAATCGCCGTGCTCGCTACAGGCTCCAAAGCAGCTCCAGCGGTTATCGGGATGGATGCAGAATGATCCAGTCGACTCCGAGTGAAACGGACAAATCCCAAACTGTCTCCGGTCCTCGCCTCCTCTTAAGTGTCCGTCATACATATCACTGATCGGATGCTCCCTAGCCGTCTCAATCATCGCGTCAGTGATACTGGTGCGGTGAGGGTTACGCCGCGCCTCCTCCCGGGAGCTGATCCGCTTAAGCGTCTTTTGATACCCCTCAACGCCTTTCTTAATCCTCAGCTCCCGGAGTCCCTCATGTATCCAGTCCAGATCATCGTGTCCGGTCGGAATCATCTTAGGATTGTCTCTCATTATGTGTAAGATATTAAGCTGACACGACTCCTTTATATCCATGATGTTCTCCTCGAATACGTTTACCGCTTGAGATAAAGGTAGTCGCTCCGGAGTGTAATTAGGTATCTCGTAGCGAACTCCCTCTATCTCTACCCCTACTGTTTTCTCTTGGTCCACGGCGATTTATAATTACCTGGTATCCCCTTTACAATAACTCCGACTCGGACTCTGGTTATGTTAAAAATACGCCCGATAGTCGCGTTATTATGGCCCTGGGCCTTAAGGCTCCAGATAATCTCGCGCCGCTTCTCTGCCTCGTGATGCTCGATTTGCTTCTTATCCCCTGTTAATTTTGTAGTCATCGCTTTACATGATATCATACTGAGTAATGTTCTGTAAACATATTGTGAATAGCTATGACAAATGAAGTAAACAACGAACTCCCCTCCAGCGAGGAAATAAAAAAGAGCAACGAGGAGTTAATTGCTATGGGATTAGATCCGGTACAAGATCCAAGAGCTCCGGACTATGTAATGTCTGGCGGTAAAAATGAATACCCGTTATTAATAATGGAGAATATCTGTCGCTTACTCGAGAGCGACGAGTATAAAGGTAAGCTGAGATTTAATGAGTTTAGTCATTCCACTGAGGTACTCAGTGAGCAGGGAGTCTGGGATGATATGAGCGACGGAGACATCTTTAATCTCCAGAGATGGGTATCAAGTGATTACCAGGCTTTTGCTAAAGTCTCTCGAGAGATGGTGACGAGTGCGATGCTCGCTATCTCTCGTAATCAGATAATCAATCCCCCTAANGATTATCTTAAAGGTCTGGTCTGGGATAAAAAGCCTCGGCTGGCAACCTGGTTAAATGCCGCTTTCGGCGCTCCGGCCGATGATCTTTACGATGCTATCGGGAGTAACTGGATGAAAGGATGCATTAAGCGAGTACTCCATCCAGGCTGTCAGTTTGACGAGGTCCTAGTCTTAGAGGGTAGTCAAGGGACTCGAAAGTCATCCGCTCTCCGCGCTCTCGGGAGTCCTTGGCATGTAGAGACAACGTACTCAAGCGATAAAGATTTTTTTCAAGTACTAGCGAAAAACGTGATCGTCGAGTTTAGTGAGGGAGATATCTTAAGTAGAGCCGGCGTCAGGCAAGTGAAAGCATTAATCACTAAGACCGAGGATCAATATCGCTCTCCTTATGGGAGGACTGTTGATACTATAAAGAGAGGTTGTGTATTTGCGATGACGACTAACGATACTGACTATCTGAAAGATGAGACCGGGAACCGCCGCTGGCTACCGGTCCGGCTGACTAAACAGGCTGACGTTGACTGGATTACTAAGAATAGAGATCAGCTTTACGCTGAGGCTGTCCATCGAGTCGAGACTTTGCATGAGACAACCTGGGAGTATCCCAAAGATGATCTCGATGAGCTACAGGAAAGCCGGACAACCTCTGAGACTCATATGGAGGAGATCGAGGACTGGTATCTCGGTTTATCGATGACTAAGCGTAGAGATGGAGTAACTATTAAAGAGGGATTCGTCGGGGCAATCGCTGAGATTTATGAACATCGAGCAACGCCGATGATGGATAAAAATGTGGAGTGGGAGATTGCTCGAGCGTACAAAAAGATGGGATTAAACTCAAAAACGGTTAGGCTTGGAGATTTGAAAGAAAAGATCGCTCGGAGGTGGATATTTTCCGAGGACACTAAGCGCCGATATAAGGGGAGATGGGCTGATAAACTACCGGAAATCGACGAAAAAGACTTTTAACGATGATAATACCCTTAAAAATAAGGGTATTTTCTTTATTTGAGGATTTTTTATAGTGGCGTTACACGATTTAAGCCTTATTTAAAGCCGTGAATTTAGTGGACACGGTTTTCTATTTTGTCAAAAAGGGGGTTTGTAACAGAGAGAATAGCCTTATTTAGAGCCATGTAACGGACAAAAAAGGGAAACCGTTTTGGCTTTTTGAGTACTGTTACACGATTTAAGCCTTATTTAAAGCCGTGTATTGAGATTTGTAACGGCAAAACCTGTAACACTTGTTTTCTATACTAGGCTCCAGCACTGTACTACTATTTATTATATATATATATTATATATAATTATTACTGTTACACTGTTACAAAGCTTCTTTTTTATGTATTCTAGCCTTATTTCTAGCCGTATATTCTTGTAACAGTACTCGGTCATTTTGACCGTTACATACTGTTACATACTGTTACAACAAGCTTTATATTCTTAGCCATATTTTCTGGACGAGGTTTCCCCCACAACACTGTCGGGATTAAGCGCTCGGGACCGGGATAGAGTTATCAACATATATGATAATGTGATATGATACTAAGTACGATACAATCAAGTTATGGAAAATGAAATTATAAAACGGAAACGCCGGACATACTCCATTGACTCTGATCGAGCCTCTGATTTGAGCCGCTCTCAGATAGACATCTCTGACGATGTAAAGCGGAATATAAATCGTCAAGATATCCTCGATGTTTTAGTCGGGTTACTTGCAACTGATAAAGACGTTTATAAAAAGGTAATTAAAGAGCTCGGTTAATTTGTGCTATCATTTTGATATGAAAGATACTAAAACTACCCCGGCTCGATTATCAGACGTAGACTTTTTAATAAGTACTTACGATAATCGTTTTGGACTCGAGCGACTGATCGTTTCTATCCTGGATAAATATCCAGCGGCTAAGATTACTATCGCTGACTCAGATGAGAATTTAGACCGAGCTTATTACAAATCTCTCAGACTGGAGCTTAATGCTTTGAATCGTATTATCGTCCATCATGTCCCGTATAAATCCAGTATCGCTCTCGCGTTTAATCGCCTCATCGACCTTACTACGAGCAAGTATAAATTATTGCTGACTGATACAGACGCGGTAGCCGATGAGACTGATATCGAGGAGATGATCCGAGTGATGCAATCTAATAAAACTATTGGAGTAGTCAGTGGACATATCAATACTAAGGAAAATAAAAAGACGGAAACCCGAGAACATACAACAGACGGCGGAGATATCTTTACAGATACAAATCAAGTCTCTCGATTTATGATGGTCCTTAGTGATGTTAAAAATTATATCCGCTTTGACGAACAGGCGAAAGACTTTGCTCTCGAGTTTAGTAATAAGTCAGTCAATCGATTACCGTTTAAATTAGTAATGAGCGGATCAGTTATTATTAGTAATGAGGACTATGTAAATGGCGAACAAAACGGATCATCCGATGGCGAGAGTGCTGGAAAAACTCCCGAGCAACTTGTACCGGATACAACTGGAGGATCTGACACTGAGGGAGGATCCGATAATACTGGCTTACTTGGCCGGAAAAATGAAGCGAGCAAAAATCCAGCTCCTCGAGGGAGACAGAGTGGAGGTCTTACTGGATCCCTACAAGGGAAAGGCGACAAATAGAATCGTCTGGCGTAGATAAATACAATACACACTCTCCGGAGTGTGTTTTGTTTTGAGTGTGATATCATGTAAACATATGAAAATAACAAGAGACACAATTACAGAGCTGCATCGTTTAACAGGTAACACAATCACAGCTGAGGCAACCGCGAGCGAGATACTCCGGACCGCTCAAGACAGATTTAACCATGTCGAGGAGACGTTTGTACGTGAGGGAAAAACGATTACCGTAAAGCGTAAAGTCTTATGGGATGAGGTCTTTTTACTTGGAGCTGGAGGTAATCAGGCNGCCGAAATCCTAAGCAATCTCCATNCAGAAGTATTTGCCGCTTACAAATTACAAGAGGGTGCGGCCGGAGATCTCCAGAAATTTGTCTCACTCGAGATGGGTATCGACATGAAAGCGATGAGGATCTCTGATTATATGAAACTGACTGAGGGGATGATTGATTTGAAGTTAGATGAGCGAGATAATAAAACTAATTAATATGANTANNAAAGAAATAACAAGCGTTATCGGATTGGGANTAGTATTAGTACTATTCTTACTGGGTTTATTTTTTGGAGTTGGATATTTGTATAAAAACTATAATGTGTGGTCACAAGAGATGACAGGAAAAGCAAACCTAGCAGAGGCTGAGTGGTCAAAAAGAATAGCAGTCGAAGAAGCTAAAGCTAGAGAAGAATCTGCTGTATTAGATGCACGAGCAGAGGTCGCTCGGGCTAAAGGAGTGAGAGAATCTAACGAAATTATTGCAGAGGGATTAGGAGGACCAGAGGGCTACTTACGATACTTGTATATCAATACTTTAAATGATCTTGATACGCAACTTATCTACGTACCGACAGAGGCAGGATTACCTATTTTAGAAGCCGGTAAGCGATAAAACTAATTAATATGGCTACTAAAAGAATAAACAATATTAAAATTATAAAGGATGCTATCAATCCGGAGACTCCGGAGGTATTAGCAGCTTCATTAATCTCGATTGATAACTGCCTTAAGGAAATGAGAGCGACTGGATTGACTGATGATGGTGTCGCTGTTCTAATAGCTGGGATGAAAAGGAGTAATGTAACTAAGTCAGAGGTGCTATTAGTGCTGGAGGGTATCACACGATTAAAAAGTTACTATGTTAAATCGAAATAGACTTTAGATATTGCTATTCGGTATATTTATCAATGGACGTGGATTACTTATGTTTTTAAAACTTTTAATTGACAATGAAATACCTTAGTACATTTAGCGGCATCGGAGGGTTTGAATTAGGTATACAATTAGCTTATGACAACTTATTGTATAAAGGTAGGGGAGAACAATCCAGACAGAAACGGGAATATGCTAAGGGAAATGACATACACACTGAAAGCATCGGGGAGCCGATATGTATTGGTTACTCCGAAATCAACAAGTACGCCAGCCAAATCTATCAATCCCACTTTTCCTATGAACGATGCCAACTGGCGACAATTAAGAGAGGTAAGGAGCGAGGAGGGCAAACAAATACGCAAGGAAACGAAGATGAGGGACTTCTCACCGCGCCGGGGAAAAGTATTGGAATTGAGGCCGGACAACCTAGCGAACACAATAGGGACATCGCTCACCAAAGACAACTTAATTGCCAGTGTAAACATAAGCCATATGGAGACATCACCAGTATCGTTGCCGAAGATTTGCCCGACTTTGACTTACTTGTCGGAGGATTCCCTTGCCAGTCTTTTAGCATCGCTGGAAAGCGAGGAGGTTTTAACGACACCCGAGGGACAATGTTCTTTGAGCTTGCGAGAATATTGCGAGCAAAGCAACCTCGACTATTTGTCTTTGAAAATGTTAAAGGACTTCTCAGTCACGATGGCGGCAGAACTTTTGCAACCATCATCCAAACGCTTGAAGAACTGGGGTATGACCTCCAATGGCAAGTGCTTAACAGCAAAAATCACGGAGTCCCCCAGAACAGGGAGCGAGTGTTCATTATCGGACATCTTAGAGGAACATGTCGACCTAAAGTATTTCCTTTCACCGGAGCAACAAAGTCTACTACTGGGAAAATTAAAGTAATCGGTAATTTAGACAGCCCTACCTGGCTTAAAAGAAATGAGTCTATTAGGAGAGTCCATGATATTACTGGTATATCACCGACCATCCCTACCGGGATGGGTGGAGGGGGGATGAATAAGGTGCTTGTCCCCGAAGCCACCAAGAAAGGATATGCAGTAGCTCACGAGGGCGACAGTATTAATCTATCTGTACCCAACAGCAAGACCAGGCGAGGTCGAGTCGGTCACGGCGTTGCTCAGATGCTTGATACTGGGATGCAGCAACACACGCTCCAGAACTCACAAATCCGCCGCTTAACTCCAACTGAGTGCGAGCGCCTCCAGGGGTTTCCTGACGACTACACAAAGTACGGAGGTTACAAAAAAGCTGCTGATATTATCTCTAAAAATCCTGAACACGGTGCAGCTTTTGATTATATCAGTGATACTCAGCGATATAAAACACTCGGTAACGCTGTCACTGTCAACGTGATTCGAGACATAATGATCAGGCTTTTAAAAACATAGGCCGGATTTAATGTAGAATATAACGAGACTCTTAATTAAGAGCTCGGAAATAAGTACTGGAGATATCACTGAGGCGAACTAATTTAGGTAGTTAAATACTTGGATTAAGTCGGCAGTATGCGTCTGATCAAAAGATAGGCGGTGTGTCATCATAAATGACTAAAGGAGTAGCTCTCCTTAGGTCTCAGTCCAGTACTTTTCTCTGAGCTCTTTGCTGAATGTGATAATATGATTGTATGGGTAATAAAAAAGGATACAGCGGTCGTAAGGCCGAAATAACAAACGGCGAGGCTATCATTCCATATAAGAAACGGCGTCACGGTAGTAACCGACTCGCTCCAGGGAATATGCTAATGCACGGTCGGCCAGCTTATTACGCGTACCAGATTGAGGATCCTCGTCTCCCGGAGCCTGTCCCTATTTTAAATACTACGGCTTGGTGGGGTAATAAGAATAAAGTCGAAAAACTAATTGATGCCTTTAGGATTGACTGTACTAAAAAAGAAGCTTGCTACTACGCCGGTATTAGTATTGCTCAGCTGCAAAATTTTCTCGATAAGCATCCTCATTTTCTAGCGGTAATCGATCACTGTAAAGAGGAGCTGGGCTTTCATGCTCGTCAAAATGTAGCTTTTTCTATTAAAGTCCGGCGCTCAGTGCAGTCCTCTAAAGAGTACCTCGATAAAAAAGAGCATAAACAAACTCCGGCCGGCAAGCTCGGACTCGGAGGCATTGTCGAGAATAACAACGGGATTATCTTTATGGACTTTAGCGATCCAGATAAACAAAAAGAGCCGGTCTTAATTGATTCGACTAAGGTACACGTCATTGATGCTGAGGAGGTAACTAATCCCGACGATGCAAAAAGTTAATTACCATTATAAAGATTTATTTATCCGGCCGGATGGTGTACGGTATTTTGTTTTATTCGGAGCCCGGTCAGCCGGACGATCAACCGCTGGATCTCAGTTGATTAAGACGTGTCTATTTGATACGACTAAGTATTTCCGATGCGCGATGATGCGGTTTGTTTATGGGGATATCAAAAACTCTATCTTTCAGGATACTCTCGACCGTATCGAGGAGGATGCATCCGATGAGCTTGAGGGATACGCTCAACACGGATCTCCTTTAGGTTTTAGCTATAAGAAAAATAAAGTTACTGCCATCGGTTTCCGTAAATCATCCAGCGATCAAAAGAGTAAACTCAAGTCGTTATCTAATTACAATGTCGTAGTGATCGAGGAGGCTGACGAAGTCTCTGAGGATGACTTTATGCAACTCGATGACTCCTTACGTACCATGAAATCGGATATCATTGTCGTGCTCATGCTTAATCCTCCAGAAAAGGATCACTGGATTGTCAGACGGTTTTTTAATCTCGTTGATGTCCCGGACTTACCTGGATTTTATAAAGCTATCAAAAAGCCGGAGCTCACTGACACAGTCGTCATCTCGACAACTTATAAAGAGAATATCGTCAACGTAAATCCCTCATCGATTGCAAACTTTGAGCGATACAGAGATACTCGTCCGGACTATTACTGGAATGTGATTAGGGGTTATGTATCTGAGGGAGCTATCGGTCGTATCTTTAAAAATTGGAGTAAGATATCGGATGCTGAGTTTGACGCGCTCCCGTACCCGGTAACGTATGGTCTTGACTTTGGATTTAGTAACGATCCTGCGGCTCTCTTGGCGTGTAAGACTCATAATAATAAGGTCTGGTTTAAAGAGTTACTGTATGAGGTGGGACTAACTAACGTCGGTAATCACTCGCTGAGCAAGCGATTCGAGGACCTGGGACTGACTGGTCAAGATCTTATTTACGCCGATAGTGCTGAAATGAAATCTATTGAGGAGCTCTGTCAGGATGGATGGTGGGTAGAGCCGGCGGTTAAAGGTCCTGGATCTGTTAATGCTGGTATCGACTTGCTCCAAGGACTCGAGGTCTTTTACACTGAGTCGAGTACTAATATCGATACTGAGCGACAAAATTACAAATGGAGACTCGATCGTAATAAGCTCCCGACTGGTAATCCCGAGGATAAATTTAATCACTTGATGGATTGTAGCCGCTATGTAGTCATATCAGGACGCTCTCAATCGTTTGTCGGTTTTGCTGGATAACAACACAATGGATATGATACAATAAGGTATGTCAAAAAAACCAGAGCAATACTTTAAAGGAAAAAGATATCTTTTACATAATGGAGAAAAGTACTTTAGTCGAGGTACTAAGAGAATGCATCGTGATGTGTATGAATATTATAATGGTTTACCTCCTAAAGGTATGCACGTTCACCATATTGACGGTGATAGATTAAATAATGATATAAAAAATCTGGAATTAAAAAGTCCAGCGGATCATCTTAAGGCTCATATGACTCAGGAAAGACGAAACCGAGCACGGCTACATATGCTTAATATCAGTCCACTAGCTAAGGCATGGCATAAATCTAAAGAGGGTAAAGAATGGCATAAAGAACATGGCATAAAGTGTTGGGAAAATAGAGAAAAGAAAAATAAAAAGTGTGCTCATTGTAAAAAAATATATCAAACAACCTGTTATCATCCCATGGCTCGATTTTGTCATTCAAATTGTAAAATGAAAGCTAGGAGAAGACGACTGAAAGGTCTGGCAGAAGATTATATCTTTTAAGAATGTGCTATTATTTTAGGTATGAGTATTTTTAAAGATATCGCCGGAGTTTTTACTAAAAAAAGTTATTTAGGATTGATATCCGGTAACTTGCCGGCGTCTACCAGGTGGGGAGCCGGTGACTATTTAAAGTCAATAGATATCAGCCTTTATACTGACAAGGCTCTGACCAAACGATCTGAGAAAGTAGG
>JGI1221J11331_1000852_pt1 | contig 10317 bp, 8 predicted proteins | sample LakVidmifraction_4_FD_11331 | JGI IMG/M metagenome (IMG submission 11331) | reverse complement strand
AGTCTTAGAACGGCGACCGTGTCCTGCGTAGCTCGCAGAGCGAAGCATGGAAGCTGTTCAATGTTAATAGCCCAGCCCTCACTTTGTAATTCTTTTACAAACTAAGGGCGGGGTTACTTAATCATTATTAATGAACGACCCCGCCGCCACTTTCGGCGACAGCAGAAAGTGGTAGCGGGGTCGAATCTAATTTCTTAGGTTCTCCCACACAACCCGTGACAGAGTCATAAATATAGAGTTACCACAATTGTTGAGTATCATACCTTTTTTTTAATGCTATTATTGATCTATATTTATTGACAAAAGACAGTTAACGCCTAATAAGCTTTTAAATTCTGCCTTCAGGCAGATCCAAACCAATCTCTTCTGCCACAGTCTCAAATCTTGGAATTTGAGTTTTGTATCTTAGAAGCATTCTTTTAAGAGCACCTGCCTGTTTTTCAGAAAGAAATCCCTTGCGGTCAAAGTGTTCCTTTAAAGAAATATAGAATCCTTTATCATCGAACTTTCTCTTACCACGCGTTGAGGCAGGTTTCCATTCTTCAACATTTGCAAGAGCATCAAGCATGATTTTGCTTTCTACATCATCTTTAAAATCTTCTGACTGAAGATTCAAAGACTCCTGAACTTCTTCAAGATTTTCAATCTGTTTTGAATGAGAGATAATAATTCGATCCAAAGCTTTAGTCTGGGGTTCTGTCAACACTTTACCTGCATGCAAATGCATCTTAAGAGAATCAACAAAATGGGTTGCAGAGTCATCAAGCTGCATACCATCAAGTAGTTTCATCTTATTTGCCGTATTTTCATCAGGCTTGGCATTTTCAAACTTTTGTAAAAGATCTGAATATCCAAGGTCTATAAGCTTTTCTACAGCATCATGAATTTGTTCTTTATACCTAATTGCCATAGTTACTAAAGAATCAAGTTGTTTTACAGACACATCTTTTTTGGCCTCTTTAAACTGCTTGTCAATTGACTCATAGAAGCTTTTATCACTATAAACTCTTTTACCTCTTTTAAGAGGTTCTCTCCACTCTTCAATCTGTCTAAGCATTTCTAAAATACTTTCCAAATTTTCTTTGTTTGCCGGTGGAGCTTTAGTCTTTTCCATCCATGCTTCAAATTTTCTATAGAAATCAGAAAGCATATTGACCCAACCTGTTTCACCTGCTTCAACATCATCAAGCGCCGCTTCCATATTAGCAGTAAATGCAACATCAAAAAGTTCACTTAATGTTTCCATCAACATGTCATTAACCTGAAGACCAAGATCAGTTGGATAGATAACCTGCTTTTTGATTTCTGCATATGCACGACTCTCAAGAGTCCCAATAATCTGTGAGTACGTACTTGGCCTACCGATACCGTTCTTTTCCAGAGTACTGATTAGAGAGGCATTGTTAAATCTTGGCGGCGGCTTAGTCTCTTTTTCTTCTTCTAACCACTGAATGCAATCAAGCTCTTCTCCCTCTTTTAGTGGAGGAACTTCTTTAATCTGATTGTCTTTTGTCTTAGGTGGTTTAGGCAAACCTGCAACCTTCATGAATCCTGGAAATATTACTTCAAAAGTTGAAACTCTAAGAGTATATTTGGACTCACTTCCATTTGATGGTTTCGCATCAATATCAATTGTTTTCTGAGCGACTTCTGCAGGAGTCATCTGACTTGCAACAAATCTTTTCCATATCAAAGTATAGAGTTTGAGTTCTGCTGGAGGAACCTTACCTCTAAGTTTTTCAGGAGTTATATTGACATCAGTAGGTCTAACTGCTTCATGAGCTTCCTGAGCACTATTTCTACTTTTATAAAAATTTGGCTTTGCCGGAGAAAATTCTTTACCAAAATTACTTATTACAAATTCTTTACAAGATACCTGAGCATCCTTGGCAATATTGAAAGAATCTGTTCTCATGTATGTAATAAGGCCAATATGTCCCTGCCCTAAATCAACACCCTCATATAGTGACTGTGCCAAAGACATTGTTCTTTTTGGAGAAAAACTATAAACATTAGATGCGGTCTGCTGCATTGTACTTGTGATAAATGGAGCAGGTGCTTTGCGTTTAACATTTTTATTAGTAATTGTTTCAACACAAAGACTACTACTTTCTAAATCAGCCTTAACCTTTTCAGCCAGCTCCTTATTCTTTACCTCTGCATCTTTACCATCAATTTTAACAAGATCCAATTCAAAAGGAATTTTGGGCTCGACAAGCTTCTTTACATTTGCTCCATAAACCCAATATGATTCAGGAACAAACTTAAGAATTTCGCGTTCACGCTCGGATATCAAACGCAAAGCAACAGACTGAACTCTACCAGCACTTAGACCTCTTTTGAGTCTTCTCCAAAGCATTGGGCTAACTTGATAACCAACAATTCTATCTAAAATTCTTCTGGCTTGTTGCGAGTAAAATACATTATCATCAAGCTCACATGGATGTTCAATAGCATATTTAACCGCAGTAGGTGTAATTTCATTATATTTGATTCTATAAATGTTGGGTCTATTCTTGCCTGTATTGAGAACCTCTCTTAAATGCCATGCAATTGCCTCCCCCTCGCGGTCAGGGTCGGGTGCAAGGTATACGTTTTCACACTCTCTTGCTGCCTTCTTAATATCGTCAAGCACTTTCCTATGCCCTTTAACACTAACGTATTTCGGAGTAAATGAGTTTTGAATATCTACACCAAGAGCCTTTACAGGCAAGTCTCTTATATGCCCCATAGATGCAAGCACAATATAGTCCTTACCCAACATTTTATTGATTGTAGACGCTTTTGTTGGTGATTCCACCACAACTAAATTTTTAGCCATTCGCTTGTTTCCTTCTTACTATATTTTATCTGTAAACCATGCCGAAGCTACGGCATTTCAAAAATTTTAAAGGATAATCATATCCCGTAAATGTAATTATTTTAAATATCCATTCTGATTAATTCAACCATACCACCCGGCATAGTCTTAACTATTTTTTTTAACTCTAGTTTTATAACTACAGAATTCAAGGCACTTGCACTCAACCCGGTTCCCCGTATTAGAGAGTCTAAATCACTTTCACCTTGCTTTAACATATCAAACACTTTTTTTTCTTTAATATCAAGAGAAAAATCACTTTTTCTTGAATTAGTTTCATACTGCAACATGGGGATAAGAGTTTCAAACTCATCCAGAATGTCATTTACATTGCGAACTAGTTTGGCACCACTGGCAATTAAGTTATTAGGTCCAAATGACTTAGGAGAGTCTATTCTTCCAGGAACAGCAAAAACAGATCTCCCCTGCTCCATTGCCAGGGTTGTTGTTATTAATGCACCACTTTTTGGAGCTGCTTCAATAACCAAAGTACCAGCCGAAATTCCACTAACAATTCTATTACGCATTGGAAAGGTTGTTCTATCAGGTTGTTTATCCAATGGAAACTCAGAAATTATTGCACCACCAGTCTCAATAATTTCATTGGAGAGCGGTATATTCTGAGGTGGATAAAAATTATTAAAGCCGCTACCAATTACTCCTATTGTGCGTCCCTTAGCCTGAATTGCTGCTTTATGAGCATGAGTGTCAATTCCCAGAGCCAATCCGCTGATAATGGGTCGACCTGCACGTACAAGATCCGCACAAAACATCTTGGTTGCCATCATGCCATAATTGGTTGGAGAGCGGGTGCCTACAACTGCAATACTATACTTGTCTTCACTTTTCAATTTTCCCTTGCAATACAAAGCCAAAGGCGGGTCATATATACTTTTCAACAATTCAGGATATTCAGAATCAACAAATGATATTATCCTTATGCCAAGTTTTTCTGCATTCTCCAACTCTAACTGCCACGGAATAAGCTTTGCCTGATCTTCAATATATCGAGCAAGACTTTTGCCTATACCATTGGCTGTTGCCATTTGGTTTGCTGTTGCTTCAAAGATTGCACCAGCAGAACCAAGATGCCGAATAAGTTCTTTAACCCTTATCGGGCCAATCTTAGACATCATATTCAGTGCTATGTAAGCATCTCTTTCCGTCAACTTCATTATATTGCCTGCTTTTCTGTTTTGAAAAAAAAAGACACATTATTCGAAGAATAATGTGCCATTTCTTTTAAGAAAACAATTACAAATCAAATCCTAATCCCATAGAGATATATGGTCTGTTATCATCAGGGAGGGATCCGTTTGTTCCGACCTCTGCAAAAAATGCCATATCTGCATCATAATTAAACATGGCTCCAAAAGATCCCAAGAAACCATCCTCGGCACCTGCACCTTTTGGATCAAAGTGAGCAAAACCAGCCTGAGCATAAATTGATAGCCATGCAAGAGAAGGAATTATATAGCCAGTCGCTAGAGAAAGAGAATACGAGCCTGCATCTGTATCACCAAAACTCTGTCCTAATGTACCCCGAACACCAAAGTTTATGGCAGTATCAGTTGGAAAAGTATAAAGAACACCACCTTGAAGAGCCAAATCATCGAACCCAATCAAACCAACATCTCCAAAAACCTTAAGACCACTAAAAATAGAAAATCTGACTCTAGCAGCAGTTGACCCTGTTGAATCCTTCTGATTCATAGAAATAAAGTCAAGACCAAATGTTCCACCTTCTTTGGGTATAAGATTATCAGCCAACGGCGTTCCACAATATTGAGCATATGTTGCAGTTGTTGCAACGACAAGAATAGCAATTCCAGCAAGTACCTTATTCATCGTAATTTCCTTTTTTATTTAAATTTAAGTTACATTTTTTAAACTTTATTATATTCTGAGACTAAACTCAAGAACATAATATCACCTTTCATCAAAAAAATCTTGTTCTTGCTCCCTGATAATGCGATAATTCAAACTAATATAAAATTTTACGGAGAAATACATGAGCATGTTCAAAAAAGGAACAACGGTTTTTCACGAACCAAAAACAAACAAAACAGTTAGACTAAGACTTCTTGAAAAGTCAGAAAAGATGACCAATCTTGTCGATACAGCAATTAAAACTGATTCTACAAAAGAGCCTGCGATGTTTGGTGTGGGTGCCAAAACAGATATCGATTTTAACAACTTTGCAAAGAAATTCCAAATCGATGTATCAATACTAAATCTAGATGACGACGATGAATAATAGTAACCTATTAATTGAAACATATATAGAAGCATCCTACAGTATGCTCTGAAGGAGCATTTTGTAATAGCCTAGGGTGAGCGCAGCGTAACCCTAGGAGAGATAACAAAAACAAAGTTTTTACCTGCCCACGGCAGTGTCAGTCGTTGCTCGTAGAGCAAAGACGGGATTATCTCTATTCAATATTGAACGTTAATTTTCATCACCAATCTCATTCAATTGCGATTTTATTTCATCAACGAGGTAAGAAAGTTTCATAATAATTGCTATCTGACTTCCTTGAAATATATATTATTAAGGCCTGCTTTTTTACAGGCATCTAAAACGTCTATAACATAATCAAACTTTGTTCCCCCGTGAACTTGAACACATACACCCAAATCATCAGAAATACCTTCCAGAGATGGAATTGTCTCAATCTCCTCAAGAGTTGTCGGTCGTTTAGCAATAAGAACAATTCCATCTTCCTGAACATCCAACACAACGTATTGATTTTTGGAAATATTTTTATAAGATGCTTCAACAGCCTCCGACAAGGTTAGTGGGTTACTATGAAAAGTTGCACAGCCCATAAAGCATAAGCACGCAACAATTCCACTCATGAGTTTCAATACATTTTTATTCATAATTATTTCCTAACCATGTAGAGCAACTGTGTACTATGTACTTTACACTATGCACTATGCACTACAAGCAGAGTTCGTCCATTAATCAACCAGTTCAATATTTTCCTCTTTACACCATTCCCGTAGAGCTTTTTCCTGCGCATCATTCTCAAACTTATACCACTCTTCGAGCAAACCCTTAGATTCCAGAAAGTCCTTATATCTAGAATAAGCTCCCCTCTTTCTAAAAATTCTACTAACATAATCATATTCATCAGGAACATTCAAGTCAACAAACTTAAATATAAGAGATTGACCAAGATCCAAATCATTCTTGTGAGGCATCTCAACAGCTGTATCATCCTCCCGTAAACTGTCAGGAATGTCATCTTCTCCCAACAAATCACAACTANAATAGAACTTTCCTTTCGACCTATCAAGAAGTGCACAGTTCATCCCTCTACTGTCTCCACACACGTGAAAAAACGCCATCTCAATATCACCATATTTCATTTTTACATTCATATTCTTCCTAGGGTTACACTTCCGTTGGTCGCTCACCTAATATAATCATATGCTCCAGCCTTCGCAGTTCCTGTCTACGACTCGACAAAGCCGTCAGAGCATTTAAAGTGAAGTTATTCTCCATTATTTATAATAACTGCGGAGCTATTCCAGCATTCTTAGTTATTACTCCTTAATTTTAATTGATAAACCCGCCGTCTTGTCGCGCCGTATTCCGGAACCGCTAGGCGGATTCTCTATTTAAACTTCAAACTATCGGAAACTTTAAGAAGAGCTTCTTTACTCATTTTTGTAGGGGCTGATACAATCATCACAGTCATTTTGTGTTTTGGATAATCGACAATTAAGGCGACTCCTTCACCATCTTCATCGTCTTCATCTTTCAGCGTTCCATACTTACAATTCATGCCATTATGTTTGAACTTTTCAAATTTTTGCATATCTTCGAATTCTTCAACCAGTGATGTGGCAACAATACCTAGCATACTACGACCATTCATATAGTTAGCCATATATTCTCCATCAATATTTCTAGCTCCACCCAGCATGGATGTATATCCATCGGGAACCTTGCAACCTTCAATTGCTTTCTTAAACTTCTCAAAGGAATACGTAATAGGAGGCATCTCATAATCGTCTTCATCATCTTCATCAGAGTCCGCATAACTGTCATCAGCAGCCGCTGCACTTGCTAAGGCCCCAAACATTCCACCCAGATCTCCTGCGCCACCCATCTGACCCTGAGTTCTTTGAGATAAATCCTGATATTTGACTGCTGTAGATGGTTTAAACATAGCCTTGTTGACTTTTCCAAACTTGACCTCTGTTGCAANTTCNTTGTTTTTNATGCCCATAATATTAGATTCTGATTTAAGTACCAATCCTTTATACATCCAAATCTTTGTTCCCAGCACAGATATAACATCGCAATTATATCCCATAAATTTTTCTTTACCTAGCCTCTTGCCGCCCATAGAAGCCAATATGTCATTCTCAAGCTGTTTTTGCTCTGCATCTGTCATACCATTAACATGGTCTTTCATCTCTTTGTAATATGGTAATTTGCCCGTCTGACCTTTTTTGTCAATTAGGTTAGCCATCCAAAACTTATCCTTAACAATAACGCTAATTGTATTTGCCTTGCTTTCACTTGAGAACCCAAACATTTTGGTTACGCTCTTACTATTAATCTCTGTTCTAGTACTTTCTCCATAGTTATCCCAATACAAGGATTTACTACCCGTTGTACTACCAGATAGTTCGTATTTAATAGAACCCGATTTTACCGCAAACTGACTTGCTTTTTCCGCAGCACTAACAGATACCGCAACCACTAACAACAAACCCATAACAATCTTTCTCATAACATACCTTTCTTATTTTTTTCTATTATAAAAGTTATCAAATATTTACGCATTTAGCTTTACAATCCACCCAAGAGCTTACAACTCAAAAAGTGTAAACCTATATCAGGACAAGACAGAGATGTAAGTCCAGTGATTTCATTGTAAGCAAATGCAAAAGCATTTGTTTCTCGTCGGTCAACGCCCGACGCTACAGTTGTGAAACTGGTAATTCGTTCAGCTTCATCAAATTCCGCGGATGATTCGGTGATATTTGTTCCATCTAAACTGACTACTGAATTTGTGACATTGCCAGCATAATCAAGCATGTAATCGGTAGATGTTTCTACATCATCAGCAATACAAATTCCTGCAACATCGACAAGAGAACCATTCTCAATTGTCACTCCGGAAATCATTGCTCTCCTATCCTCAAGATGATTAAAAACAAATGCTCTGCCGTTCTTCTCAAGATCAATAACAGCATCATTATCAGGTGCAACAAGCATAAACAGTTTACCATTAAAGTTTATATCATTTTCATAATAAGTTCCCCCTTCTAACTCAATAATAGAATATGAATTAAAATTAAAGTATTGAAAGACAAAACCAATATCAACATAGTCGTCAGGAGAAATAACCCAAGCAGGCAGAGGAACATTCCATTCATTATTCCAATCCGAACCGTTTTTCACTTCATAAAGAGTTGGATATCCGTCACCATCCGGATCTTCAAATGCATCTGAGGCATCATTAGGATTCAATCCTGCATTGATTTCCTCTCCATCAGTCATATAGTCCATATCTGTATCTGAATTTGTAATACTAGTTCCATACAGTAGAGTTTCTCGACCATCGCTTATTCCATCACCATCAGTATCATAAAGCGTCCAGCATGTGTAGAATCTTGAAGTATCATTGGTAGCATTATAGTCAATCCAAGAGTAAACATTAGTTGAAAGATCTACCTCCTTTGTATCCTCAATAAACCAATTTTTAGTAATGATATCGTTACATACAAAAAAATCTAGTTCATCATCAGAAAGTGTTGCCTCTCCCCATTCAACTGTAAGTTGTACACCATTTGTCAATTGGTTCACAGCAGAGAATCTAAGATTACTTACAACACTTGAACTTCTCATCGCCATGGGAATGCTTACTGAAAACAGCTCTTGTAGGTCAGGTTGTGACTTTTCCCATACATAAGCCATTAGATCGTCTTCTCCAACAATCAAATCATAACGCATAACAATCCTTGAAGGATCATAACATGCTTTTAACCACTCTTGCTGTTCTCTTGTTCGATCAACAGAAGCCAACAGTTCTGTATAAACAAACCAGTCAGGGGGAATAGTTAATCTCTCTATCAAAAGAAACAAGTTCTATACCATCTTTATTAGCAATTACAACTTTTGAATTACCTGCGTTCTCNTATACCCAAATTGGGTAGGTTCTAACTCCATCCTTCTCTTCGGCAATTAACCCCATAAGAAATTTAGAATCAAACCCTTTATAATTCAGAAGTGCCATTGGTATGCCTTTCTGATAAAGAGGTACACTTGGATCAGGAGGTGCAACCCATAAATATTGATATTGATCATCAAGATACCTGCCGGCAAGGTCTTCCACATTGAGAACCTGATTTGTCTCAAAATTATAATGTAATCTGTAACTGTATACCAATTCTTTGTCTAAAGCACCAAAAGCAAATAAGTTGGAAAGAATAATTAANAGGGNGAATGTAATTTTGTTTTTAATCAGAATAATACCTTTATTATAATTTTGTTGGAATTGCCAAATAATACACATTCCTGCAACCAACCACAAGAAAAAACATAAAAACTCCTGCTTTTCTGGTTGAGACCTTATAGTGTTCGGCGGTCAACGCCCGCCGCTACAGATGTCAATTTGAAAAATAATCATTAAACTGCATATTTCTGCTGTAGCGACGGGCGTTGACCGTCGAAAATATATATTTCATAATTTCGATCACAGATCGAACGCTACATTATTTGCAAATAATACTGATTGGAAGAAATGTAGCGTCGACTCTATGAGCCGAAAACCAATTCAACCAGAAATCTAAGGAAATATATCAAACATCAAAATTTAGTTGTAACTGATTTTTGTTTAAGATACAATTCGCGCCTATGAAAAAAGAATTACTACACATAATAAAGACCAGTATCAAGCAAAATACAGTTCCAGGCATTGTTCTGTGGATCTTTGCATCAACCATTCTTTCTCTTTACTACTTCTACGAGCCATCAAGATCATCCTTTGATGCAATCAGCAACCTAAAAGATAAGTATGGTTTACTATACTCCATGGTTTCAACAGCAATATTTGGAGGAATAATTCCATATATATACCTACTGTCGTCCGGCAGAATAAAAAAACATCCTATTAAAGATTTAATATTCTTTACTGTCTTCTGGGCAGAACGTGGTGTTGAAGTCGACCTCTTATACACTCTTCAAGCAAAAGTATTCGGAACAGAAAACAGTTTTAAAGTGTTAGCAAGCAAAGTCCTTTGTGATCAATTTATATATGCGGCTCTTATTGCCGCTCCTATCATTGCAGTTGCATATCATTGGAAAGCTTATAACTATAAATTCAAAGGTTTATCAAAAAAGTTTGATAAAAAATTCTTTCATGTTCAGATTCCAGCTATGATTGTTTCTAACTGGATGGTATGGATGCCGGCAGTGGTATTGATATATTCAC
>JGI1221J11331_1000850_pt1 | contig 10341 bp, 9 predicted proteins | sample LakVidmifraction_4_FD_11331 | JGI IMG/M metagenome (IMG submission 11331) | reverse complement strand
TAGACAAGAGCGAAGCAATTCAGTGATTTCCGTATCCCTTATCAGAGAGCGGTGATCGCTCGGCATCATTGGGGCACAGCAACATCATTGCACAGCCCGTGCCAGTTTTGTTTTATCCTTCTGTTTCAATGCTTTACGGACTATCGGCCTGTTAACCATCTATTCAATGTGTAAGGTGTGCCGACACTGTTTTTAGCACATTGGCGGTTTTCTGCCGTTCCTATGTGTCAATGTTCTTTACAGCCTATCTGGCCTATTTGCCTTTAGTCAATGTTTTCAATGTGTTGTCCGATATAGGGTTGTAAAGCTGACCGGCATTTCCATGCCTGTTCATGGTCTGTTCTCCTTCTTGTCACTGTTTGTTCTCCCTCTGTTCCTCTGGAGGGGCGACCAGTATTTGTTCCCCTTATGTTCCGAGGGGCGGGGGGGGAGGGTGAAACCGCGCGCGTATGTAGGGGCGTGTCAGCCCACCTACTCTGTTACAGAAAAAAAATAACGTTTCTTAAAGGTATCTCACAGCGCGAAGATAAGGCTTTAGGGTACACAGGTAGCGGAGAGTGTGTTAAAGTCGCTCTGTGACCCCTTCCTGGCCATTCTAGGCTATAATGGTTGACAAAGAGTAAGGCCTCCTACCGTCGGCCCCTCCTTCCTGGACATCTTATAAGTTCCTATACATGGTCTCCCCCAGAAGAACTCCTTAGAAAGGTTCTAACAGGAGATTCCTTTAAGAACTTCTTAAAGAGGTTCTAATAAGAGATTTCTTTAAGAACTTTCTATTAGAAATAGTCTTCTTAGTAATCATCTTCTTTATAAGTACTCTTTATAAAGAGATATTATAATGTAAAACAGAACAAAAGTCAACCCCACAAGTGAAATATTTATTTTCGTCGTATTTGAAGAAATAACTTGACAAGTAGCGATATATTTGGTATAATATGGGTATAGGGATTAAAGGAATTTAAATTTATGGCTTACTTGAAACCGGGTAAAGAGCCTCCTGTCCGGGGTAAAGGCTCCAAACTAACAGGAAAAATGCTCCTCTTCGTTGAAGAGTATCTAATAGACCTCAATGCTTCCGAGGCTGTAGTACGAGCAGGATACAAGACCCGTAACAAAAACAAAATGGGAGCTGAACTCCTTCGACACCCACTTGTTAAAGCTGAGGTCGAGAAATACATGGAACAACGAAAAGAACGTATGGAACTTACGAGTGACTACGTCCTTACCAAGCTTGTAGCTATCGTTGAATCAACAGAATCTGGGAACCCACAGGCCGCCCTACGCGGGCTTGAGCTTCTGGGTAAACATCTGGGTCTCTACCGTGACAGGCAAGAGATTAGCGGGCCTGACGGTGGCGCTATTGAGCTGGAACAAAACAAGGTAAGAGAAGATGTCAACGACTTCACCCGCAGCCTATCTCGCCTCGCTAACCGAAGTGGAGAAGAATCAGTGGTTGAGTTCCCTAAGCGAGAAAGCGAAGGCTGAGCTTAAGTGGAAATGGGGCTTCTGGGCACGACCTAACCAGTTAGCCCCTAAAGGGGACTGGAACACATGGTTGGTGCTCGCTGGTCGTGGGTTCGGTAAGACCCGTATGGGTTCTGAGTGGATTCGTGAGCTAGCAGCAGAACATCCTGGTTGTCGTATTGCTCTAGTAGCTGAGACAGCAGCCGATGCTCGTGACGTTATGATCAAAGGGGACTCCGGTCTCCTTGCTTGTGACCCACTACTGACTGATGAAAGCTGGTCTCCCACTAACCGCTGCCTAACGTGGCCCAACGGGACCCGTGCTTGGTGCTACAACGCTACCGAGCCTGATCAGCTTCGTGGTCCACAGCATCACTTCGGATGGGTTGACGAACTTGCAAAGTTCCGTTACTCACAAGAAGTTTGGGATCAGTTGATGTTTGGTTTACGTCTAGGGGATCACCCTCAGGCGCTGGTAACCACTACACCACAGCCAAAAGCAATTATTAAAAAGCTAGTAGCCGACCCAGAGACAGAAATCACCCGTGGTTCTACTCTGGACAACAAGGCCAACCTAGCAAAAAACACAGTGAAAGCACTGTACGACCGCTACGGAGGGACTCGACTAGGCCGACAGGAACTAGAAGGCGAAGTACTGGGTGATATTCCCGGTGCCCTCTGGAACCACACCATCATAGACGAGAGCCGAGTTAATGAAGCACCAGCAGACCTTGAACGTGTCATCGTTGCAGTCGACCCGGCTGCTTCTTCAAACGAAGGATCAGATGAAAACGGTATTGTCGTCATTGGATTCGCTAGAGATGAAGATGGTTACGGTCGAGGCTACGTGCTTGAGGATGCTTCCTTACGAGGTACGCCGGAGGATTGGGCCAAACGTGCTGTAAACATGTACCGCAAGTGGTCTGCTGACAAGATCGTCGCAGAGAAGAACCAAGGCGGAGAGATGGTAAGCTCGGTGCTTAAGGCACAGGACAGATCAATCCCTGTTAAACTGGTTCACGCTTCTCGTGGTAAAATCATTCGTGCTGAACCTATCTCCTCTTTGTACGAACAAGGACGAGTGCATCACGTTGGAGCTGGCTTCGACGTACTAGAAGANCAGATGTGCGAGTTCTCAATCGACAACCTACGAAGCTCTTCGACAGGTTCTCCTGACAGAGTAGACGCTCTGGTGTGGGGACTGACGGAAGTGTTCGACAAGATTGCCGGAAGGCGTATCAAACCAAAGACCGACTACGGGAAAGTTCAAGGTGGTGAAACATCTAACTGGAACGTTAATCACGTAGTCGATAACAGTCCTAACGGATGGATGGCAGGATAACAAATTGACAGAAGAAAAACCATTTGTACCGGAAAAGAAACTTGACGGTACTCCTATTTCTGTCTCCCACGTTGAGGGTGTAGCAGAGAAGGACTATGTTCCTGAAGGCTTCGACTCAGTAGTTGACTTCCTCCAAGACATGCGTAACGAATACAAGTACGACGTAGACTTTGACGAAGATAACCGTGAAGCTGCTATGGACGATAAGAAGTTCTCTGCCGGTGAGCAGTGGGACCCTATTGTCCTTGAGCAGCGTAAAGGTCTTCCTTGTCTGGTGATCAACAGTATTCCGCAGTTCACTGCCCAATTGGTCGGTGACTGGCGGGAGAGCCGAAAGGCTATCAAGGTCGTACCATCGAATGACGAGGATGTCGATATTGCCTCGATTCGTGGGGACCTGATTCGTTCTATCGAGATGGCGAGTCGCGCTGATCGCGTATATGACGGGGCTTTTGAAAGTCTCGTGCAGTGTGGTGACGGTGCCTTTCGCGTCTCGGTAGAGTACGCTCGTGACGACATCTTTGACCAAGACATCTTCCTTCGTCCTATCGAAGACGCTCTGTCTGTTACGTGGGATCGGTTCTCAGTAGACCCTACTGGCCGTGACGCACGTCGGGTGTTCGTTAACGACCGGATTCCTAAGAACGAGTTCAAAGCTAAGTGGGGAGACATTCCTTCTGATCCTCTCGAAGAAGAGAGTCTGATGGATAATCTATCAATCACAGATTGGGCAGATGCTAACTCCTACCAGATTACAGAATACTGGAGGCTGGTTGAACGCCAACGCCTCATTGGTATGTTCCAGAACGGTAAAGTCTACCAGCTCGACGACGAGAACATGGAAGACATTGTACTAGCTAATGGCCCTCCTGTTAAGACACGGGTTGCTTGGTGCTCCTACGCACAGATGCACCTTGTCACAGGATTTGCTATTCTCTCTGGTCCATACGAATACAAACTTACTCGTCTACCTATCGTACGTATGAGCGGGCGGGTTACCACTGTTGGTACTCGTCGTATTCGTTACGGTCTGGTACGCTTCATGAAGGACGCTGTCCGACTGAAGAACTTCTGGCGCTCCGTTGCCGCTGAACAGCTAGGGTATGCTCCCAAGGCTAAGTGGATGGCTACTGAGTCTGCCGTAGAAGGACGAGAAGAACAAATCCGTAAGGCTCACTTGTCTCGTGACCCTCTGCTTATCTTCAACGATGAAGCAGTCTTTGGGCAGAACGTACAGAACGTACAACCTCCCGGAGTGGAAGCGGCTCTCTTAAACGAGGCCAACACCAATCAACAGGACATGAAAGATGTCACAGGTATCCACGATGCTTCGATGGGTATCCGGTCTAACGAGACCTCTGGCCGTGCTATCATGGCACGTCAGCGTGAAGGTGACGTTGCAAACCTTACGTTCCACGACAACGCTAACGCTGCCTTGCTTGAAGCAGGTGACGTTATCAATCAGCTCATCCCTCAGATTTACGATGGCACTCGTGTCGTTCGTACGGTAGGGGAAGACGAAGAAGCTAAGTTCGTTCAACTGAACGATCCCATGAACCCTGATGCTGTTGACATGTCGGTTGGCATGTTTGACGTGGCTCTCTCAACTGGTACTTCTTATAGCACTCGTCGAGTAGAGGCTGCTCAGGCTATGATGGATGCTATCCAAGTCTGGCCTAACCTTATGTCTATTGCTGGCGACCTTGTCGCTAAGGCACAGGATTGGCCCGGAGCTGAAAAACTTGCTGCACGTCTCAAGAAAACCATTCCGCCTCAGTACCTCGAAGAAGGTGAAGAAGGCGCAGTGGGTGTTACTCCTGAGCAGATGCAAGAAATGCAAATGGCAATCCAGCAACTGCAAGCTGAGAACCAAGAACTCAAGACTGACAGGTCCATTGATATGGGCAAGCTTGAGCAAGCTAAGTACGATGGTGAAACCCAACGTATCCGTGCTCTGTCAGACAACGAGGTCGACGGTCAGAAGCTTCAGATGGACGCCATTGATATGATTCTTAAGGGTTCTAAGGACGTTGACTTGATCGACATTCAGCACGAAGCGCTGGAGAACAAGAAACAAGAAGCTGCTCAGAAGAGTAAGCAACCTTCTAACTCTTAATTCACTACATCGACTCCTAGGCTACACGCCCTTCCGGCCAAGGATCAAGTCGCAACAGAGAAGAGTAAACGGTTAAAGGACCGATCAAACCTTATTATGAGTACTGAAAACACAAACGACAGCCAGCCGGTTGTCACCGACGAGACTACAGAGACTAACCTTGACGACTTTTCTGCGGAGTTCTTTGGTCAGAACGAAGCAGTGCCTGACGAGACCAAGTCAGAAGACGAAAAGGNAGTTGAAGAAACNCTCGACGCACCTACAAAAGTAGATACTCAATCCGAGGATGACGATGCCCTCGCAGAGGATGACGAAGAAACTGACGAGGACGAAGGTGAAGAGGAATCTGACCCTAAGCCTAAGAAGAAGAATCGTTTCCAAGAACGCATTGATGAGCTAACTGGTAAGCAGCGAGAAGCTGAGCGTAAGGCTGAAGAGCTTAATGCACGGTTGACCAAAGCCCTAGAGAAACTCGAACAAAACGAAAAGACCGAAACTCCTGAACCAAAAGCAAAGGTTCCTGAAGGTAAAGAAGGTCCACAGCCTAATGATCTAAGCGAGGATGGAGACAACAAGTATCCCCTCGGTGAGTTCGATCCTAACTACATCAAAGACCTGACACGTTTCACTATTCAAGAGGAACGTAGATCAGTCGATGAACAGTTGGACCGAGCGAAGCAACAGGCGGCTATGGATTCCCAGAAGGCTGAACTTCAGACCAACTGGCAAGAGAAGCTTGGTCCCGCACGGGAGCGTTATCCTGATTTCAACGAGAAAGGTGAGCAATTGATTGACACCTTCGAGGGAATCGACGAAGCTTACGGAGAATACCTACAGAACACGCTGATGGAGATGGATTACGGTACGGACGTTTTGTACTACCTTGCCAACAACCCTGACGAAGCAACTAAGATTGTTCAGAGCGGCCCCAATAAGGCCACTATTGCTCTCGGACGCTTGGAAGCTAAGTTCTTGGATGCTGACACGGAGAAACAAAAGGCCCGTCCTAAAGTCTCTAACGCACCTAAACCGCCTCCTACAAACAAGGGCAGCTCTGCTGCTCGCGGTACAGTGAAGCCAGACACGGACGACCTTGACGCCTTCTCTTCTTCTTTTTTCAGTAAGAGTTGAGGGTTTAACTCATAAATAAAGGATAGTCTCACAATGGCTACTGTGCTTGTAGATCAGGCAAAACTGGTTCTTAATTCGTTTGCTGCGATCTTCCAAAATAACCTTGTTTCCTCACCTCTGGTGACGTGGAAGAAGTTCGACGGTGAAATGAATGACCGCAACGGCTTGACCGTTGTTGAACAAATCTCGCCTGACTATACGACTACGTTCACGTCTAGTGCTGTGAATGATCTTACTGCCGGTGTACAGGATACCATCTTCGGTTCCGAACAGTACAAACTGGATCAGGTCATTGGTTCTAGTATGGGCTGGGGCGACTTCGTTAAGATTCGTGACATCGGTGAAGCTCGTGAGAGTGAAGCCCTGAGGAGAGCCGCTCTGCGTCTTGCCACGGATATTGATGCCTACATCCTCGGCTTCTGTGCCTTGGCTTCCAACAACGCTCTTGGTGATGGCTCATCTGCTGTTTCCCAGTGGGACGACGTTGCTTCGGGCTACACGCGCCTGAAGGAAGAAGGCTGTGATGATATGGACATGAAGGCTGTTCTCACCTATGGTGACAAGCAGGCTCTCGGTTCGCAGATCGTCGACTCCACTAACAACGCTTCGCTTACCGAAGTCGCTGGTGGTGTGTATCGTGGTGGTTGGGATGGCAAGGTAGCAGGGATTGATACCCTGTTCACTCAGCAGCTCCCTTCCTTCACTGTTGGTACTCGTACTGCGGCTTCTGCCCTGACTGCTGGTACGGCAGAGACGGGTGTAACGTATGAAAGCGTTGCTATCTCTCCTGCTCCGGGCCAGTACATGACGCAGACCATTAGTGTCAACGTTGTTGGTGCTACGGCTACCGTCAAAGATGGTGAAACCTTCACTATCGCTGGNGTGTTCGCGTACGACAACCGTGCTAAGAAAACTCTCAACCACTTGCAACAGTTCCGTGTAGTTGGCGATGCCACTGCTTCGACTTCCGTTGCTAGTTTGCGGGTTTTCCCTGCTTTGATTGTTACGGGTCCTTTCCGTACTGTCTCGAATAAGCCAGCTAACACTGCGGTTGTTACCTTCACGGGTGCAGCTAGTACAGTTCTCCAGCCTCGCTTCATCGCGAACAAGAGCGCTGTCATTGTTAACTGTTGTGACTTGATCATGCCAGCAACAGGTACGGCTTCGCGGAAGGCGCTTACTAAGCTCCCCCTGAGTGTCCGTATGTGGCAGGATTCGGTCTTTGCGACGGGTGAACACCGTATCCGCTTTGATATCGCCCTTAAAGCGAACATCGTGGATCGTCGTCGTCTGGTTCGTATCAACGGCTAACTCGAATAGGTCTGGGACCTCTGCTCTTTCGAGAGTACGTCCCAGATTTCTTTTTATAAACAAGGTGACCACTAATGATTCATAGTTACAAACCTGTTCTGGTTGCCGCTGGTGCCACAGTTCAGCTTTCAGGGTCGCACATTAGCGGCTTTCTTTGCACTACCTCTGGTAACATTACTATTAACCGCCTTGATGGCCCTACTGGTTCTACGACCATTGTGACCGCACTCCCTGTGACTGCTGGTCTTTGGGTAGACATTCCTATATTCCTTGGTGTGAACGGTGGTACGGTTGTTTCGGCAGGCGGTGCTGTTGGCGTACTGACTACGTCCTAATGGGTAAGCTACTTTCACAGTACTTCGGAGGTGAGCCTCCTGTAGACTCTTCTGGGCAACTAGAAGCAGCACAGAAGAAAGCTAAAGGTTACTCTCCCTCGCAAGAGGTAGAAGCTAAACGAGCTGGCTATAACAGTGCTGATGAGATGTACCGAAGGTTGGAAACAAAACAGCAAGGCAAGTACGGGAAGACCCAGAAGCCTAGCTCTATTATGGACTTGTTCAACTTGCACCCTGCACGTACTCTAGGCCGTACTAACGATAAGATGGCTCAAGCTCTTAAACAACGGGACGAATAAATGTCAACGGTTACTCAAATCATTACAGACGCTTTTCGACAGAGTAACCTAGTTGCTGTTGGCGTAGAGCCTACTGCTGCTGAGCAGACGGAAGCTCTTCGTTACTTGGGGCGCATTGTTAGGTCTGTCTTTGGTAACGAAGCCGGCGAACAGTTGGTACCCTTCCCTATTGGTGACACGGGTATCTCTCGTCCTTCTGGTTATCCCGGATGGGACCAAGTACCAGACAATGATTGGTTTGTTCCAAAGAACACAAAGATCGTAGCTAACATTGATAGCTCGGTNAACCTCTTTCTCCACCCTATTCCAAACAACGGCAGCCGCTTCGGCGTTATTGACGTACAAGGTAATTTCGCTACCTACCCTGTAACAGTCACTGGCAACGGACGGTTGATCCAAGGCGCTCAGTCTATTGTACTGGACGTTAACTCGACTAACAGTGAATGGTTCTATCGTGATGATCTAGCTAACTGGCTTAAGTACGCTCCGATAGTTATCGACGACACGTTCCCTTTCCCTGAAGAGTTTGATGACTACTTTATCTCTATGCTAGCCATGCGGCTCAACCCATCCTACGGGGTGATGATTGATCAGCAGTCTAGCCAGATGATGATACGGTCTAAGACTCAGCTACGTGCCCGTTACAAACAGGAAGAGCCTATGATGGCAGAGATTGGTCTACTCCGTCTCTCTAAGCTGGCAATCGACCGAGACCAATGGGGTGACAACTACTGGCCATACAATCCAAACTCTATGTTTGAAAAAGGCTGGCCTTGGTAACAGGATAGACACTACTTATGACAGATATACCACTTTTTCCTACAGACTTTGAAAGACAGGTGGCTAAAGAATCTTCCGTCAGAATGGTCAACAGGTTTGCTGAACGCAACCCTACCCTAAGTGAAGACCCTGTTGCAGTTATCTCTCGCCCCGCTTTGAGGAAGTTCACGGAAGTAGGCACTGGTCCTATTCGTGAAGTGTACAGCTCTCCCGGTGTTTTCAACGGCGACTTGTTTGCTGTATCCGGGGACTTCTTGTATCGTATCTCTTCTGTTGACCTTACCTTCACTAACTTAGGACAGATCAGTANCGGCGGAATAAGTTCTCCTTATATGGCCGCTACAGCACCCATTGGAGACACAGTTCCTGCTTACCTGTTCATTGCTGAAGGCGCAGTCCTCTGGGTTTATACCGATAACGGTCACGCAGCAGGACAACTAGAAGCTACAGGCGTTATCTCTAACGGTGACGTAGTACGGATCGACACGATCTACTACCAGTACACTAACGCATCTGTTGATGCAGGTACGCCTGCTGGTACTGTTGGCAACCCTTGGTTGGTTGCTCTTGGTGTTAGCACTATAACAGCACTAACTAACTTGTACAACGCTATTGACACAACGGGTAATCCGGGCACAGACTATTCTACTGCTCTGGATATTCATCCTACTGTACAGGGCACAGCTTACGGCCCAGCCGACCTCTTTGTTGAAGCAAAGCTAGCCGGTCCTCTTGGTAACGCTATTGCTATCACTGAGACAGGTGCTGGCCTTGCTTGGAATAACGCTACCCTCACGAACGGCGGCGGTGACCAACTAAGGCAGGTGTTTGTCCCTGACGACGCAGGCGCAATTTCGGTGGCTCACATTAACTCTTATGTTATTGTGATCCCTGTGCAAGGAGATACCACTAAGGGTCTCTTCTATTGGATTGAACCGGGCGAGACTACTATCGACCCTCTTAACTTTGCTACGGCAGAACGTAACCCAGATGGACTGCATCAAGTGGTTGTTTTTGGTGACATGTTCTGGTTATTGGGCGAAGATACGACAGAGCCGTGGGTAACCACTGGCAACCCTGTTGCTCCTATGCAACGGTTCAAAGGTATTCTCTTTGATCGTGGTTCATGGGAAGGAACAGCAATACAAGTAAAAGACAGCCTTATAGTAGTTGATGAAAACGGGGGTGTCTTTCAAATCAAAGGAGGACAGAANCGTATCTCTCGTCCTGACATAGAAGAACGTATCAGACGTGCTAAACAAACAGCCGACTTTGCAGGAGCTTAAACAACTATGAGTATTCAATGGGCTGATGATTTCAGCAGATACGGCGTGGGCGATGCTGGCCGACTCAACATGCTTGACGGTTTACCTTACGCTATTATAGGGGACGCCGGCACTTCCGGCAGTGGCCCGACAACTGATCCCGATGCTACTTTGCCAGCAGGGTCTCGGTGTTTTAAAGTAGGTAAATCAAGTGGTGGTGGTTGGAATAGTGATAATCGTACAGCTCTCCCTTCTCCTACTACTGGCGTACTAGGAGCGCTTGCTAGATTTTGGCTTT
>JGI1221J11331_1000848_pt1 | contig 10349 bp, 11 predicted proteins | sample LakVidmifraction_4_FD_11331 | JGI IMG/M metagenome (IMG submission 11331) | reverse complement strand
GAATTTTTAGCATATTCAGAAATGTAAACAATCGCGTTCGATCGTTCTATTTTAGTTTGCAACCGCCCAATTCTATCCTGCTTTTCTTTTTCAGTCATCAATCCTTCTTCCATAAATATAACATCATGAATTGTCATGACATATGGCGTTTTATGAAAAGGTTCAACTTTTGAGTTTTGGTTTAGTGAATGCCACAGATCGTACTTCTTTCGGATCCTAAAGATTTTTTTTCGTTGAAGGGGAATGTGTTTCTTAAAATCTACATCAGGTAAAAATTCCTCAACTAAATGTTTGTTTTTAGCAGTGATCGCAAAATTAAAATCCTCGTTATTTTGAGTCAGGTTTTTTATAAGCCAGTAATTAAATTGACCAAAACCGCCATACATATTACTTATGTTGTGAGATTCCAGAAAAATAGTGGGCTTAATTTTCATCTTTCAGGTTCCAGTTTTAAAGTTTTGGGTAAATATAATTTTAATATCATACAATCAAATGTTTCGCTGTTAGAATTTGGGGTTCTAACAATAAACCAACCTTTCTTAAAAAGACTTAATCTTTATAGTATTTTTGTGGAATGAAAATCATTTTTGCAGAGACCGGTAAAAGAAAAAAGGAAGCGATTCTTAAATGCCTTAAGAATTTTAATTCTGAAGGGAAATCTTTAAATAAAGGCCAACGCAACAGTATTAAGATTTTTGATCTGGAAGCTGAAAAAATAAATATCAAGTCCTTTAAAATCCCCAACGCGGTCAATAAAATAGTCTATCGGTTCTTTCGAAAATCCAAAGCCGAACGTTCATTTGAGTATGCCAACCATCTTATTTCTAAAAATATTGGAACACCAGCTCCTATTGCCTTTGCCGAAAATAATTCATCAATTTTGTTTGGCAAGAGCTATTACATAAGTAAGCATTTGGATTACGACCTAACTTTTAGGGAATTGGTTACCAATCCTGATTACCCAAATCACGAGGAAATATTGCGGGCTTTTACCCGTTTTACTTTTAAATTACACGAGCAGGAGATAGAGTTTTTAGACCATTCCCCGGGGAATACATTGATTCAACTAAATATTGGGGATTATAAATTCTTCCTGGTGGATTTAAACCGGATGAATTTCAAAAAGCTGAATTTTGAGGAGCGGATGAAAAATTTTGCAAGGCTTACTCCAAAGAAGGAAATGATTGATGTCATGGCAAATGAGTATGCACAAATGATAAATAAGCCTGAAGCGGAGGTTTTTGAGAAAATGTGGTTTTTTGCGAATTCCTTTTTTACCAATCGCGGAAAGAATAGAAAAATTAAACAGAAATTTAAAAATTTTCTTGGAATTAAATGATTCGGTATGAATTTAAAATTTTTGTTTACTTCTGGTAAGAATGCAAAATTGCCATATTACTTTTTAGAAATTACTCCAATGTGATTCTTCCAAAATATTTTTCCAGAGTCGCTTATCTAAGAGATTAAAATCTATCTGCTCTCGGTCTGATGCTGAATATATAACTATTAGAATTGATTACTATAACAGACTTGAAACAATTCAAAAACTGCCTAAATCTTCTGAGCGATTGTCTGAATTAAAAAAAAGTAAAAAGGTGAAATCGGTTTATTTTCTAGATGCTTATCACATTAGTTCCTGGTTTAAAGGAAGTTTGAAGTGGAATTATGTAACTGGTGATGTAATTCATATTCCGGAAGTTCCACCTATTGTAAAGAGCAGACCTATCCTGGGAAATAGTAAGAATTCAGTTTTACTGAAACTGGATAAGGTTAGACATTTTATTTTTATTCAAAATAAGCTGAAATTCAGTAAAAAAATTAATAAATTAATTTTCCGTGGAAAAGGAGACAATAAACCTCATCGAATTACATTTATGGAAAAATACTTTAATCACCCTATGTGCGATTTGGGAAATACTACCAATAAAAAAACGTCTCCAGCAAAAGACCGATGAGAAATGTACGCTTCACCAACATCTTAAATATAAATTTGTAATATCGCTGGAGGGAAATGATGTTGCTAGTAATTTAAAATGGATTATGTCTTCAAATTCCATAGAAATAATGCCAAAACCGACCTATGAAACTTGGTTTATAGAGGGGAAGTTTGTAGCGGAACATCATTATATTGAGATAAAAGAAGATTACTCAAATTTGGAACAGCGGCTCAACTATTATATTGAAAACCCAGAGAAAGCATCTATAATAATTAAAAATGCGAATGAATATGTTTCCCGGTTTTTTGATGAAAAACGGGAACAATTAACTTAGCAATACGTAATGAAATTATAAACAACAAAAAGGATTGGACAAGTATTGGAATAGAGAAACTTTCTAAGTAATGTCTATATGTGTTTTGTTTTCTGCTATTTCGGGTAATTTTTAATAATGGCATTATATTTTCTGATTCAAATTGTGTTCTACCATCTCTAGGGGTAGAAACTCATTTCTCGGAATATGGTTTTCCGATAACTGAGAAGTAAATCGACGTGAACGAAGGAAAGATGGCTTTTATTTTTTTTTGCAAGTTTAAAATTTCTTTCAAAGTTTGTGGTTTCTACATATATAATACTTTTTCTAAAGCATTGACTAACATTTAAATTTACGAATTCATATTGATTTACAAACTTTTTATTTTTAGGTTATGTTTATTAAAGATATAAATTACTGGACTTTTCTACTTGGTAATCAGAAACATCTTAGTTTTTATTCAATCGTTTTTCTATCCAATTTAATATATATTCTAAAATTTTATCATTTGCCATATCCAAGCTTTGAAATGTGGTGAAGAGTTTACTCTGGTTTTTTTTAAACCACTCCAACTTTAACCTAGTCAACCATAGTTTTTTATACGATCGAAAGTAGGTTAATTGTGAATAATTCCGGTAATGATAAGTATTATTTTTAATTTCTAAGTGCTCAGATAAGGAAGATATAAGAAATTGATTTTCATTTCTAAACCTGTGTTGTATATTCTTTCTAAGTAAAGTATCTTTTTTAAAGAAGTTTGTTAGGGTTGACTTTCTCACACAAATTGGCGTGTGAAAACGTCTGACATATTTATCCATTAGAGCCAATTTGGCACTATTTTGTTGTAATTTCTTAAAACTAATTTTATTTTTTTTTATTGGAATATCCAAAAAAGTCAAAATTTCCTGGTAGGCTTTTCTTAGTGGTCTATTTTCATTGAAGGGTTGCCATTTACCTCTTATAATTGGTTCTCCATTAATAAAGAAATCATCTACTGATACTTCTCTCATTATAAAAGTATCATCATTAAACATAATAAAGTGCTCAGATAAGTTGGGAATATTCAATAACATAGTTTCAATAGAGAGCGAGTTGAAGGTGGGTAGATATTCTTCAAATCCGCTGAAAATAATTTTATGATCAACCAGTTCTAAGTTTATACCTTTTTTTTGAGCTAATGATTTTATGGAATCAAAGGATTCAGGCGATTGATTATCGGTTACTAAAAAAATATTTTTAATAAAAGGCGCAAACTTAATTATAGATTTAATTGCAATGTCAATTTCTCCAATTGAATTGTATCGTTTAAGATGATTTTCAGAAGAGAAATTTATTTTAGATTCAGAATAAGCATTTATTTTTTCCTGCCAATTTTTATCGTTTCCATTCACCCAAGTTATAACGGCATCAACTTGAATATTTTCTAGAGGTTCTGTCATTCGATATGAGTTTAACCCAAGAATTCAGGTTTTAATTTGGATTATTTATTTATGTAAAAATAAGAAGTATTCTTAGATTTTCATCTAAATCGGCGCATTATAAACCCGCAAATCATTCAAAGACGTTTTCTTATTCGTACTTTCTTTAAGTTTCCCAATGATCAAGGCACAAGGCACGTTAAAAGTTCCTGCTGGAAACTCTTTGGCATAGCTTCCTGGAATAAGAATTTATTTTTTTCCATACTAAGTTAAAATTTCGAGAAATTGAATAACACAAAAAGTCTGCACAAATTTAATAGGTTCAAATCATTTCTACAATTAAATAGTGAAAATCACAAAATTAATTTTCACTATTTAATTGTAGGAGGTCTCCGATATGTTTTGAGCGGATAAAAACCAAGTTTTTTTCTCACCTTGAATTTCCTAATTAAATTAAGAGGTTTCTTTTTCAGATGGGATCTATCGCTATTCAAAAACTCGATACAACTATTAATTACACGCTGGCTTGAATTACCATCGTAATAGGGGTGAGTAACATCAATATAATTCTGAATTGCTTCCATAATAGGTTGCGGTCTGGTTAAAGCTTTGGAAAGGGCATATTCAATTTCAGAAACTTCAGTAATATCAATAAAATGTTCTCCTGGCTTATTGTTTTTAAAAGTTACTACAGGTTTCTTTTGAAGTATAAACTCGGTGATTGCAGAAGTTGTATCAGAAAACATAATATCTGCCTGTTTAAAGAGCGGTATTATATCTGTAGTATCATAATAAGTAAGGTTTTCATTTTGCATAGCCTTGAAAATTTCGATCTTATCCTTAGCCAATTTTGGATGTAAAACGATCTTGAATTCCCACTTTCCTATTTTAGATAATCGTTTTATTTCATTTATTACCTCTTCCACATAGGTCAGACTATATTTAGGGGAGAAGGTCGAAGAGATCAATATTACAGGTTTTTCGGTAGAATTTTTCTCTATAGGGAACAAAGAATCTACCTTAGACCAACCTGTTTCTATTACCTCAAAATGTTTGTGTTGTTTCTGTAACTTCTTGAATGGTTCTGTGGTAGAAGGCCCTTGAGTGCAGTACAAGTCGAAGAATCCTCTAATTCTGAAATGACCTTTTTTGAAACTATGTTTATTTGCCAGAAACCCATGAAAAACCTGGACTTTAATTCCAGGAATAAAATCGGCAATGCTGTCTGTGATACTTAAAATAACATGTGGTTGATAAGCCATAACTGATTGAATATCTTCTAAAACAGTCTTATCCTTGCTAATTTTTTTTTTAGTTTCCTCTACATCTGCAAACCATTTCACCTCGTAACCACGCTTTTGGATTTCTTTTTCCAAAGGTTCGCCAATAGGAAAAGCGTAGGTGTAGCTGATGTAAATTAGAAACCGGTAGTTCATTATTTGAAGTTTTTCAGGAAGTTACTTAATTTTAAGCTGACCAATTCAGGTTTTAGTTTTTGATATAAAGTGGTATTCAGTTTTTTGTTATATCTGCGTGGACAAGTTTTGAAAAGCTGAGGTTGAAAATCTTCCAGGTGCACTGAAACATGCTTTTCGCCATCTTCATAAATAGCCCAATAATTCTTTTTTATTATGGGAGAATGTATAGAAAAAGTGGGTTTATCCAATGCTTTCATAATATTTGCTGCTCCACCTTCGTTGCCAAAATAGAGGTCGCAATTAGCACAATTCAGCATAAAACCATTTAGGGAACTTTCATAAATATTAAAGAAAATTTGAGACTGGGTTTTAGTTTTACATTGATTATAAATATTCTTCGCCTCAGTTTTTTGCCAGGGTAAATAGTTAAAGAGTATTTGAACCGTTGGTGCCTGAATTATCAACTTGTCCAAAACGAAAGCCATATACTTTTCGGGATAAGTTTTCATCGAAGAACTGCCTAATGCACCGCACATAATTAGCGGTTGCTCTATATTTATGCCTTGTTTTACAAGTTTTTTTCTGGAGTTTTCTTTTTCTTCCGAAGATATGTGAATTTTAGGTTTTAAATCCCTGGGGAAATTTTTGTGAAATGCCTCTAAAACCTGCATTCGGTTTTCTATGGCCAGCCCTGCCTGTGTTTCAGGTTTCTCTTTATAGTTAAAAGTTTGGGTGTAAAATGCGTGGGTATAATTTTTCTGAAACCCCAATCTGATTGATGCACCAGAGTATTTTGCAATTATTCCCGAACTTATTTTTGAATAAATATCAATTACTACTGTATAAGATTCCTTGCGAATAAAATTTAAAAACTTCAGGAATTTAATGGGATCTTTTCCAATTCCTGGATCGTATTCAATCAACTTATCAATAAAGGGATTATTTTCAACAACGGGGCGGGTATGGGGGAAAATAAGATAATGCAATATGGCTTCCGGATATTCCCTGCGCAATGCCTCAAATAAGATGGACGTGGTAAGCACATCGCCAATCATTTTTTGTTGTATTATGAGTATTTTCATAGAAAGCCCCTCCCTGCCTCCCCAAAGGGGAGGAGTTGTTTAATTGGTTTAATGTTTTATCGATCTATTCATCCCTGTTCTTTAGCTCCCCCTTTGGGGGCTGGGGGGCTTTTACACCGCCACATTATACTCTCTCAAAGCATCGTTCAGTGAAGTTTTTTTATTGGTGCTTTCCTTTCTTTTGCCAATGATCAACGCACAAGGTACCTGGAATTCTCCCGCAGGAAATTTCTTGGTGTAACTTCCCGGAATTACCACTGATCTTGATGGGATGTAGCCTTTAAATTCTAAAGGTTGGTCTCCGGTAACATCAATAATTTTTGTTGAGCCGGTGAGCACAACATTGGCTCCCAACACGGCTTCCTTTTCTACCCGGATCCCTTCAACAACAATACATCTTGAACCTATAAACGCATTGTCTTCAATAACTACCGGTGCTGCTTGCAGGGGTTCCAAAACTCCGCCAATTCCAACTCCACCGCTTAAATGTACATTTTTGCCTATTTGGGCACAACTTCCCACGGTGGCCCAGGTATCTACCATAGTACCTTCATCTACATAAGCCCCGATATTTACATAACTCGGCATCAGGATCACGCCTCTGGATATATAAGCTCCATATCTCGCAACAGCATTCGGCACCACCCTTATTCCTTTATCCTCATAACCGGATTTCAATGGAATTTTATCGTGATACTCAAAAATTCCGGCTTCCATGGTTTTCATTTTCTGGATAGGGAAATACATCACAACCGCTTTTTTAATCCATTGGTTCACCTGCCAGCCTTCAGAAGTTGGTTCTGCAACACGCAGTTCCCCCTGGTCCAGCAACAGGATCACTCTTCTAATGGCATCTATTGTTTTTGAATCGCTCAGTAAACTGCGATCCTCCCATGCTTTTGTAATAATATCTTCTAACTCTTTCATTACGTTGATTTTTAGCAAATATAACAGCTTAGTTCCAATTTTTGGGAGCATTGCGATATAAACCTTACATTTGCCCAAAATTAACTATGGCAAGAATTTTGGCTTTAGATTACGGTGGGAAACGCACAGGAATCGCTGTCACAGATGAGTTTCAAATTATTGCCTCAGGGCTTGCTACTGTTGCTACAAAAGAGTTGTTGCCTTATTTGGAAAAATATTTTGAGACCGAAAATGTTGAACTGGTGCTTGTAGGTGAACCCAAACAAATGGATAACACCCCTTCTCAAAGCGAAGCTGCAATTCTGGAATTCTTAAAAAAATTCAAAGAAAAATTTCCTTTGATGGAAATGAAACGCGTCGATGAGCGATTTACTTCAAAAATGGCGGTAAAAACAATGATAGATAGCGGCTTGAAAAAGAAAAAACGACAGAATAAGGCCTTGTTGGATGAAATAAGCGCGACCATAATTTTGCAAACATATCTTTATAAATGAGTTGAAAATTGGGAGAGAAAAGAAAATAGAATATAGAGAATAGACTTTTTGGAGAATATAGTGATTCAGTAACGAAGTGACGTTGTGATGAAGTAAAAAAAGTGAAAAGTGAAGAGAAAAAAGAAAATAGAATATAGAGAATAGAAAAGAGACTTTTTTGGAGTATATAGTGATGCAGTAACGAAGTGACGATGTGATGAAGTAAAAAAAGTGGAAAGTGAAGAGAAAAAAGAAAATAGGATAAAGAGTCAAAACACGAGAAAAAGAAATAAAAATATTCGTGCATTCGTGGCTAAAAAACAGTGAAGACTTTTTACTACGGAACTCTGCGGGAAATTAAAAGATATATTACTGAAATAAATATTTAAAACCCATCAGTACAAATCATACAAGTTTATATTAAATTTTACAGCTACAAAAAACATAAATCTTTAATTTTTTCAAATTATACCTTATTCAACATTAATTATACAATTTAAATGATTTTACCAATTATAGCATACGGGGATCCTGTTTTACGAAAAATGGGAAAAGAAATTACCAAGGCTTATCCGGATTTGGATAAGCTGATAATAAATATGTGGGATACTATGTACGAAGCTTATGGGGTAGGCCTTGCCGCGCCACAAGTGAATTATTCCATTAGATTGTTTATGATAGACCCATCGCCTTTTGCAGATGACGAAAATTTAACCGACCCTGAAAAAGAAGTATTGAGCAATTTAAAAAAGGTTTTCATCAACCCTAAGATCATTGCAGAAGAAGGTGAAGAATGGGCTTTTAACGAAGGTTGTTTAAGCATTCCTGAAATTCGAGAGGATGTGTTTAGAAAACCCAAGATTACAATAGAATATCTGGATGAGGATTTTAACATGCTCCGCGAAACCTACGAAGGATTGGCGGCAAGAGTCATCCAGCACGAATACGATCACATTGACGGAATTTTATTCACAGATAAACTATCCAGTCTTAAAAAACGTTTGATCAAAGGAAAACTAAGTGACATCTCAAAAGGAAAGGTAGATGTCGATTATAGAATGCGCTTTCCTGCAATGAAAAAAGGACGTTAATTCTTTTGTTATTAAGTACAGAGAAGTGATATTTGCCAGCCAAAATTTATAATGAAAATATGGGTTTAGAAAAAATTTTATCGATTTCCGGAAAACCGGGATTATTTGAGTTAACAGCACAAACACGAGGAGGTTTTGTTGCAAAATCGATTATAGATGAAAAGAAGATTGCGGTTAATGTTCGCCAAAACGTAAGTTTATTAAGCGAAATAGCAATTTACACCACTACTGAAGAAGTGCCGTTGGGAACTATCTTTCAGAAGATGTCCGAAAAGGAAAATGGGGGAGAAGCAATAGATCATAAAGCTCCTAAAAAGGAGTTAGAGGCATATTTCTCCGAAATCCTACCGGATTATGATGTGGATAGAGTATATCAGAGTGATATCAAAAAAATCATCCAGTGGTATAACCTATTGGTGAAAAATGAATTCACCGATTTTTCTGTCGGTAAGGAGAACGAAGCGACTTNAGACCAAGAGGAATAAAATTCTGATTTCAAAAATAATAAGCAGTTTTAATTAATTAAAACTGCTTTTTTATTTTCATATTTTAACCCCCATAAAACGAATTGTACATTCATAACCATCATATTTTTGTCGAGTTTTATTAGCGTTTACGCGGGCTAACATCAATTTTTGTCGAAATCTTATATATTAACGAATTGTGCATTAATACTATTTAACCGCTATTTAACTACTATTTAAAATTAGGCCATTTCCCGAACTCTTCTCTTCTCTATCATCCCCAACACCCTTTTGCCCAATTACTACCATAAGCCCCGCCAATTATAGCGGGGNTTATGGTTTANNGAACAATCCAACCGCATCCAAACTGGCAGATCTCCCTCCAATTCCAAACAAGGATCTATCATATTCAATTTACCCTATTTTAACATTATTAAAGTTAAGGCACAGGTTTAGAACTAGGTTTAGAACTAGTTTTTACGTAAAATAACACCCCTTGAGATGGCACTTAAATGTTAAAAAGGGCACTTAATTACAAAAAAAGGGCGGTTCGAGGGTACTTAATACCACATTTTTACAAGTAGTTTTTTTGTAAGTCGTTGATTTTTAGGTAATAACAGCGTTTTGCGTAATTTTGTGTGTGTCGGTTTTGTTGAAAGCGATACATTATGGTGCGTTTTTGATCTTATTAGCAAGCTTAGTAATGGTTTTTGTCTCGCTTATCCTGTCAATTTTTGACTCCAGTTCCCTAATCAATTTCTTTTGCACCTCTATTATATAAACCTGGTCTGTACTTAAAATAGAGGTTTCTCCCAATTCGTCCTCTTTCTGCTTAAAAACACTCCCTTTACCCAAGAGTAACCAATCTGGCTGAACCTTAAAAACCACGCATAACAATGCGAGTTTATCTGTTCCCGCATTCATCCTTTTTTTTAGAATTTCCGAAAGTGTGCTGGCCGAAATATCTAATTTATCAGCCAATTTCCCTTTGTTTATGTCCTTATTGTTTTTAATTATGTAACCAGCAACCTCTATAAAGCGCTGATTTATAGCGTCTTTTGTATTCATATCAAATTAATTTTCAAGGTTTCTGTAAAAACTTAGTTTATTTCAAAATTCTGAATTATATTTGTTTGTACATTAAAACAAATATAATGCAAAAAAAAGCACATCCAATTCCGGCAGAAGCACAGAACACATTGCGCGGAAGCTATTTTTCCATCGCA
>JGI1221J11331_1000845_pt1 | contig 10367 bp, 13 predicted proteins | sample LakVidmifraction_4_FD_11331 | JGI IMG/M metagenome (IMG submission 11331) | reverse complement strand
ATTCCGGCTTAAACAATGAGATTAAGTCGATTATTAATTCCTGTTGGTGCTGAAGCTGTCAGCAGCACAACAGGCACGCTAGCAGTAACTGAGACTACCTTTGACACAGCGGCCTTTAGTGGTGCGAGTGCAATTAGTGGCACATTAGCGGCTACTGAGACTACCTTTGACACCGCGGCCTTTAGCGGTGCGAGTGCAATTAATGGCACATTAGCGGCTACTGAGACTACCCTTGACACAGCGGCCTTTAGTGGTGCGAGTGCAATTAGTGGCACGCTAGCAGTAACTGAGACTACCGTTGACACCGCGGCCTTTAGTGGTGCGAGTGCAATTAATGGCACATTAGCGGCTACTGAGACTACCCAAGATGGCTTTGTTGCAAGCGGCGAGCTAGTAGGGATAATATCCGGGTATTTAAGCGCAATTGAACAAGGCGAAGATACCGCGTATTTCTCGGGTAAACTTAAGATACAGGGCTACTTGGGGGCTACTGAAAGTAACCAAGATAGTTTCGTGGGATTTCAATCTGCCGCGTATCATGAGACTATTATCTTCACATTGGCGATAGCTAAGAAAACAAACTTTACCGTAGGCGCGTAGACCATGGCTAAAAATGAAGTCCACAAAGATGATGTAGGTACAGAGTTTAACTTAACTATAGTTGACACTGCTAATGCAAATCTCCCAATAGACCTTACTTCGGCAAGTATTGTCCAAGTAATAATACGCCGATCCGATGGTTCTAAAAAAGTAGTGGAGGGTACAGTATTTGGCCCACCTACCGACGGAAGGGTGAATTATTATACGGTAGCGGGTGACTTAAATATTATTGGATGGTATAAAGTGCAAGCAATCGTAGTTACACCCGCCGGATTGTGGCATAGCGCAATTGCGAGATTTCCCGTAATTAAAAATATATAAAGGACCATTTCCATGAAAAAACTATTTATTCTTATAGCACTTGCTTTTACCTTACTTGGTTGCGCAACTCCGACTGCAATAGACACAATTAATAAAAAAATTGCAGTATTTGAGATTAGTTATCAAGAAGCATTAACCGCCGCCATATCGCTTCATAGCCAAGGGCTTCTTAACCAAAGTTCGCAGGAAGCTATTACGCGTGCCATAGAGACCTTGGGACTTGCGAGGCAAAGTGTTTATACTGCAATTGAGCGCGGGAATATTTCCCTTGCGGAGGATAACTTAGTACGGGCACAACAAGCACTAATGTTACTTACTCAATTAATTAGACAAAAGGAATCAGATAATGGGAAACACCTTAGTTGCAATGGAAATTGCATTGGCAATGATGAATACGGCTATCAGGATTCAGCAGTTATTAAGATCGGCGCAAGCTGAAGGGCGAGATGTCTCAGACAGTGAGTTAGCTAACCTTAAAGCGGAGTCAGACTCATTACAAGCGGCTTGGATGCGTCGCGACCAACAATAGAGGACGTTCTCATGGAGCCTATAGGCCCTATCCCTTCAGGGACTATAATAGCGTTGTTATGGGTTGTTGCCCAATACTTTATAGTTCTCTATATTAAGTCAGTAAAAGAGGATAGTAAGGAAACTAAAGCGGTTATGTCTAAGCTATATGATAAGATTGCAACTATAGAAGAGAAAAATGCCGTAGCCGTAGCCGCTTTGCAGGACTACAAGTTACATGTCGCTCAACAACATTATGCGCCCATGGATTTCGTGGCCGAACTTGCTGCGAAGCAAGAGCGCGAGGTAAGGTCGTTAAACAATGCTATCCTCAACAAGCAAAATAATTAATATTCTTGTAATTGACCCAAATCCAATAAGCCGACACCTTTTGTGTGAAAGAGTACGCGATATGGGGTTCGGTAATATTTGTGAAAAACCACCTAATGAAAGTCTTCCTTTTGCCGCCGTAGCCGATATAATTCTGCTAGATTGGAGCATGAGCGAGTTTGATAGCCTTTCGTTACTTTCCAATATTAAAGAATCGGGAGTTACGGCTCCAATAATTATGATCACAATATACTCAGACCATGAGCATTTATTAAAAGCTTTTCGTGCTGGAGCAAGTTCATTTCTTCAAAAGCCTAAAACAGATTATGAGAAAGGCCCATTCTTTGATTCACTCCAAGACAAATTGAGCGCCCAAACGTATATTAATCCTTACGGTAACGAGAACCTATCCAACCACCCGAAGCACGAATAGGCCAGTCTTTTGCCCAAGGTGGCATAGTTGCCATGAGTGCTTCAAACCTAGGTATATCACCCGTACCTTTATCTACTTCCGCTACAATCTCGTCATGCACCCGAAGGACGTGAGGTATACCCGCTTCTTCTAAGCTAACGCAAGCAAAACGGAGTATGTCATTAGCTACCGCTTGAACACAGTTCTCAAAAAGACGTCCCCCAAATGTATTCATCCTTACCCAGCCCCTTGCGCCATTTGTTGGGTTAGTATTCCAGCCTTCAAACGAGATTGAGACTTGACCAGGCCAACGGTCAGAGGGAGATAGCCTAGGTCGATGATATGTGATCATACGACCTGAAGGCAATCGCATATATAGCCGGTCTTCTTTAACTCCAAAAGAAATATCTCGGTACGCAAAACACTTACCCGGTTCCAAAATAGCGGATATTGCCATTCCTTCAAGACCGTATAACTCTGTGTACTCAGGTTGCCACGGCTTACCGCGGGACTGGCCGCCCCACATTTCTACGATAGCGGGAGAAGCATCTCGCCAAGCGATAATATTCTTCTTAACTTCATCGTCGGTAAAAGTATCTGTACTATCAAATTGTCTCCAGCCATTAAGCCAACCGCCAAAACCAAGTCCGAGTTCAGCAGGTTTCCCTATCTTTTGGCGGTCTGGATGTTTCGCGCCGTTAGCGAGTGAATACGCGGTGTACGCAACTGCGGGTGTTCCGGTGATTCTACTTGCAGACACTAAGTAAATATCTTCTTTGTTTCGAAAAGCTTCGATACGCCACTCTTCCCCGGATAAAACGGCGGCCACTACGGCTTCGATACTTGAATAGTCGGAGCATATTAGTTCTTTACCCTCGCCCGCAACAAACATCCCCCTAATAACGCCAGAAATGGCTAGTAGCGCGTCGCCATAAAGTTCTTCTAGTAGTGGTAGGCTTCGCTTGCGTATGTGACCACAAACTTGATCAACGGCTTCCCACGTCCAACCCATTTTCTCGACTGCACCGTCGCAAGCCCGACACCTCGAGTACTGCGCGCCCCAGTACGTTCCACAACTTTTACATTTGCTTAATTTAGGTCCCGCTTTTACTAGATTGAGGGGCTGTACATCCGCACCTGTATCACGACCAGTACGTGACCCATTGAATATCACAAGGTCGTGAAGTCGTCCGTCGCTAGCAGTCTGACGGGAAATTGCATAAAGCTTCTTAACACCCGCGGAACCTACTAACTGTCTTATTTCTAATGCCCTCCGTACTTGAAGGGGTAAGTCTGTTCTAGCCAGTATATGTTCAATACCTTCAGAGTCCAAAGAACCTACAAAGATACCCTGTGACCTTACCCACTTTGTTAATTTGGCGAGCATTGAGGCGCGAACTACTTCTCCACTAGTAAGGACATTTAATTCGTCATTGTATTTCTCAAAAGCTTGGTCGAGTATTGCGATACCCGCTTCTACGGTTTGAGAATCGACTGCCATTCCCCTAACATTAAGTGCGCGGGTTGCAAGAAAATATTTTTCATCAATAGGAAGCAAATCAGGAGAATATGCAGATAGCGCACTCTCGGCTTCAATATCAGTAATATTATATAAGTAGATGTTGGCCGCATCTAGTGGGTCATCATTTGGGTGAATACGCGTAGCAGGATTAGATTTAGTTGGGTTTCTTGGAATACTAAATTTATTAATAAGCCGTTTACCTTCCTTATCTTTAACCATATCAAGTTTAGTCGCGGCGCCGGCGTTGCCTAATGCGCCCGGTAAACAAAATGCTCTTGCTTTAGCCGCGGCATCCCTAAGTTGGGTAAAAGGAAGAATAGGCCAGCCCATTTTCTTATGGGCAACGTTAAGCCATATCCAATATTCAAAACTATCATTCCACGCTTCTAAAATACCTCCGTTAAGAATGAAATTAAAAAGATCAAGTGGTAGAGGTGCAGAAGGAACCCAAAGTTTTGCACCCTCTCCATTTTTTAAGTTGTATGCGAGGCTCAAAACCTCGGTCGAAGGGTGCTCGGAGTATACTGCCGCTCCTACCGCGCTAATACTTTTTTTGTTTGCACCCTCAAGCGCCCCCCACTTGTGAGTTAACTCGTTCCACACGAAGCCAACCTCACTATATGTTTCGAAATCTAAGTCCGGCATAACCGTAGACTCCCCGCAACCCGCGGGAAGCCTTTGACCGGCATTAAGTGAACTTGCCTCAATAGTATGACACCCTTGATTTGCGAGAGATTCTGACCAAACATCGTGAAAGTAGCTATCGCTTTCTGGGTGGTATATTAATTCCATTAAGACTAGTCCTTTTAGTTATGCGCGAGGTAGCGCGTGTACTTGCGCGACTGTGTATCCGTAGTTAACTAACTGAGCTTCAGTAAATGCCCCTCCGTTTGAATCAAGATACTTTGGTTCGGCAGGAGGCGCGGGTGCTGCGGACGGGCCATTTAAAAAATCAGTCGCAGGTGCGGGTGCGGCATTTTGGGCTATAGGTTGTGGAGCAACATAGCCCACTTGAGGTTGACCCTGAGGTTGGCCCTGAGGGGCGATAGTGTGCGTAGGGGCTAAGGGTGTTGCAGACGCCCCCGCGGGTAATGCCCCGACTGCGGGTGCCCCACCAAATATAGCTGCGCCATCTGGACCTGATTGAATTACTTTACCGTAAGCAATGAATTCAACTAAAGAGGCATTTAAATAGACTCCTGGTCGTTGCGTTGAGTCGTTACCTCGAACTGACCCATAAATTCGAATGTAATAGCCACGTTGAACACTACTAGCGTCAGTAAGCAACTCAAGACCACCCGTATTATAGACATTGGGTTTAAAGCCGGTTGTTAATCTAAATACCCAACAACCTGGGAAACCTTCTTGGTCACAAGGTCGGATACCTCGCGTATTCGGTATTTGGCTATCACCATCTAAATACTTCATTGCAAATTGTGGATTAATACAATTACCCTGTGCATCAAATTGGTTAGGAAAAGATTCGCGTGCTTCCGCATGTATATCTGCAAAAACTTTAGCTAGGCCGGGATCCGTTTTTGGTACAGCAATAGCCATAAAGAATTCTACTCGCGGTTGGCCTTTATTCGGCCCTTCACGAACTACTAAAGCATGCCCTTCTGCATCGGTTGTATTGGGTTCAAAAGCGCTACCTTGAACTAAGCGTCCTACGGGTGTAAGTATATCTTTAGCCATTGGAAAAAATCCTCTTTGCTTTATTGTGATCAATTAATGAAAGTGAAACGCCTTTACTTGGGATCTCACTGAATACTGCCAGAACCGATTCGTCGATCCCTTTTGCTTTTGCTTGCGTTGGTGTTATAAGCTTTTGTACCGCTAGCTCAATTTCTAATGCTTGACCTAATGCAATAACTTGCTCGTCAGGTTTGTTCCAGCGTCTTCGACCATTTTTAGGGACCATTGCATAATTTGGAACTAACTCACCCCGTTTTAGAACAGCGGTAATTTGTTCTTCGTATGCGGTCTTTAAAAATTCTAATTGTTCAATTGCCCTTGATACTATAAGTAACTGTGTACCCATTTCGGAAGGTGTTAAGTTAGTAGGAGACACCCTAGTTCCCACCTCGAAAAGTTTAAGTCCCGCAGAGCGCGCGGCGCTACACGCGTGAAGCCCATTACACCTATAGCAGTGTGGCCCCGTCACAAATTCCACGTTGTTGCCGAGCGCCGCATGTGATTGAGCGTGCAGGCGATTTACATACGGTCGAAGATCTCTTGCTCTAATATCCCATCGTCTAATAGGCCCCGTTGAGTGGTACGACCGAGGCTGAACTACAATTAACGATACCTTTAGTACTTGATCAGAAAGACCATCAATTCCAAGTTCTTCGAGCATTCCCTGAGCATAGTTAATTAACTGCCAGTTTTCGTATTCACTTACGGATTTATAACCAAACTTAAAATCAAATATAAGTAAGTGCATTTGCTTAGAATCAAATAAAGCACAGTCTAAAGTACCAAAGGACAGCTCATGGATTCTTTTAGCCGTAATGCGGTGTTCAACATATGGGTTAAAGACGCCCCGGCTTCTCATTTCAAAACCTATTGCATCTGCATAGAGTTGGGCGCCTTCGTAAATTTCCTCCGTTATTAAAACACCGTTTGAGGCTAACGTACCTACTGTAACTTCAAACGCGGGATACTCGGCCTTTGCTCTTTTTAGTGAATTAACCATCATTGCTGCAAGTTCATGCGCCGCGTCGCCCTCCATTGCGGCTTCAGAGTTACCATCGTCGGGATAGGTAACTCGTAGGAGAACTGAACCTGAACAATGTACTGTAACCCCCGCCGAAGACGGGGGAAGAATTGAATGTTCCGACATTAGCGTAGGTCGAGCGCGGAAGCGACAAGTGGGATAAGATCGGGTCGCGTCGCAAGCATTGCAAGTGATGATATTTCACCCTCGGATACCGCCCCAATTACCGCGGATACCCCGACAAGATCAATTTTCTTAGCCGTAATCTCACTCATTAGTGAGCCGAATGAAATAATAGGGCTTGCTTGCGGAGTACTGCTAGATGCGTCGGGATTATTTATTAACTCTTCTTCAACTTTTGCTACTTCCGCTGCTTCAAGGCCGCGTTTCTTCTTCCATGCACCGGATGCAACTTTAGTTTTAGTAGATGCATGAATTCGGGCATCCCACGGAAGCCCTTCTATATCTAAGTCAACATCACCTATAGGGGCGGGGGCAGGGGCGGGTTTAGCCTCAACCGGTGGCGCGGGCGTAGGCCCTTCAGGGCCAACTTCGGGGTGCTTAAAAACTTCCGCGGCACCCTTTAGGGGTTGAGCCTCTCCTCCTTCGGGGACTTTAAGTGTGGGCACACCCTCGATAATTTCTTTATTAGTTAGCGATGTAGGTGCTAGGTCTGATGCTAGTTCAGTTAATGTACGGGCGGTTGCTAATAGCACTGACGGTATTAACGGTATTGTAAAACTGATAGTGTCTTTCATCGTTTTGTTCCAGTGGTTGTTGACGAGGTTTGGATACTACGGCATAATTTCTAAACCGTCAACAGGAGATTAAAATATTTTGAACACTATTAAAGAACCCGCAAAGTTTGCGCTTCGACCCTACCAAGCACAGTTAAAAGCGGATATTTACTCGGCATGGACCAGGTGTAGATTTGTACTTGCAGTACTACCTACTGGTGGGGGTAAAACAATAACTTTTGCCGATATTATTCACGATCATGAAGGGGCGGTATGTGCAATTGCTCATAGACAAGAGCTAGTTAGCCAAATATCCTTGGCGTTGGCACGCGATGGTATTCGCCACAAGATAATTGGTCCTAAAGATGTTGTTAAATTATGCGTCAATGTTCACATGATGGAGCTAGGTAGGTCATATTACGATCCGAATGCAGCTGTAGCGGTAGCGGGAGTCAATACGATAGTCAGTCGTAAAAAGAAATTAGCAAACTGGGGTAAAACGGTAACTCTTTGGGTGCAAGATGAATGTCATCACGTATTAAAAGAAAATTTATGGGGAAAAGCCTCTGCGTTATTCCCAAATGCGAAAGGATTAGGGGTTACTGCTACGCCACTTAGGGCTGACGGAAAAGGGTTAGGATCGGAGTCAGACGGAATTTTCAATGAGTTAGTTGAAGGGCCTGAAATGCGGTGGCTAATTAATGAAGGATTTTTAACAGACTATAGAATTTTTGCACCTCCTTCAAACTTCGAGCGGCCAGACGATGTGGGTGCCTCCGGTGATTTTTCAAGAACAAGTATGGCTTCCGCCGTACAGAAGTCTCGGGTTATGGGCGACGTAGTTGAACACTATCTTCGCCTAGCTTCGGGTAAACTTGGGGTTACTTTTGTACCCGATGTTGCCACCGCGGAACTTGTAGCCTCCCAATTTAATGACCGAGGCGTTCCCGCCGCCGTTGTACACGCTAAAACACCTACAGCTGAACGTTTTAGAATACTTAGGTCATTTAAGAACCGAGAGTTAATGCAGCTAGTAAATGTGGATTTATTTGGCGAGGGGTTTGATCTACCCGCAATTGAAGTAGTCAGTTTTGCACGCCCTACTGAGTCCTATGGTCTTTTTGTACAACAATTTGGCCGAGTTTTGAGGTTGCTTGCAGGTAAAGAATGGGCAATTATAATAGATCACGTAGGAAACGTCTTACGCCACGGGTTACCAGATTCCCCTCGCGCGTGGTCATTGCTTGGTAGGAATAAGAAGCAATCTAAGCAAGAGGATATGATTCCTGTAAAGGCATGCCCCGAATGTACGAGTGTTTACGAGCGGTTCCATAAAGCATGCCCTTTCTTTCTGTGGGTTTCAGTCGCTACCCATGAGTCGTAGCTCTCCGTCTGCAGTTGATGGGGACCTAGAGGAAATGGACGCCGCACTACTTGCTCAACTACGCGGGGATATCGCTAAAGTAGACCAAACACTTGAAGATTACCGGCTAGCCCTTGCCGCGAGGCATGTACCTTTAATAGGCCAAATGGGGCATGTAAATAGGCTTGCGGCGCAACAAGCAGGGCAGGCCGCACTTAGGGAACAAATAGCACTTTGGGCGGGACACCAACGAGCTTTATCAAGGGCGGATTCTGAAAGCTATCGACGCTTTTTCTTTAAATTTGGGATTGACGTAATGAGCGCACAGGCACTTAAAACTACTGACGCACAAGTACTTCAAGAAAAAATAGTAAAAGATATTGACTCATTGGTCAATACTGCGTAGTATCTAATTTTCGAGACTAATTGACGGGGAATACCATGATTTCACATGGAAGAACGCTGGCACTATACGCGGATTTTAAAAGACGGGGGCTTACATTAAGTCAACTTCATGATTGTTTAGTTGAATCAATCAACGAGGGGCACGATGCGGCTCTTATCCTAGCTGATATATTTGAAAAGCAAAATGCTGATCCGTTAAGAAAAATTAAAAAATTTTGGAGAAATTTTCGTGGGAACTAAATCACTTCATACAAAGATAGATTTGCTTGCACACTATATTAAAGAACAACAAAAAGAAATTGATGCACTTAATATTCGAGTTAATTTCTTTAGTGATGGTCTTGAAGAAAGGTTAGACGCGGCACTTACTAAAGTTATTGGGGGTGGGCTAGAAGTTGCAGTTCAACCAACGACTGACCAACTACTTAAAGACCATTTCACGCATGATTCTTGATGATTGGGCAAGAGCCTGGGATATTAACCCGCAAGCAATAGTTGCCCTTCGCATAGAGTATGGATTGTTCTCTACCGACCCCGTGGCACTTACAGGCTCTAGCGAAGGTGCTATACAAAATAAAATACGGTTAGAAGCTAGTAAGAAGGGCATGCGAGTCTGGCGAAATAATGTGGGTGCATGTATGGATGATAACGGTAACTTTATACGATATGGGTTAGCAAATGACTCAAAGCAAATGAATGACAATATAAAGTCAAGCGACTTAATTGGGCTACGGCCAGTTGTAATCACACGTGAGATGGTAGGGCGTACCTTCGGACTATTTATTGCTCGGGAAGTCAAACACTCTTTGTGGAAGTGGGGAGGAACCCCACGTGAACGGGCGCAACTTAAATTTATAGAGCTAGTTAACAGTTACGGCGGGGATGCCGCGTTTGCTACGGGAGAAGGCACATTATGACTAAAAACGAGATTGGTTGTATTTTGATGGGGNGGGGGGGGCGGAATATAGAGATTCAGCTTATGTTTGTTTAATATTTAAGCGCGAGATGGAGGATAAATCATGAAAAACGAAGAATTAAAAGCAATCTTGGAATCACATAATAAATGGATTAATGACGATGATGATGGGGAGCGTGCAAACCTGAGCGGTGCAAACCTGATGGGTGCAAACCTGGGTGATGCAAACCTGAGCGGTGCAAACCTGATGGGTGCAAACCTGAGTGATGCAAACCTGTGGGGTGCAAACCTGAGCGGTGCAAACCTGATGAATGCAAACCTGAGTGATGCAAACCTGTGGGGTGCAAACCTGAGAGGTGCAAACCTGAGAGATGCAAACCTGAGCGGTGCAGACCTGTGGGGTGCAGACCTGAGTGATGCAGACCTGGTGGGTGTTTCAGGAAACAGGAAACAGATCAAGTCGATATTTGTATTCGAGTCATACCCAGTAACGTACACATATAATTCTATGCAGATAGGGTGTGAGCTACACAATATT
>JGI1221J11331_1000840_pt1 | contig 10396 bp, 9 predicted proteins | sample LakVidmifraction_4_FD_11331 | JGI IMG/M metagenome (IMG submission 11331) | reverse complement strand
AAGGCACTTATCAAGCTCGAAAAGAAACTGGATAAGTGGCTTGAACAACGTTCCCTCGCACAAATTCTGGACTGGTTCGACTGCATTGAGACGACAAATGTACAGACTGCCATGGGCAGCTACCGATGGTCAACCGAATCAATAGCCAGAGATCGGTTATTTCTGGAGTATTTGGGAGTAACAGGTGAATAGTGTACGTCTTATCCGACTTTCAGGTTATTATGGTTTCAGTATGAGGAAAATTGATGTTTGTTGGAGTAACTGATATAAAAGTTATGCTTCTATGGTCTATTCTTCCATGTGCTTTTTCAATTACGTCAAAAAAGGGGGGAGATCTTTGGTTTTAATCTCAGATGCTTTAAGAACCTTTTTTTGATTTTTCTTTACTTGCAATATATATTCTCCACCATTTGCCACTATTTCCTGTGCAGTCTCTCTTTGACAATGTAAAGCATCTGCAGTAATTACTTTTCCGGTAAGGTCTTTGTGTTCTTTTATCATTTGTCTACCTGCAATAATTTCACAATCACCTTTATCACCTTCTTTTCTAGCAACTTTCTTCATTGTTACCGGCACACCTGTTTCATGATCTACCATACAAACTATACCAACAGTATCTTTTATAAACTTGCCATCAAGAGCAAGAGCTGCCGGCAAAGAGCCGTTATGGCTTGCAAGCCATTGTGATAATATGTCAGCGAATTCATCATATATTTAAAAGACGTTGTTTAACTGATGCAGATATATTTTTGCTTTTTGTCATAGGTTTGCCTCAAGATAAGGACGAATAAGTTTATCAACTCTACAGAGTTCTGCGTATTTCATAATTTTTATATGATCAAATTTCATTCTACTCTTGTAAAGCTTCAGAGCTTCAAAAAATACATCAATACCAATTTTATTTCTAAACTTAAAGCAATCTGCAAGTGTTTTTTCAGGGTCGTAAATTTTGACTTCAACACCATCTATTTTATGAGTTTCAATTCCAGCAGCAAAAGATTGATCAGAAAATCGTTGACATTGTATAGGTGGAAAATCGATTATAGGTCGTTTAGCATTTCTGGTAATAGCAATATAAACTTTGTGAGGTATCTCTGTTGTAATTCCATGAAAATATAGAGCTGATATAAGACAAATAACAGAACATGGAATTCTAGCTGCAATTATAACAAGATCTGGATTTGAAACTGCATCAATATCAGCTAGTCGGTAGATGCCTCTAGAAAGTTGTTCGACATATCCAATGTTTCGCAATTGATACAGTGTCCTAGGATGTATACCTGCTTGTATCGCATCTGATGTTTTAATTATTCCACCATTCTTTAGAATAATCTGTCTTGCTTTATTGATGTTATTATTTTTTGTTTTCACGGATAGAATCTTCTCCACTTGTTAGTAAGTGGAGAAATTATTATCCATTTGTGATTAAATTACAAGCTAAATCTAAGATATTATTAGTTTTTATCTATTTTTGTGTGCTTATTTATATCTTAATATGGTTATTATGTTCGTTTTCTGAAAACGAATGAACCCCCAAATATGCAACTTGCAAGGATAAGCAGCGATACGATTTGCATTAGGTAGCCGCCAATGTTGTGTTTCTGCACTTTGAATTCAACATTCAATTTGCTTTCTGGTGTAATTTGCAGGTCTCTTCTGTATTATCGGCTTATTCAACCATAAATACACTTTATTAGTTATTTTGCCGATACTTGAGAAATTAATATTCCCAGTATTGTGGCTATTCCAAAACTTAACATTGTACCGACTAAAACATATTCATCTTTTTGTTATCTCTAAAACGTAGTATTGATTTCGCTGCAATTATTAAACCGACAGAGTTATATTGACCAACAAGAACAAGAGAAAGAACTAAAAAGCGTTCCATAATACCAATCAACTTTCCGGCATTTGGTAAATCTTTATTTTCATCTTGAGTAGTTGCGGAACTTCCAGGTGTTGATGTTTTATGCTCGTAAGGCTAATGTAATTAGCCTTAAAAGAGAATATTGTAAAGTATTGGTTAATACAGTTTGGCTTTAATGGTTGTGTTTTAGAATTATGGTTTTTTGAGAAAGTTATTATTTTAGCCTCTTTATGCAACATCTCAATCCGCCCGAATATTTTACAAAAATCAACAAGAATGTATCTATCATATTTGTAACAAGAGGGTTAGAGCGGATGAGTGAAAGTACAATTTGTAACATAAATTAAATTCTAACAAACAATACGCCCTTATGGGTGAGACGCTGGCAATGCATCTACGTCATTATCAATGCATTTGAATAGTTACTACACTACATACATTGCTTCTTTGTAGCTACATCACCAGCATCTCATAAAATATGCGGGTTAGGGAATTGTCAACGACTAACTCTTTGAGTTTGAATGTAATCCGTTATCGTTCCAGAACACTGCAAGCTGGAAGCATGTATTATGGTAGCACGACCTTCTAGGTTGTAGGCGTTTTCGTTTTTATGTGGACTCGCCATCAGCGATTAAAAAAAGGACAATAATGCAATACAAAATTTTTAGTACCCTTAGAGTCATTAATGGCCATTGGTGTTGTCGTTGTTTTGCCACTTTTTATGTCTAAATAAAGATTTTGCCAGCTGTGTATCTGTTTTGCCAGCAAGAGGGCTGTTTTGTAAAAACGATAATTTACATGAATAATTTATTTACCAGTTAATTTTAAATATTAATTGTTTTGTTGACATTATGTTGGTTTTTATCTATATTACCAGAGTGATAATTGTTTTATAAGGATATTCTATGAAAGTAAATGTTTTGAAAAATCGCCCAGCAGGCTATGCATATTTTATTAATAAGTTTGAATTAGTAGGTATGCCCCATTGGCATATTTCATATGTTTCTGTATCTGGGACACACAAGTCAAAGGTTCAGAATGGAATAACAGAAGAGATATACCCTAAAAGATATTGGCCAGGAGATAAAATTGGAGACCATCTTGAGTTTGCTCTTAAATATGATGAAGTCAACTTAGGGTTGTTAACGGCAATTTTTGCAAATGTTTCTCAGGACAGCATAATTGAGTACATTAAATCTAAGCCAATAGGTAAGTATGCTAGGATAAGTTGGTTTTTTTATGAGTTTCTGACAGGCCATAAACTACCTCTTGATAATATTACTTCCGGAAACTATATTAAAGCATTGAACGAAAAAGATTACTACACAGTTGTAAATGGGAAAAAATCTCAGCGCCATAGAATTGTAGACAATCTTCTTGGATCAAAAGGCTTTTGCCCGATTGTTAGACGAACAGAGAAGCTTTCTAAATTGGATTCATCTGATCTATCTAGAAAATGTCAAGATATTGTCTCTTCGTATCCAACCGAACTTCTTCATCGTGCATTAAACTATTTATATAATAAAGAGACAAAATCATCATTTGAAATCGAACACATAAAGCCAAACACCTCTAGAACTGAAAAATTTATTAGTTCTTTGAAACTTGCAGAACAGGAAGATTTCTGTGAAAAAGAAAGACTATTAGAACTTCAGAATCGCATTGTTGACCCAAGATTCCAAGATAGGGATTACCGTACAAGTCAGAATTACGTAGGACAAACAATGTCCTATCAAAAAGAGATTATACATTATATCTGTCCAAAACCGAATGATCTACCAAGTCTTATGGAGGGACTAATTGATTCTCATAAACGTATGCAAACAGGCAGTGTTTCACCAGTTATTCATGCAGCTATAATATCATACGGTTTTGTCTTTCTACATCCATTTGAAGATGGAAATGGACGAATTCATAGGTTCTTGATACATAATATTCTTGCCCTTCAAAAAGTGATTCCACAAGGACTTATGTTTCCGGTTTCGGCTGTTATGCAGAAAAATCCTTTAGATTACAATCATTAGAAATGTTTTCAAGACCTCTGGCGCAGCTTGTCGATTATATATTGGATGACAAAGGGCAAATGACAGTCGAGAATGATACAGCATGTTGGTATCAATATATTGATATGACATATCAAGCAGAAGCCCTGTTTGAGTTTGTAAATAAGACTGTGGAAGCAGAACTCGTGGAAGAACTCAACTTTCTGGTTGCTTATGACAAAACTAAGAGTGCGATACAGGATGTAATTGATATGCCTGATCGCCTAATTGATTTATTCATTCAATTATGTCTGCAAAACAACGGACACCTTTCTGAAAGAAAAAAATTAGCTCACTTTAAATTTCTGACTGATGATGAGCTTATAATTATGGAGAAGGCAATCAAAGATGGCTATTACAGGACAGATTTATAACAAGTCCTTATTTATTGCAGCCCAGATAATCAAGGGCCAGCTCGGGACACAATGGTAAACTGCAAAAACTTTTGTCGGAACGGTAGCGGAGCGGTGGCGGAACAGTTGGGAAACGACTGTAGAAGCAGCTTGCATCTAGCAGTTAAAAACTTAGTCCTTAGGCCAGAGTCATTTGGTTTCCGCTTTGCGGGACTAGCAAAGCCAACATTTTTGTCGGGGGTGGGGTAATGGGTGGACTGAGTCACTTTGTAGAGGTGAGTCACCTGCGTGACGGCAAATAATAATCGTCGAAAAGGGTTTAGTGAGAAATGAAGGATTTAAACTGTTTTTCTCTGTTGTGCCAAGTCGCAAGGAACGATGGCTGGTGTTTCTGGTGTCTCTGTGCGAGGAGGGAAATGGTTGAAAATATGAGAAGTAGTCATTTTGTGACCGTTTCTTGAAAATATTATTGACTTTTGTGTGTAAAATTATAATATGCTTTTAAAAGATAAGAGGATTAATAATCATGAACAGACTTACAGAATTTTTTTTTGAATCGTCTATGAATGTTTTTAGTATTTCAGATGTATCAGAAACACTAGACGGAACCGATGTCAGCAAGCACGGGTTGATTAAGCGTGCGATAAAAAATGGAGAAATTCTTAATGTTCGTCGTGGACTTTATTGCCTTGCTCCAAAGTTTCAGAAGAATGTTATAAGTGTATATGGACTTGCAGAACACATATATGGTCCAAGCTATATTAGTTTAGAGTCTGCTCTTAGCTATCATGGTTGGATTCCGGAGGCTGTATATAGTTGCACGTCTGTCAGTCTTGGCAATGCCAAAGAATTTAGTACACCTCTTGGACTTTATAGTTATCAACGAATTCCTCAACATATTCTATATTTTGATGTGCAAAGATATGCAGATAAGAATGGAAATATTTTTTTTATGGCTTCCCCTTTAAAAGCATTAGTCGATTATGTTTACATTCATAAAGTTAAGTGGGATAAAGTTTTTGATGTTTTTCAAAGTCTTCGCATTGAATATGAGCATTTTTATAATATTGATATATCGAAACTTAAGGAATTAAAAGAAAATTATTTTAACAAGAGAGTTAAAAGTTTTATATCTGATTGGCTAAAGGAGGTTGGTAATGAGTAGTAAGATAATTCAGGAACGTTTGTTAGGGTATAATTGCACAACAGACATAGAAGAACATCAAGCTATACGTGAAATAACTCAAGAAGTTGTTTTGGCAGCTCTTGGTCGCAGTGATTTTTTTAACTATGCTCTTTTCCAAGGTGGAACGTGTTTGCGTGTTTTTTATGGGCTTAATCGTTTTTCAGAGGATCTTGATTTTATTTTACGAAAACCCAATGACAGTTTTGTATTATCCAGGTATCTTGTTAACATTCGCAATGAGTTAACTGCATATGGTTATAACATCGAGGTTATTGACAGAAGTTCACGCGATGCAATCGTTAAAAAAGCTTTTCTCAAAGATAATTCATTGGGAAGTATTCTTGATTTGCAGTACTCTGGCAATAAAGAGAGAAAAATTAGAATTAAGTTTGAGGTTGATTCAAATCCCCCTGCGGGAAGCGACAGTGAATTAAAGTATCTTGATTTTCCATTTTTGTCATCAGTTGTTTCTCAGGATATTCCCAGTTTGTTTGCTGGTAAACTGCATGCTCTACTTTGTCGAAAATATGTAAAGGGGAGAGATTGGTATGATTTTTTGTGGTATATAAGTAGAAAAAGTGATGTTAATTATCAATTTTTATCTTCAGCAATTTATCAATCTGGTTTTTGGTCAGGGGAGAATATAACAATTGATAGGAGATGGTTATTAAATGAGCTAAGGGAGAAAATTAATCAACTGGATTGGCATCATGCTGTTGAAGATGTCCGGAGATTTATTCGTGTCAACGAATTACCATCTCTGGATTTGTGGAGTAAAGAATTATTTCTTGGTCAGCTCGAAAAACTTCAATAGGGGGTAAACCAAAGCCTTAGATTGTTAGATGACTTGGTACGTTCCTTTTGTTTTATCGCCCCGAAAAGAATCTTATTCTCTAGGAGATAAGAAGTGATAGGGAAGTGTGATTTGCAATATAAAATTAATTTAAAAAATAAAGGAAGAAAATGAAAAGAATATTAGTGATAAGTGTAATTATGTTTAGTGCTGGTGTGCTAATGGCTGTTGATGGTTATAGGGCTACGCTTTGTCTAGAAAATGGTAATACAGTTAATGTTGAATATTTCGGAGCTGAAAAAGGTGTTGATACTTACAAACTAAGAGGTTTGTTAAATGGTCAACAGGTTTGTTATGATTTGTCTGAAATTAGTGAAGTGATATTTTCTGAATATAAAACTAAATCTTATATGACGGAGCCATCTTATGTTCCAGGTGATGCAATTATTGTGAGTAAAAAGGGAAAAAGATTTTCTCTGACAGATGCTTGGATCGGCTGTGATTCCGCAAGCTTATCTAGAATATACTATTGCTATCTTGATCCAGTAACAGAAGCAAAAATGTTTTCTTATTCACTTATTTTTAAGAAAATTGTTAGTATTAATATTGGAGATAATGTTGGAAGTATGAAAAAGAATTCTGCAACTGGTGAGTTTTTTCCAGCTATATATTCTTTTGATCCTTTTACCGGGCAGAAACTTATTTGGGCAAATCCTGTTAAATAAAGTGGTTCTGTAAAAATTTTTATGAAAAACATAATTCCGGTCTCTGCTGAGACCGGCTACAATGGGTACTGTTCAATCAATGTTTAATAGGGCAATTAATGTCTGTAGCCGAGGTCAGCAGACCTCGGAAAGTAAAAAACAAAGAGGATAACAATAAAAGAGTTGTATCAATTTGATTTACAAATGGTTAAACGCAGGCTCAGCCTGCAAACTTTTGACAGAACCAATAAAGTTTGAAGGAAGGGAAAATGAAAGTGTAAATTGTAAACGGTGGAAAAGTTTCGCAGGCGTGAATTAATTACGAATGACAAATTATAAATGGTGGAATTTGTTTCACTCATGTTCTTTTTTTGTCCGAGCTGGGGCTCGGCGTTCCCAGAAAAAAGCTGCGAGTTCTGGAATGCTCCTTATAATAAAATAGGTTGCATAGCAACACCATAGTTTACCATTTACCCTTTACCGTTTACAGTTTTAAGGCACCCTGCTTTGTAACGAAAATGTGACAAAATTTGGTGTTGTTTTGTTAACGAGTATGTGTTTTAATGCCTGCGTAATGATTAATAGAAGAGATTTTATAATAATGCGAAAGGAATAGTATGGCTTTTTTTAATATATTTTCGGGGATTAAGTTTTTAACATGGATTGCTGTTCTATTTATTATCTGGCAATTTTTTCTGTTTTTGAGTCCTGCACCAAGACCTTTGAATGCATTAGAGGTTTCGGTTGTTAATAAGTTTTCCAATGGACTTGTTGATGAGCTTATGTTGAATGAAAATGTTCAGAAACTAGATAGACCAATTGAGGTTGGAATATTGCATCTGGTGAATGATAAGAGTGGCGAAATAACAGCTCTTTTGACTGCTTCTTTTGAAAAGAATACTAACTTTGTTGTTTCAACAGAGTCTGTTCCATATAAGTTTGTGAAGGAATTGGGCAAGAATCTTGCAAAGAGTACTAGCGTTGAGGAAATTGTAGGTGCCGGGCAAAATGTGAATATTGATTTGTTGGTTGGTGGAAAGGTTGAAAGCTGCATTGGTAATGACGATGTTGCGAATCTTGATTTGAATATTTATGTTTTTTCTCCTAAGTTGGGAAAGATGATAAAATATGAGAAGGTTGTTGAAACCTTTGATGTTGAAAAAGATAATTTGGATAGTACTTTAAGTTCTAATAAAAAGCGGGGGTTCTGGAAAAGCTTCTGGATGATGATCATTGCTATTGTCGTTGTACTGGTTCTTCCATGGTTGACTGAGCCTCTTATCTGGAAGGTTGCAGATAAAAAGTCAAATGGATTTAGTTTTATGCTTTTATTAGGTTATATTGCTATAGATATTGTTGTGATTATTGCAATGGGTGGAATCCTGTTTGTAAGTGGTAGTTGGCTTGCGGTTGTTTTGGCTGTTTATATATTTCTTCTCGGTGGGTATAACTATCTGGTGGTAGAAAAGATTGCCAAAAATTATTAAGGAATTTGATTTAGAAGATTAGGATTAGTGTGAGGAAGAGGGCGGTGCTGGTTATATAGAATGAATAAATAGGTATCTGTTTTGTTTAAGGTTTTAAATTTACGCTATATTATTTACTGCTAATAATTTCTTAGATTTCTGGTGGAGGTAATTAACATGCATTTCAACCAGAAAAACAGGGAATAATCTTTTGTTTTTTATCACTTTTTGGATGATAAGCATGAAAATTATATTTTCGACGACCAACGGTCGACGCTACAGTGTACTATAAGAGATACTAACACTAAATTGTAGCGGCGAGTCACCTGCGTGACGGCATTTCCTCATCGCCGAACACTATAAGGTCTCAACCAGAAAAACAGGGAAAAATTATATGTGAGTATATTTTTCTTGTCATATTGTTTGTTTAGTGATAAGGTTATCTTGAATTTGTTTTGATATATTGAATATAGCAAAAACTGTCAATGTGATAAATCTGTTAAAGCAATAAAATGTACATTATAAAATCAGAGCACATTATGTGCAGGTACTGTCAAAAATTGTATGAAAAAAGATGAAAGATAAGAAAATTGAAAATTTTCTAATGCGGACGCCGGGGACGTATTAGCTCCTGCCCTGTTTAGGGGAGGTGTCCGAGATACGAGGACGGAGGGGTTCCTCCTCCCACGTGAACATTGCATATTAATGTTTCGATTGCAGTTTTAACCGGGAGGGTTCATCGTCCCCGACCGTGTGCCGCGTAGCTTGAAAAGCGAAGAGGTATGACCGAAATTAAAGAAACAACAGGGGGATAAGACTATAAGTAATGATAAATGCTAAATGCTGAATACAAAGGTGTTAAGCATGCTATTGGAGTTATGGAATTTACAAATGAGTCAGGTTGGAGAGGGGAGTGGAAATTAGGTGGAAATCTTACAATGATGCTTGAGTCTGCCTTATATGATTCTGGTAGATTTGTGGTTGTTGAAAGGGAGAACCTTGGCAAGGTTATTGTTGAGCAAGATTTAGCTGCAAGTGGTCGTACTGCTCCTGCAAAAAAAGTTGCTCAGACTGGTAAACTTAGGTCTGCACGCTATTTGGCAAAAGGGGCTGTTATGGAGTTGGAGGATGGTTCTTCAGGGGGTGACGCAGGTGTTGGCATTGGAGGAATTCGTGTTGGAGGCGGAAAAAAGACTGCTCATATTTCATTGATTGTGACTCTTGTTGACACAACAACTGGTGCTATTATTGCAAAAGAAAGAATTGTTGGCAAAGCTAGTAGCAACGCTCTAAAGCTAGGTGTGTCCCGCGGCGGAGTGAATGCTGACCTTGGTGGATTCAAGAAAACACCTCTTGGGCAGGCTACACAGGAATGTGTTGATCAAGCAGTTGTATTTGTTGCACAAAAAATGAAAGAAATTCCCAAGGAAGGTTCTGTTATAAAAGCAACAAGTAAGGGTGTTATTATTAATCGTGGCTCAACATTTGGTGTAGAGATTGGGCAAGAACTAATCATGCAGACAGAAGGTGAAGAGCTTTTGGATCCAGACACGGGAGAGATTCTTGGTGTTGAAAAAGGCAAAGTAATAGGAAAATTGAAAATCAAAACCGTTAATGAAAAATTTTCTTATTGTGATGTCGTTGAAGGTGAAAAAGAGCCTCAACCAAGCACAGCTGTTATATTTGTTGATAAGAAAAAATAACATTTGATGGTACTTGCAAAAATTGTATATAAAAAAAATTAGAAATTTTCTAATGCGGACGCCAGTGACACAAAAAGGGTAAATGGTAAACGTTGGAATGCCTCTAGCGGGATATAATCAGTTAGATGGTTAGTTTGTTAGACGGTTAAATAGGTGTGGAATAGCTCTGCAAGTATTTATTATGAAAAGGAACAACTTGCAATACAATACTGATTTGCAGATTTTAAGGTAGCACAACCTTCTAGGTTGTTGGCGTTTTGCACTTGCAACGAAGATCGTCGC
>JGI1221J11331_1000836_pt1 | contig 10424 bp, 10 predicted proteins | sample LakVidmifraction_4_FD_11331 | JGI IMG/M metagenome (IMG submission 11331) | reverse complement strand
GCCAGCCAACCAATCTGGCCGCCTACCTGGGTAATCATGCCACCGACCAACAGGCCGTGACAGATTTTGCCCCGAAAACCTTTGGCGGCGGCGAAGCGTTCATCATAATGAATCGGGTTCATATCCCGGCTGATTTCACCAAACGCTACCGTGTCATTCTGGGTGAATGTTCGGATAACCGTAAAAACATCACCAGCCTTGAGGCCCCGAATAGCCTGTTCTCGAATGTGCGTCACTTACGGTACTCCGGGGCTCAGTTAGGCTAGCAAAGGTTCAGGTACGGCCGGCAAGACGGCGCTCGACCCAGGAATGGTATAGCTTCGCTAGAGACGGCCGAATCAGGGGCAGTGAGATCAGCCACGCTAGCGGTTTAAGCACCGGGACTCGCGACATCAGCAGAATATATGCGTCCATCTCGCGATGTATTTCGCCCTGATCATCCTTCACGTGTAGCTCACGGAGCGCTTTGTCCGGATCTACGCCCTGCTGGCGCAACTCCTCATCCCTGCCGGTGATATCCAGCCACTCAACAGACTCACCGGTTTTGCCCGCCAGCTTTTCATACCAGCGGCGATCCTTGATGCAGGTGGAGCAGGAACCGTCGTAAAAAACAATCAACTTGCCTGAATTCAGACCCATAAAAGCCCTCCAGCTATAACGAAAGCCTAGCAATGACACTATCACACCCAGCGCGGTTTAGCCGGCAGACTCGGAACGCGCAACCGTGGTCTCAGCTGAATGCTTGCTTTCGCTGCGAGCGATAATTGCTGTACCCACAAGATCCCCGGTAACGTTAAGCCCAGTGGCACCCATGCCGACCAGTGCATCAATGGATACCAGCAGTGCCACTGTTTCGATAGGCAGCCCTACCTGAGCAAAAACTGTGGCGATCATCACGATGCCAGCTCCGGGAACCCCGGCGGTACCAATGGAGGTAAGCGTGCCGATAAGTACAATCTCCGCCATGGTCATCAAGTCCAAAGGGATGCCGACCACATTGGCCGCAAACACGGCAGAAATCGCGATGCGAATCGCAGCACCATCCATGTTAATGGTGGCGCCCAGCGGCAGGCTAAAACCGTAGATCCGCTTGGGTATACCTAGGCGCCGTGCTGCATCCAGGGTGAGCGGCAAGGTGCCTGAACTGCTTTGCGTAGCAAAGGCCGTTGCCATGGGTGTGCGCGCTTCGCGAAAGAACGCCCGCACACGCACGCCAGACATACGCATCAGAATGCAGTAAACAACCAAATGCACGGCAAGCGCGATATAAAGCACCAACACCATGTCACCCAGTGCCAGTATGGTCGACATACCCTGCTCGCCTGCCGTTTTGGCAACAATCGCGAACACGCCGATAGGTACGTACTGAAGCACGCCAGCCATAACTTTCAAGGTGATCTCGTTCAGTGCTTCGACAACCTTGTAAAGGTGCTCGCCAAGCTCTGCATGAGTCTCGGACTCCCGCAGCTTCAGCAACGCGATACCAAAAACAATGGCGATAAAGATGATGCCTAGCAGGTTCAGTTCACTGAACGCTGTAAAAATGTTGTCGGGCACAATGTTCAACAGCACGCTCGCAATCCCGGGGTTATCCGGCACTTTTACCTCTGCGCTCTCATTCAGCGCCATACCGCTTCCCGGCTCAAACAGGCTTGCGACCACCAGGCCAACAACAATGGCCAGCGCGGTTGTCATCACGTAAAAGCCAAACAGCTTACGCCCGACGCGCCCCATGCTGCCGATATTCGCTTGATTGATGCCCACCATCAGTGTGAACAGCACGATGGGCACAATAAGAAACTTAAGCAGGCGTAGCAGCAACTCACCAAGGGGTGCCAACCAATCTGCGACCTGCTGCCCACCAATCATGCCCACGGCCACACCCAGCACCAGTGCGATACTGACACGCAGAATCAGCGAGGAATTCAGATAGCTATGGAAGAGAGTTCTCATCACAAAGCCGCCGATAAGATTGAAGTGCGCAATGGCATAATATGAGATCCTGATCTGGGATGGCGCAGATTGTGGTGGAAATCATCAGGCGGGTAAACCGTTAACCGGAACAACCGCCTATACAAATCAGCTCAGCCTTGCAGCTGGCGGACATCGGCCAGAAACTGATCCACAACCGCTGGCGTGGTGGCCCAGGAGCACATCAGGCGTACGCAGCCACCGATAAAGTTGTAGAAACGCCACCCTTTTGCCCGCAACGCAGCCTGCAAGGCCTCGGGCATTTCTACAAAAACCCCATTTATCTGAGTCGGGTATCTGAGCGTAATGCCTGGCAATTCGGCCAGCCCTTCAGCAAGCCTTTTCGCAGAGGCATTGGCATGGCGGGCATTTTCCAGCCACACGTTATTCTCCAGCAATCCGCACCAGGGCGCAGATATATACCGCATCTTGGAGGCCAGTTGCCCGGCCTGTTTGCAGCGCCACTCAAAGTCCTCGGCAAGTGCCTTATTGAAGAACACCACAGCTTCTCCCAGCGCCAGACCATTCTTGGTTCCGGAGAAACACAGCACATCGACACCTACTTTCCAGGTAATTTCTGATGGATGCACGTCCAGCGCTGCCACGGCATTCGCAAATCGCGCACCGTCCATGTGGATATTCAATTTGTACTGATCCGCCAGCGTGCGGATGGTACTGAGTTCATCTGGGGTATAGATTGTGCCCACTTCTGTCGCCTGAGTAAGGCTCAGAGCCTTGGGCTTGGGATAATGAATATCGGTGCGCTTAGTGACCAGGTGCTCAATGCTTTGTGGCGTAAGTTTTCCGTTTTCGCCCTGTCCTAATAGTAGTTTGGCACCGTTGGAGGCGTATTCCGGCCCGCCGCACTCATCTGTTTCAATGTGCGCCAGCTCATGACAGATCACGCTGTGAAACGATTGCCCAATAGACGCCAAGGCCAGCGAGTTGGCTGCGGTACCGTTGAACACAAAGTAAACATCGCAATCCGTATCAAACAGAGAGCGCAGCCCATCTGCCGCCCGCTGTGTCCAGCTATCCTCTCCGTACGCCGGCTCATCCACACGGTTCGCTGCCTCCATCGCCTTCCAGGCCGGTGGACAAACACCACTGTAATTATCGCTGGCAAACTGCTCCGACCGTGACACGGCAACACTCCTTCATCGGCTGATTAAACGTGGGGAAAACCTTGAAGCTACACTAATTCTGATTGAACACTAGTCGAATTCGGGCTAGAAGTCGGGTTGTTAGCCTCAGAAACCGTTTTGGCCGTTCGCTCAAACGTCAGGGCCATACGCTCAAACATACCCTCGATGTTTGTTGTTTGTGCATCTGGCTCCCGAGTGGCGTGAATAGCTGCCAGTAGCTGATCGCTCACCGCCCGAAACTGAGAGTTCGTGCCGCCACGGGCACTCATCAGGTAAGTGTCAGCTAATGCCTGCTGCCACTCGCCTAGCTTTTCATCCACAGCCACGCTGCGATGATTCTTTATGCGACGCCGCAAGCGGATAGACATGTGGCCAATATTCAGGCCGGTAAAGCCTAGATCCGTCATATAGCGATTGGGGCTGCCCGACCCCCGATCATAGTTAGAAAGCCGCAATAGCCGCTCGCCCATGCGGCCGTTAAACCAATTCTCGGGCCGACGTTTATAATCAATACTTGTGAGGTCGCGGGCAGTGGCCTTGAGCAATCGCCGCTGCATGAAGGGGCCGTCGAGCGGCGCGATTAGCTTGAACACCCAGTAGAGAATGCTGATACCCACAAACAGCCCCAAGGCATTGCCAGTGGCGGTTTCCATATCGAAGGTCATGTTATTGCTGGGCTGCACTATGAGTGTGAACGGAATACAGAAGCCCAAGCCGTAAGGCAGGGTTGGCCGATCTGCGAGCGCCAACAGGCCGATAAAATAGGGGCCCGCAAGCACCAGTATTAGCATCTCGAAGTCGCCACTGCTTCTCGATAACAGGCCTAGGCCAAAAATCAGCGCTACCGGGATTGCCACTACCACCCCAAGCAATAAGCGCCGCAATATAAACGTCAGCAATACTAGGGAAAAACGGGCAAACATGACCGCAAACACCACCGGCATGATCATCAGCATAATGGCCGCTGGGCTACCGGTGTGTAGCCATATCACGCTCCCGATCATGAATACAAACGCGGTTCGGAAGCCGTTAATCGCGCCAATCAATGGGTCCTGGTGGGTTCGTAATTTGGATGCTTTCAGCAGGGTTTGATCACGGTTTTCAAGTGCGTTATAGGCCCTCAATACCATCACCAAATCGGCCACAAGCTCCACAGCCGTGTGGGTCAGGCGGATCACAATGGCCGCTTCGTTTACATAGGCGGCCTTGTGCGCCAACAGCGCTCGCCTCAGGGCCTGAGCTTGCTGGTAAGACCCCTCGTAACTATCCGCTTCCGCGATCTTTATGAAAAGAGTTCGCATGTCTACTAGCAGCTCGCTGAACGCCGGCGAGACCAGTTCCAAGTGGTTGCGCGGGAAGCGCCCCATAATTTGTATCACCGCCAGCAAAGACAGCACTTTGTTGCATAGCAAGTTTGCCGCCCTGCTGCGCCCTGGCCCTTCCGGGCCCTCATACGCTACCGCACTGGAATCATCATTCAGCACCACCAGCGTTTCCAGAATCTCATCCGCATGCAGGTGCCGTTGTTCGTGGGTACTGGCTGGATCCAGCTCCAGCGAAAGGTATTCAAGGGTGTTATTAATGACGTCGCGGGAGTAGGTACGAAGGCTGTCCTTAACCGTCACTGGCCATAGAAGCTGGCTGACCAGCGTGGCACACAGAGCACCCACGGTGATCTCACTGATACGGGCTTGCGCAATATCAAACACCGCTTGGCTGTCTGCCGCACTGGGGTTTGCCATCACCAGTATCACCACCAGGCCGGCGGTCATTCCCGACATAGCAAAGGCATAGATGAAGTTGGTGTTGTGCACCATGGAAGAGGCGGCGGCATTCAAACCAATCCAGAGCGTAAGGCTGCCCAGAGCCAGCAAAGGATATGGCATAAACAAAGCCAAGATCAGAATCCCCACACCGCCACCCACGGCCGACCCAAAAATCTGGCACAGGGCTTTCTCGATGACCAGCCCGCTTTCGGGCCGAACCTGTAGAAAAACGGCGGACACCAGCGCCCAGTATGGGCGATCAAGCTGCAGATACATGGACACGAACAATGCCAGCGCCATGGATATCACTCCTTTCAGAGCAAATATCACCGCGCGTTTATTGGGCATAAGAAGCTGGGCCAGCAGCGGGTGGAGCGTCATGAAAGTGGCTCCGTCACTCGTTTTCCGGATCGGCTTCCAGATAAATGGAAACCGTCATGCCGGCACTGATATTCACATCTTCCGGCAGCGGGTCGAGCGCGATCTCTACTGGGATTCGCTGCGCAAGGCGCACCCAGTTAAAGGCTTGCTGTACTTGGGGCAGCATTTGGCTGTCACTACTGGTGTTCGGGTCTGCTATACCACGGGCAATGCTGACCACCTCACCAGTAAGGCTCTCATCGCCAGACACGAGTGTGATTCGTGCCTTCTGCCCTATTCGCACTAGCTGCAGTTTGGTTTCTTCAAAATAGCCGGTCACGTAAAAAGAATCTTTTTTGATCAGCGACAATACCGCTGACCCTCGAGCTACGTAATTCCCCTTCCGCAATGTAAGGTTGTTAACCGTACCGCTCTCTGGCGCCAGAACGTTTGTCCGTTCTAGGTCGATTTGGGCAGAGCTTAGCTCTGCCTGTGCCAGCTCATAGCTGGCTTTGGCCGACTCGGCACGAATGCCGTATACCTCCAGACCCTCCTCACTGATCGCTTGACGATCAGACATGCCCTGCCGACGCTCATACTGATGCCTGGCGAGATCCCAACCGGTGCGCGCCTGAGCTAACTTGGCCTCTCTCTCCGCAAGCTCTGCCTGGTAACGCACATCATCAACCGTGAAAAGAGGGTCGCCCTTACTCACCGCTTGGTTATTTTTCACGCTCAACTCGGTCACCCAGCCGGTGACATCAGGGGCAATCGTTATAACTTCCGCCCGAATTCGGCCGTCCCGCGTCCAGGGCGAATACAAGTAGTGATCCCAGACCCAAGTACCCGCGATAACCGCAACAGCCACCACCAGTAATGTCAGTCCAATACGTAGCAGTTTTCCCATGAAAGCCCTTTAATCCCCGAACAGATAAACAATAGCCGCCAGATAGCAGACGAAGACAGCCACGTCGAACCACGCTTCTTTCCAGATATAGCGGCGCAGGCCCAAGTAATACAGGCACAAACGCGTAGCGGTCGCCAAGATAAACGCCAGAGGCACCAGCACCACTAANGGGCTGAACAACATTCCACCAATACTCATCTCGTGAAGCATGTCATCCTTANTACCGTCGTTCTGCCGTCGTGATTTTCGATTAAGTGTTTGATGATAGGTGCGATTCAAGCAATTCGCCAACTAGCGTATGCTATCGATGTGATTATTATCGCGGCGGCCCGAGCCTGCTCTGGTCAAACACGAAAGGTTTGAGATTACAGCAAACAGACGGTACCTACGCATGAAGCGAGTTTAAGACAATGTCGTCAGCAATTGTATTTGCAGTCTTCGCCGCTGCCTTCATCGCATCGGCTGTTTTCTATCTGTTCTTCTACCGCTCATGGCGGCGGGATCGGGAACTAAAACAACCCTTCCCGAAGATCTGGCGAAAACACCTTCAATCGACAGTGCCCCTGTACCGGCGACTGCCGGCGCAGCTTCAGCAAACGCTGGAAAGACACGTTCAGCTGTTTCTCTCAGAGAAGAACTTCTATGGATGTGATGGGTTTGAGGTGACTGACCGCGTTCGGGTAGCCATTGCGGGGCACGCCTGTTTACTGATTCTCAAGAGATCGTACACCGACTTCGACGACGTACGCAGTATCCTTGTATACCCGGATGTCTACCAGGTGCAGGCATCGGAGCGGGATGGCATGGTCGTTGGCGTCAGCAATCAGGTTCGCGCAGGTGAAGCCTCATCCCTGGGGCAAGTGGTGCTAGCTTGGTCAGAATGTGAAAGCGGGGCGATAAACCCTGAGAGCACGCACAACGTGATCCTTCACGAGTTTGCCCATCAGCTTGATTATCTGGATGGAACCGCAGACGGCGCGCCACCACTGAGCGGAGACCACGTCGAAGAGTGGCAGCAAACCATGACCATTGCCTACGACGATCTCCGGCATTCACTGAGGCACCACCGCAAAAGCTGGCTCGACCCTTACGGCGCCACAAAGCCCGCTGAGTTCTTTGCCGTACTGACAGAAACCTTTTATCAGCAACCACAACACCTAAAAGACCAACAGCCGGCGGTGTATGACCTGCTTTGCGACTTCTACAGAATAGACCCTGGCGAGCTAACCCAAAGCTAACCCACCAAGAATGCCTATTAGGNCGTAAGGCCTAGGCTTTCNGAATCCNTCTCGATGCTGCGATCCAGCANCTCAAGATACCCGGCTTTGGCTTTCAGCTTGGTNTGGGCGTGTGCTTTCAAGCTCAATTTACGGAACCCTTGGGCCAATTCGTTCGCACGGCTNAGAAGCTGNTCCTGCGCAACCACTTCATCCAAGTAGCCAGCTGCCACAGCGCCTTCAGGACTGTAGATTTCGGCATTGATAACGGAACGGTAGAAATGTGCAGGCGCAAGGCGGTGCCGCGCAATCTCGATGCCGGCGTGGTGCATGGTCATGCCTATCGCCACTTCGTTGAGACCCAGCTTGAAGCTNCCCTCAATNCCCACCCGGTAGTCCACNGACAGCATGATAAACGCGCCCTTAGCAATGGCGTGACCACTGCATGCNCCAATGATCGGAAACGGGAAAGCTGCCAGGCGACGGGTAAATGTTGAGCCCACGGTAACCAGTGCGGTGGCCTCCTTCATGCCTTTTTGCATTTCCTTCAGGTCGTAGCCACCGGAGAAGATTCCCGGCTGCCCCGTCAGGATTACCACGGCCTTATCCTGCTCGGCTTGGTCGAGAGCTTTGTTCAGCGCTTCAAACACGTCGTGGCTCAGGGCATTCGCTTTCCCGTTATTAATAACGAGTGTCGCGACACCCTCATTCAGCGTGTAATTTACTAAGTCGGTCACCGGCGTTTCCTCTTGGTGGAGTTAGGTTTGAATTCGCAGAACTTTGCCAGCTTATGCAGGCCGCCACAAATCATTATTTGCCGGGTGCTGGTTTCTTTCCTGGCTGATTAGGTTCGGCGCTGAAGCGTCATCCGCAATTGGGCGCTGAAACCTTTCTTCGACGACAGCGGTATCCGATAGCTGTCTCCATCAGGCTCAGCCTTGCTTCCGCCACGTTCACTCCACTGTTCGTCCGTGGTGACATAGCGCAGGTTCCAACCGTCTCCGACCGGCGTCATTTTTAGCGTCAGCGTATCCCGGTAAAGATATTCGCCCTCCACCCTATGCTCTGTCCAAAGTGCTCCGTCAACAAAGTAATCCGTCGCTGAGACCGCAAGCTCAACGGTCATCACAAGGGTTCGCCCCCGCTCAACCGTGATTTTTGAGCTATCAAGAAAGGTGGAAAAAAGCACGGGCGAGCGTGCCGAATCCAACCCGGCCTGCTTCGGCTTCATCATTTCGTCGAACTTTCGTAGCACGGCACTGAAGGTTTCCCGGCGCCGTTCAGTTAGCCGAAAGCTTCGCCCTCCCCGGGGCGACACAGTGGCCTCAAAATAATAAGAAGCTCGAACCCGGCGACCCTCGCGCCTTGCCTTTTCCACTGAAGGGGGTAGTGGCAAGCATTCCACATCCATCACGCCGTCTACACGGACGTCTCCAAACAGGAACCGCACCATATTCTGGTAGCCGTCTTCGGAATTAACGATGCCATAGGGGCCGCTGTGGCTACGATACACAAAGGCTCTGGGAGCACCTTGAACAGTCGCATTCTCGATGGCTACCAACCCGTCACTCATCTTGCCGGCCAACCACTTTGATACACCTTTGGCCGCGCCATAGTCTTGCTGGTTGGTGCCGACCAAACAGAAAAATCGGTTCGGGTCAAATTTGCCACCCAAGGAGTCTACTCGTTCAGGCCTACCATTGAGATTCAGATAACCCGCCATGGTTTCGCGGTTGAAGTTGTTGATATCCCAGAGCCCGAGGAAAGCGGGCACATTAATCCCCGCCATTTCTATGCCATTGTGTGGTGTGGCATAGGTGAACACTTTATCCACCATTTCCCGTACTGCGGGGGTGCTTATGCCATCATTCTGCAACAGACACCGACACACTAGGCCGCCCATGGAATGCGCCACAAGATGCACCCGAAATTCCGCCAGGCGCGTAGCATCGTCACCGCATATTTGTTTCCGGATATTCAGAATCAGATCCCGTAGCTGGAGGGCCGCTGCGGGTATGGAAAGCGGTTTGCCTTCACCAAAATCCCTGTCCGCCTGATCGTAGTAGCGGTAAATAATGACGGTTTTATGGGTGATGTCCCGGTCAATCTCAGCGCCGTCCGAAAAGGCATCCGTATAACCGTAGTCCTTCATCAGGCGCATCATGGGTGATTCGAAGACCTGCTTGTAAATAGTTCCATCCCAGGATTGACGCACCTTTGTCGCGCCCAGGTTAAAACCCATATAAGGCATGGATACGGTATCGGCAATTTCACTGGCGGTCATGGCGTAGCCACGAACATAAACGATGGGATGGAACTGGCTCATGAGACGTGCATCCTTGTCAGGCTGATCCTGCCCTGACTGCATGCGATATCTGTTCCGGAAAGCTCTTTATGGGGATAACGCCGGTACTTGCGTTGCACCGGCTCAGACAGATTTAGCGAAAGTGTAAAAAAAATTGACGGGCGAAGCCTGCTCAGAAAAACCTGTAGTTTAGAAAAAATAGTATCGAATCATTTGCGCCACGATCAACAGGGCCACCAGCGGAAAAATGAATCGCGTGAGATTGCCATAGCTGCGCGCCTCACCTTTCGGTGCATATTTCTCAATCAGAGGCAGAATAACGATCAGCGCCAAAAACAGAACGGCGAGAATAATTAACAGTGTTCCCATGACGAAACTCCTTTAATGCCGGCTTATCGGGCCCCGCAGGCGCCAGCGTGAATTTCCTGCGTAAAAGTTATCCCGTGAATCTGTGGATAACTTTGTGAAAAGGCGCGGGACAAGTAAGCTCGGGCCAGTTAAAACGCGTGTTCGACAAATATGACTGTTAACTGACCAGGCTACTTACTGACCACCTAAAACGATGGGGTTCTAGAAACTAGAAAGCTCATCTTGCAGATCTTTCTTCAGTTCGTCGGCTTCGGTTATCCACACGGTTTCATCAAGGCCTGGGAACACACCCACATGCAACCCGTCTTTGGACAGGCCCGGCACCCATTTCTTGAAGAAATCCGGCAGCGAAATGCCTTTCGGGGTCAAATCGTCCGAATTCTT
>JGI1221J11331_1000834_pt1 | contig 10425 bp, 8 predicted proteins | sample LakVidmifraction_4_FD_11331 | JGI IMG/M metagenome (IMG submission 11331) | reverse complement strand
TTAGTGGATTAACAGTAAACTTTTAATATTTTGAAGTGAACAAGTTTAAATATCATTCAGGGATTTTCGTTCTGAATGTTGCAGTTTGTATTGTGACGGACTCAAGCCGGTTTCTTTTTTAAAGAATGTAGAAAGATATGCAGCACTTCCAAAATCCATTTTATGGGCTATTTCAGAAATATTGAGTTCATCATACTCTAATAATTCCCTAATGCGTTCGGCCTTTACTTTATTGTTATAACTCTGAATGCTATGCCCTTCGGTCTTAGTAAATATTCCGGTGAGATAACTGTAATCGTAATGAAGTGCATTGCTTAAAACTTCAGACAGCTTTTTATTATGGAAGTCTTTCTTTTCGTAAACAAGCTGGATAATTTTAGTTTTAATAGTATTAACAATACGCGCATTGCGTTCTGCAACAATCTCAAAACCCATTTTTTTAAGTTCCTTTTCCAGGGCATCAAATTCTTTGATAGATAAGGGTTTTTGAAACTCCAATCTTCCCAAACTCAAATTATTATATTCCAGTTTTAGGTTATCTAAAATACTGCGCACGCTCATAAGACAGCGGTCGCATACCATATTTTTAATATGTAGAATATTTTCTTTCAAGATTGTTTGACTATTGGTAAAACCTACAGGGTTTTAAAAACCCTGTAGGAATAAATTCAGTTATTGAATTGTCGCTTCTACTCTACCGCATTTCAGCATTTTATCTCCATAATAAGGATTAAAAATATCTTTTGAATTTGAGTACCAATAATCCCCTTTTCCTTCAAAAGCCATTGGGCAATACTGCTTGTAAACTTCTCCGGAAGACAAAGCTCCAACCAACACGGGCTCCATTGCCTTGGTCAACTTAGAGAAAGCTTCCCGTTGCTTATTTACATCATCACTTTGGGCAATCTCGGTAGCGGCATCGGCGATAGCTTTCTCCTCCTTAGCCGTTTCCGCAAGTTCTTTAGCTTTACTGGCAGCAGATTCAGCATCGGTATTAACAAAAGCATCCTTAACGGCTACATATTGCTTATAAATGCTGGCTGTTTTTTCATCCTTAAATTCGGCGTCCAAATTCTCCCCTTCATAGGATTTCATGGTAGATTTATTGCTCTCTATATCTTCCTGGTGCATTTCATTTTGCGTAGGTGGTGCCGCTTTATCTTTATTTTCTCCATTTTTACATGAGATCACAAGAATGCTTCCCGCAACAAGACTTAACATGGTTAAATTTCTAAATGTCTTTTTCATAATACTATTTTTTTATTCTGGTTTAAATTTAGTTTATTTTTCTAAGTATTTCAATTTCAATCATTTTCTATCACCCCGGTAATTTCCCCACAATTAAGCATTTGGCTGCCGTAATACGGATTTCTCACTTTTTCTGAAAAACTTAACCAGTTAGCCCCATTCTCATTTTTAGCCATAGGGCAATGGTGAACATAAACTTTGTCGTTAAAAGGCCTAAAGCTTTTCGCCATACGAATCAATATTACAGAAAGTTCATCGAAATTAGCCCTTAAGTCAGATATATCTTTAGCTGTTCGTAAAAAAGATAGTTGTTTTTGAAGTCCTTTTAGATATAGCTGCAATGCCTCTTGAACAGAAGCATTAAACTTATCTAAATCAAGGGATTTTAAAGAGCTATCCAAATTAGCAACTTCCGCTTTTGCTTCTTCAAATTTATCTTTTACCAAATAATCTTTCAAATTCATATAATTATTAAAAACGTTCTGAAGTTGTTCTTTTTGTTCTTCGGAAATTTCAACTTTGGAATTGTCCTGAATATTTTTTTCTTCTGAAGTATTCATCATACTTGGTTTTCCCGCCAATTGGGCTGCGGCATCTACTGTAAAAGTTCCGTTGGCCACAATTTCTTCGTCCCCGTTAAGGCCGGAAAGCACCCTATATGTATCTCCTAAAGCAGCTCCTAATTGTATCTCCCTGCGTTCAAAAACAGGTTTATCGGGATTAGTTTTCACATATACCAAAGAACGTTCCCCGGTCCATAATACAGCCGATTTTGGAATGTTGATGGCCGATTTCCGCAAAGATTCATTATTCACTTCCAGTTTTGCCTTTATAAACATCCCGGGTTTTAGCTTGTTGTTTTTATTATCCAGCACGGCACGTACCGTAAGGGTTCTACGGGACGTATTGAGCACCGGGTTTATAAAAGAGATGGTGGCCAGAAATTCTTTATCGGGAAAAGCATTGGTAGTCACCTTAATTTCCTGTCCCTCCTTTAACCTGGAAATCTGATTTTCATAAGCATCAAAAACCGCCCAAACGGAATTCAGATTGGCAACTCTTAAAATAGGCGAACCATCCATAATATGCGCGCCATCTTCAACCATTATTTCGGTCACCGTGCCCATTACGTGAGAATAAATAGGCCAGGAAGTCCTCACATTTCCCGAGGTTTCAACCTCATCTAACAACTCGCCGTGAATTTTCCAATTTTTAAACTTATTTCTAATGGCATTATAAAATTGAGGCTGTGTATCCTTAGATTTGGCAGCAGTAATCAACTCCTGTTGCGCTNNTACTAATGCCGGAGAATACACCTTAGCTATCAAATCGCCTTTTGCTACTTTGTCTCCCACGGTATTTATATAAAGCTTTTCAATTCTGCCATCAAAATGGGCTGGCATGGTCGCGTTTAAATCATCATTGACCTTTATTTTCCCTGAAAGCATCAAACTTTGACCACTTCCCGTATTATTAGACACACTTATGGTCTGGATATTTGCCAGCGCCATGGCATTTTTGGTCATTTTAAACTCGTTGGCTTCCAAACCATCTGCGTTGGCAGCATCTGCAGGAATCAAGTCCATCCCGCAAATGGGGCAGTCTCCCGCTTCAGTTAGCATAATTTGTGGGTGCATGGAGCAGGTCCACATTTGAGAGGTCTCTCCTTCGTGATCATGCCCTCCAGCCACTTCAGCTCCTTCCTTTTCATTTTTTCCGTCCCCTGGTCCGAAAAAAACATAGCCCAGCGCAAGTCCGCTGATAAGTATTACTAGATAAATGATATACTTTTTCATATAATTAAAATTTTTGAAGAGAATAGACTTCAAGTGGCATACATTATTTAGTTCTTTTGTCTATTTTCTTTTTATCTTTTATTTAATTGCTCAGATAATTAATTACCGCAGCTTGCAAATAGTAATTTTTAACCGCTTCTATAAGACTCATTTGAAATTTCAACTCTAACTCCTGTACCTCCAAAACATCTTTAAAATCTATGGTTCCGGTTTCATAGCTTTTAATCAATATTTCTTCGGCATCATTGGCTTGCTCCAAATTTTTCAAAAAAGCGGTTGCCTTTATTCTTGCCGAATTACGGTTTCTAATGGCTTCTTCCAGCTTGGTTTGTAACACATTCATCCTTTGATTTCGCTGGGCCTTCAATTCTTTTTGTCGAAGCTCGTTCTGTCGGCTAATGGATTTATATTTATTGTTGAAAATAGGNATGGAAACCGAAACCATTGGCATAAGGATATCTTTCCCATTGTCACTAAGCTGCATATCCTTACGTTCGGCCACACTCACATAATCAATCCCGAAACCCAGTTTTGGGCCAGCATCTTTTTTGTTTAAGATTTGCGCCTCTTCTATCGATTCGTAGAGCTTATCAAATTTCAATAATTCGGGGTGTACCGCTGCAATTTCTTCTTCCTCTAAATTTTCCTTCTTCGGAATCCATAAAGAATCAAGCAGCTTTACAGAGAGATCTTTTTTGCGATTCAACAACTTGTTAAAAAGAACTTCTTCTCCTTTAAATTCCTGTTTTAGGCTTTCTCTTTGTTGCACGAGGTCGTTTTGCTGCATCTGAAGCCTTAATACATCCACAGCCGAAGCACTTCCCACTTCCAACGAATTGAGCGCCAATTCATGAAAAGTTTCCAGTAGCTTTATGTTTTCCATCAACACCTCTTGTTGTTCCCGGTTGGCATACAAACGGTAATAGGCCTCTGCTACCGAGAGACTAAGCTTGCGCTTTGCCAGGGCAAGCTCCACATATTGCGCGTCTGCCAAAGAACTGGCATAATTCTCACGCGCGGTAATCGTTCCAAACCACGGTAACATTTGCTTTATAGAAAAACGTGCTTTTTGCGGTCCTGTGCGGGTTTCTGTCTCACTAACAAAATAACCAGCGCCAAATTCGGTATCGGGATAGGTATTCACTTCCTTAATCTTTTCTTCCGCAATTTCATAGCTTAGGTTAAAAGCCTCAATTTCAGGATTGTTTTCCTCAGCAATTTGAATATAAGAATCGAGCTGCTGGGCTGTTCCTACGAGAAAACAGCATACGAAAAACAGCATTGTGAGCATTCCCTTTCTGCTATTAAATCTCAATATTAAAATATTTATTGATTTCATTTAAAAATTCTTTTCTCATTTCTTTTTCCATTTTTCAAACTTTCTTATTTCCGAAGTAATGCTTCGACAGGCTCAGCATGACTGTTTGGACAGACTCAGCCTGACTCCTTCTTATTATCTTAAAGTTTGCTTCGTCGTTCCTACTCGCAAAAACGTTTAACTTTTCACTCCCGTTGAATCTCAGAATCACTTCTAACTTCTACCTTCCGACTTCTAACTTTCAATTTCGCTTCCTGTCTCCAACTATACAATACCGGCACTACAAACAGCGTAACCAACGCGATAAGCATCCCACCAAAGGCCGGAATCGCCATGGGAATCATAATATCACTTCCCCTTCCGGTGGAAGTCAATATTGGTAATAGCGCCAAAATAGTCGTCGCTGTAGTCATTAAACAAGGTCTAATCCTTTTTTCTCCCGCTTCTATAACTGAAGCCCTAATTTGTTCTTTAGTTTTGGTCACATTTTTATCGAAGGTTTGGGTTAAATAGGTCGCCATGACAACCCCATCATCGGTTGCAATGCCAAAAAGGGCAATAAAACCTACCCAGACCGCAACACTAAGGTTTATGGGATGCATTTGAAATAAATCGCGGAGGTTCTCTCCGAAAAAATTAAAATTCAAAAACCAATCCTGTCCATAACCCCAAATCAGTAAAAATCCGCCAGCAAAAGCAACCGCAATTCCAGTAAAAACCATTAGGGAAGTGGAAACCGATTTAAACTGAAAATAAAGAATCAGGAAAATAATCGCCAAAGATAAAGGCACTACTATAGCCAGTGTTTTTTCTGCCCGCACCTGATTTTCATAATTACCGGTAAACCGATAATTAATTCCACCAGGCACTACCAATTCTCCCGAATCTATTTTTTGCTGAATTAATTCCTGGGCGTTTTCCACAACATTCACCTCAGCATAACCATCAATTTTATCGAATAAAACATAACCCACCAAAAAAGTATCTTCACTCTTAATTACCTGCGGTCCCTGCTCATATTTTATTTCTACCAGTTCACCAAGCGGAACGGGGCTTCCGCCCTCCACCGGCACATAAATATCCTTAATATCTTCGGGGTTTGCCCTTAATTCCCGGGGGTAACGCACCCTAATACCATATCTCTCCCTGCCTTCTACGGTTTGGGAAATTTGCTTCCCGCCCACGGCAACTTCTAGAATTTGCTGTACGTCTTCAATAGAAATTCCATACCTCACGAGACGATCCCTTTTAATATCGATTAACAAATAGGGTTTTCCCACAATCCTGTCTGCAAAAACAGCTTCCTTTTTTACTCCTTCGGCCTCTTTTAAGATTTCTTCCAGCTCTAAACCAAAAGCTTCTATTTGCTTTAAATTTTCTCCTTTCACTTTAATCCCCATGGGAGCACGCATCCCGGTTTGGAGCATAATGAGCCGGGTTTCTATAGGTTGAAGTTTGGGAGCCGAGGTAACACCGGGCAACCTGGTAACTTTTACAATCTCGTTCCAAATATCGTCGGGCGATTTTATTTGAGGACGCCAATTCCTAAAGTATTCCCCGTCCTCATCTGCAATAAGTTCTTTATTCGTTACATCGAGCGGATTTGAAATAACTTCACCCCTCGATCCCGCTTGGCGTGTTGCATCTTCATCAATTTCGGTATTCGGGTTTAACGCCAAATTTCCATTTTTCAGCATAAAAAATCCGTCTTCATTTACCTTATAACGTTGACGCTCCCCGGCTGTATTTCGCATATATTCAGGTTTATACTGAATAATATTTTCGTACATAGAAAGCGGCGCGGGATCTAAGGCAGATTCTGTTCTCCCGGCTTTCCCTACCACTGTTTCAATTTCAGAAATACCGGCTACGGCCATATCCAGTTGTTGTAACACCCGCTTGTTCTCCTCGACCCCCGCATGAGGCAGGGATGTAGGCATAAGCAGAAAAGAGCCTTCATTAAGGGAGGGCATGAATTCTTTTCCGGTATTTCTCATAATTAAGAAGCCCAAAATGATAATTAAGGTGGGCACCGATAAGAAAAGTATCTTATTGGCCAGCGCCCAGTTTAAAATTCTGGTATAATAATTTCTAAAAACTGCAAAAACAGCCAATAAGCCAAAAGTGATAAGCGCCACAAAAAGAAAGTTCATAAAAATACTTCGGTCAAAACCGAGCGGTCTCCAAAATTCTGCCAGAAGAGAAACAATAGCAAATGCCGAAATAATAATATTAACAAGGTTCGCCTTTTTTGAAGTGATTTTCTTCTGAAGTATAAGGACTCCCGTTACTCCGAAAGCCACTAAGATAATTCCGGTAAAATAACCAAAAACCATCGCTGTAATTCCGGCAATTGCCAGGATTACATTAATCACATATCCTACACTAGCTTTTGCTGTTCTTTTCTTAAAGAAGGCGGCAGCGAAAGGCGGAATTATAAACAAGGCGACAATTAGTGAGGCGGTAAGCGCCATTGTTTTAGTAAATGCCAGGGGCCGGAAAAGTTTCCCTTCTGCACCAATCATTGTAAATACCGGTATGAAGCTGATAATTGTAGTAAGTACCGCGGTTAAAATGGCGCCAGAAACTTCAGAAGTGGCATTATATACCACCACATTTATAGGAAGTTTATTTCCCTGCTCGTCAATACTAAGTGCATCGAGATGTCGCAGGATATTTTCAGATAAAATAACCCCTACATCTACCATGGTACCGATAGCGATTGCAATACCCGAAAGAGCGACAATATTGGCCGGAATATTAAAGAACTTCATCGCAATAAAAACCATAAGCACCGCTACGGGCAGCAAACCTGAGATAAGCACCGAGGCCCTTAAATTATAAACCATCACGATAATAACCAAAATGGTGATTAAAATTTCCAGAGTTAGTGCCTCACTTAAGGTGTCCAGGGTTTCCTGAATGAGCTCTGTTCTATCATAAAAAGGTACGACGGTGAGCTGGGAATGTGTTCCATCTTTTAAGGTTTTTGAAGGTAAACCCTGACTAATTTCATCAATTTGGGCTTTTACATTATTGATAACTTCCATTGGATTCGCCCCGTAGCGGGCAACCACAACCCCGCCAACAACCTCAGCTCCCTCCTTATCCAGGATTCCGCGCCTTTGTGCCGGCCCCAAACTTACCTTTGCTATATCTTTAATCCTTACCGAGGTAAACTCTTCTGAAGTCACTACCGAATTCTCGATATCCTCAACCGATTTCACATAGCCAAGACCACGCACCAAATATTCGGCATTGTTAATCTCCAAGGTCTGCGCACCAATATCCCGATTGCTTTCCTTTACTGCGGTTACTACTTCTTTTAATCCGATATCGTATTGGCGCATCAGTTCAGGATTTACATCAATTTGATACTCCTGAACATAGCCGCCAATAGAAGCCACTTCACTAACGCCGCTGGCCCCTGAAAGCGCATATTTCACATAATAATCCTGAATACTTCTTAGCTCATGTAAATCCCAGCCGCCGGTAACATTTCCTTCTTTATCCCGACCTTCAAGGGTGTACCAAAAAATCTGCCCCAACCCGGTGGCATCTGGTCCCAGCGCCGGATTTACACCTTCTGGCAATAGATTGGAGGGCAGAGAATTTAGTTTTTCGAGAATCCTGCTTCGGCTCCAGTAAAATTCTATATCTTCTTCAAAGATGATATAGATACTGGAAATACCAAACATGGAAGAACTCCTAATGGTTTTCACCCCGGGAATCCCCAATAAAGAAGTAGTAAGCGGATAAGTGATTTGGTCTTCTATATCCTGGGGGGAACGTCCCGCCCAATTGGTAAAAACAATTTGCTGGTTTTCTCCAATATCTGGAATAGCATCTACCGCCACGGGATCCTTTGGCAAGAAACCGGTATCCCAATTAAAAGGTGCGTTCACAATTCCCCAACCCACAAAAAGGACCAATAGAATAACTGCAACAATTTTGTTTTCTATTAAGAATTTAATGCTTTTATTCAGCATAATTTTAACGTATCAAATTTTAGAATCATTTAAAAGTCGTTATAAAAACGAACCTAAGACCCGGGTTCAAAAACGAACCGCGAACTACTAAAATTCAATATCAAATAAGGAAAACCTGATCTTCAAGCTGTATATCGCTAGCTAGTAAGGGAGAAGCATAATTTTTAAACGGGATAACCTGTTTTGGCAAGGTTTCAAATAGCTCTAAATATGCGAAGGTAAAAGTGCTAATAAAAAACTGTTGATGAAAACTGAAGGAAACAAAAGAGTTTTTTAATTCATTTTGTCCTTCTATAGAAACTTTTTCATTACTACAGCAGTGATCCACTTCATTAGCCGTCATTTCCATGCCACAGGTTTTGGCTTCAGAAAAGACCGCTTTATCTATAAGGTCTTTTCCGCAGTAATGTTTATCAACCGTAAAAGAAAAGGTTGAAAACAACACTAAAAGTGCCATTGCTATATAAATGCTATGTTGAAAAGCTTTTTTCATTCAGCTACAAAAATAGCTATTTTTTTATTAGCAAGTTTTTTTAGATTATATGGAAAACTTTCAAACTTATGGGATTCTATTTTTCTGAAGTCGGTAATAATAAAATGCGGGTAGTAAAATTAGAATAAACAACGGGTGTATTAAAAAGCGACGTACATAAAATAAAGTCATTACATTTTGGGTACTCAAGTTAAAATAAATTACAGAGAAAGTGGCGAGTCCTATTATAAAAAGTATTGTGAAGAGCATCACGGCAAACCTCAGCATATTTTTACTGCGAAAAGCCACAAAAAGGATTCCCAGGGAAATAATAGTATTCATCCAGAACCGCAAACTTAAAAAGAGTAAAAGTTTTGAGAAATTAATTTGCGGAACCTGCATCGATAAATGCCCGCCATAACGATAGAAGTCAATTAAAGGATCGTAAAAGAGCTCATGTTCAAAAAACCTCACCAAAACCAAAAGGAGGATGAGGCAACCCATTCCAAAAAGTTTAAGTGATTTTTTCAAGATTTTTGTTTTTTAGCATATATACGCACCCAGGCTACCCAGAGCAAAAACACGGTACCGTAAATTATCAGTGGAAAAATTATACTGTGTAGAAAAGTGGTGTATTGGGGTAGTTCGTAGATTCCTATGGCGAGTATGGCGATTCTAATAATATTCATCGCGTAAATTAAAACCGCCCCGGCCAGGATATAAAAAAGACTGAGTTTTAATTTTCCGAAGAACGAAAGCACGAAAGAAGCGAAAAGTATCATTATGCTGATGGCATTACAACCTTCTACAATTCTGGCCAGATAAACCTCATTAACCATAAGTTTCATGGAAAGTTCAGCTTGATGTGGTAAAATTTGGGCTCGGTAGCCAAATCCATCCACCAAAGCTTCACTTTGCCTTGCCACCAAATGCGTGATAGGATCGGGATAATAACTCGAAGATCGAAAAAATCCTAAATATAAGTTATAGAGGATTGTGAATATCAGGTAGCTTCCCAAAAACATAAAAATGAAGCGAAGCACCGATTTATATTTAGCAAAAAGCCTGAGCAAAATTTGAATTGGTTTTTAACAAATTTATATAAATAAGAGCCCGTGCTTGCTATAATTTTTAAATACTTTTGTATCTAAATTTTAGCCAATGCCATTTCAAAAATTAAAACCAGAAATCAAAACTATTATAGAAAGCGAAAATCTTTCGGTAGATCACAGGTTATCGCAGGTTTGTGAAGTCTTAAGGGAAAATATACCTTATTACGATTGGGTTGGTTTTTATTTTAAGAATGGTGATAAAGAAGAACTAAAATTGCGTTCTTTTGCCGGAGAGCCTACAGATCACATTATTATTCCCTTTGGAAAAGGCATCTGCGGTCAAGTTGCGGTTTCCAATAAAAATTTCGTGGTTTCTGATGTAAAAGCGCAGGATAACTATATAGCCTGTAGTATTCACGTAAAAGCTGAAATTGTTGTTCCGTTATTTGTAAACGGGGAAAATATTGGACAAATAGATATCGATTCCCACACTCCCAATCCTTTTTCTAAAGAAGACGAATTCTTTTTGGAATGGATAAATGAAAAAGTA